>ENA-UPAD01002269-UPAD01002269.1-bioreactor-metagenome-genome-assembly--contig:-NODE-2269-length-14811-cov-4.612293_pt1 | contig 14811 bp, 12 predicted proteins | sample MGYA00238179_ERZ772710 | MGnify/ENA primary metagenome ERZ772710 (study PRJEB29004, sample SAMN07631245) | bioreactor metagenome | isolation source: Switchgrass digestor | place: USA: Dartmouth...
TTTACCGCTTCTTCTGCTGTGCATATTCTGCTCTGATAATAATCCTGCCAGTTCAACAAAGGGAATTCCTCCTATTCAGTTACAAGCCTAGATAAGCTTTCTTTACATCCGGGTTGTTGCTGATTTCTTCCGCTGTGCCTTCCAGAGAAATGGAGCCGTTTTCCAGGACGTAAGCCCGGTCGCTTAGTTTCAGAGCCTGTCTTACGTTTTGCTCCACCAGCAATACGGTAATACCCTCTTTGGCAATGGTAGATATCAGTTCGAAAATGGTCTGGACCAGCAGAGGAGACAAGCCCAGGGAAGGTTCATCCAGCATCAATATGCGGGGCATTCCCATAAGAGCCCGACCTATGGCCAGCATCTGCTGTTCCCCGCCGCTCAAGGTGCTTCCTACCTGGTTTTTACGTTCTGCCAGCCGGGGCAGCAGGTTAAATACGTACTCGAGATTTTTCTTACGTTCCTTCTGGGCTCTGGGCATGGTGGAACCTATCAGCAAGTTCTCATAAACGGTGAAGAAGGGGAATACTCTCCGTCCCTCCGGTACATGAATGATACCCAGCTCCGTAATTTTATGAGGAGGCAAATTATCGATCCTTTGGTCCTCAAACCAGATCTCACCGCTGGTAGCAGGAATCAGACCGGAGATAGTTTTCAGGAGAGTGGTTTTACCCGCACCGTTGGCACCGACTATACTGACTACTTCTCCCTTATTTACTTCGAGCGAAAGATTTTTGATGATCTTAACATCGCCATAACCGGAATTAAGATTCTTAATTGATAACAGCTTCATATTCATCACCCAAATATGCCTTGATAACCTCAGGATTATTAGTAACTTCCTGGGGTGTTCCTTCGGCAATTTTCTTTCCATAGTCTAGGACAACTATGTGATTGCAAATCGCCATAGTAGCCTGAAGAACATGCTCGATCATCAAAATACTTATTCCGCTCTTGTTAATGTCTTTGATCATATCTACGGCCTCCTCTACCTCAGTGGGGTTTAGGCCCGCCAGGACTTCGTCCAGTAACAGAAGCTTGGGGTCAGTTGCCAGTGCCTTGGCTACTTCCAAACGTTTGCGATCCGCCAGAGTAAGGCTTTTAGCCAAAGCATTCACTTTGCGCTGCAGCCCTACTCGCTCTATAACCTCCATAGCAATCGCTTTTGATTTATTGCGATTGCTGGTATGAGCAAAGCCGCCCACCATTACATTTTCCAGGACAGTCATGGAACCAAAGGGCTTTACGATTTGGAAAGTGCGTCCTATACCTTTACGGTTGATCACGTGAGGGGGCAAGCCGGTGATGTCCTCTCCATTGAATATTACCTGGCCGTGAGTGGGTTTATAGACGCCGGAAATCAGGTTGAAAGCAGAGGTTTTGCCAGCACCATTGGGACCGATGAGACCAACGGCTTCTCCGTAACCAACTTGCATGTCCAGGTTGTTTACAGCAATCAGACCTCCGAAATTTATAGTGAGTTGTTTAACTTCCAGAATGCTAGCTGACACTGCTCTCATCCTCCCCCCGGTCAGATATTCCTAAAAAGCGGTTGTAATATTTTTGCAGTATATCTATGATTCCCTGGGGCTTGAACATAATTACGAAGACTACGATTAATCCATAGATGAACAAGTGCAAGCCTTGAGCCATGTCGCTGAAGTAGAATTGAATCACTTCACTGATGGCGTGCAAGGTAATGCCGCCCACTACCGGACCAAATACCGTTCCGCTGCCGCCCACTACTGCCAGGAAGACCATTTCATTGGACATCATAGGACCGGCAATAGCCATGGGTTCCAGGTAGCGGATCAGCATGGCATAGAATACACCGCCAATAGCAGTGAAAAAGGCGCTGTAGGCTGCAGCCACCAGCTTGGCATTACGAACGTTGATTCCCAAAGCTGCGGCAGCGTCCTCATCCTCTTTCAGGGCTGACAAGTAGAATCCCAGACGGGAATTTTTCAGCCAGTAGGAAAAGACCACTACGATAACCAACATGGCAAGGGCCAGATAGTAATAGGGTACTTTAGACATAAACTGGAGATAGGCGGGAGCATTGCCCATCAATCTTACAATCAGTCCTTCCGCTCCGCCTACATGGAAAGGTCCCAAGGTCATGGTATTTTCGATCAGCACCATTACCCCGGAGCCGATAGCTACTGTTGCCAGAGCGTAATAGGCTCCCCGCAGTTTGAAGGTAGGATAGCCTATCAGGGTACTGAGCAAAACGGCTGCAGCGCCCCCGGCGAACATGCCTATCCAGGGACTGATGTTGAAATCGTTGAACAGCATTATAGTTACATAGGCACCTACTGCGGTGAATATTCCGTGGCCCAGGGAAAGCTGGCCGGCAAATCCGCAGAATAAATTCCAGGACGAAGCCAGATAAGCCCACAGCAAGCACATGGTAATAACATGGATGTAGTACGGCTTGGTAACAAATAGGGGAATGCTGAGCGCTATAGCCAATATTATTACAATTAATCCGATCTTCTTTTTCTGAACTATATCCACTAAACTTCACCTACCATTCCAAGCGCGAACCGAACAAGCCCGACGGTTTCACAAATAGTATCAACAGGAAAACCAGGTACACCACTACAGTGGTCAAGGTGGCAGTCATGTATTGAGCGCCTATTGATTCAATCAAACCGATTATAATGCCGCCCAGCAGAGCACCGGGAACACTGCCCAGGCCACCCAATACCACTACTATAAAGGCTTTAGTCATGAAGACGTTGCCCACCGTAGGGTGAACATAATAGAAAGGAAGCAACACTATAGCAGCCACGGTCAGCAGGGCTGTACCGATACCAAAGGCTATAGCAAAGGTCTTGGGACCGTCTATACCCATCAGCAGGGCGGTATTTCTGTCCTGACCGCATGCCCGCAGCCTGCGTCCCAATTCTGTATGTTGCAGGAAAAGGTAAAAAGCATAAGCTATTACCAGGGCTAAGATCAAAGCGTAAAACCGGGCTGCACTTACGGTTATTCCGCCCAGAGCTATAGTGGCATCGGTAACTGTGGTTTTTGCCATAACATAATCAGCACCAAAAACCATCAGGGCCAGATTCTCAAATACTATAGCCAGTGCTGCGGTTAACAGTAAAACTGCTATGGGCTCGCGTACGTCCTTCTGGGCATCCAAAACCGGCTTAATAAAAACTCTTTGGACAAAATATCCAAAGCAAAACATGATCGGAGCTACAACTATAATCATTAGATACGGATTTACGCCGGAAAACTTCCATATCCAGTAGCCAACCATCATGGACAGCATGAGCAATGCACCATGGGCAAAGTTAATTATTCTCATAATCCCAAAAATCAGGGTAAGCCCCAAGGCAATAAGGCCGTAAATTGCTCCCATGCTTATTCCATTTACTACTGCAGATAAAAAGTCCACTAAAAAGATCACCCCTTTTTGTGGTCCGGTAAAGGCAAGATGCCTTTACCGGATAATTTTGGACTTATTGCCCGACACCAGGATAAGGCCATACTACTTCGAAGCCCGGACGAGCTTCTTCTTCAGGCCATACAGTTACCCGCTGCATTTTGCCGTCAACTTTGCGCATCTGGCAGATAACCAGAGGAGCATTAACCATCTGACCAGTCTCGTCAAAGACTATTTCAGAAGCATACATCTGAGTGGGACCCTCAGTAATCTTGGTCTCAGCAAAGGCTTTTCTGAGGGCTTCTGGATCGGTAGATCCTGCTCTTTCCAGAGCATCGGCAATGATGTACATAGCAACATAAGCTTTGACTGCTTCTGCGTTCATGGCATATCCGTATTTCTCAGTAAACTTCTTGTTGGTTTCCGCAGAGAATGGGCGGTTTACGTCTGGCTCCCAGGTAGATATGTCGAAATAGTATTCACAGTTATCCCCGGTTAACTCAAAGTATTGCGGATCAGCAAAACCGCCGCTGGTGCCGATGAAAGCTATAGGTTTAACCTGGTGTTCAGCAAAGGTATTGGTTAACAATGCCGCGTCGGATACGTAGGATACTAGCATGATAATGTCAGGATTCAGGTTTTTGCATTTCAGAACCACCGGGGTTAAGTCAGAAGAGTTGGAGGGATACGGTTCTTTTAATACGATTTCCAAGCCAGCTTCAGGGATATATTTTTCCCAGGCACGTACTGCGCCCTGACCCCAGGAGGTATTCTCATAGATCAAAGCTACAGTCTTTACCGGAGTGCCAAACTTCTCGGACATTTCTTTGATGAATGTTACCTGGTCACGGTTACGCCAACTGGTCTTTTCCGCCAACCGGAATACATATTTGAAACCGCGTTCAGTAATCTGGTCTTCTGAAGGTACAGGAACAAAATAGGGTACTCCGTATCTTTCTGCAACTTCAGTGGAAGGCATGGCTACACCGCTTTGATAACAACCGGTGATGAGGGCCACCTGTTCATGGGTTATCAATCTTTCTGCTTCGGAAACGCCGGTAGCCGGGTCGCCCTTACTGTCAGCATAAATCATTTCGATTTTAGCGCCGCCCATGGACTTGATGCCGCCGGCAGCATTGATTTCTTCTACTGCCATGTCACGAGCTTGCTGGCCGATCTTGCCCAGGGGAGCTGCGGAACCTGACAGGGGGAGTATATTCCCGATCTTAATGGTCTCAACTTTGTCAGAGCCGGATTCACTGCCGCCACCACAGCCGACTACAAAACTCATCATCATAGTTGCTACCAGAATCAAACCGACTAATTTTGTATACCTTCCTCTAAACAACAACATAAATTCCCTCCTTAGCTAAGAATAAAAAGTTATGACCGACTGTCAGTGCTCTAAATTATTCCCCTCCTTTGTCTATAGAATTGCTAAACTGTATACCTGCAATATGCCTGCCAACTAATACAACATGGCGGGAATCGAGCATTACCGGCTTTTCTGGCTGGCAGCGAAGACTGAATGATCCTGCCGGACGAACCGGAAGCGGTTCACTACCGATGGCTCTATATAAAAAAAATGTTGCCCGGACACGAAATATCAAGGATACAGCATTTAAAAAAAATAGGTGAACCGGAAACGGTTCACCTACTCAAAAATGACTCGTTATATCTGGTTATAAAATACAATTATATCAAGCCAAGTGTATCCCATAAGTAGCCACTTTGCGGCACAGGGTGGACTGGCTGATTCCCAGGGCAGCAGCGGCTTTGCGGGTGCTGCCGTATTTGGCCAGGTAGGTGTTGATATAATGTTTCTCCAGGTTTTCCACCAATTCCCGCAGGTTGACCATCGGCTGCTGGGTGGGATCCATAGTTGTCTTGTTATTATAAATGTCCACGCTGAAAATGATATCGCCGGGATTGGCCACTACTGCTCTTTCCACTACATTCTTCAGTTCGCGGACATTGCCCGGCCAATCATAACTTACCAGTATGTCAATTGCCTGGGGAGCTATTTGCTTGTTTAAGCCATATTTTTCATTGAACTTCTTCAGGAAATGCTCCACCAAAGCTGGGATCTCTTCACGTCGCTCCCTTAAGGGAGGTACTACTATGGGAATTACATTCAAACGGTAGTACAGGTCTGTTCGGAACTGGCCTTTATTCACCATTTCGGCTATGTCCCGGTTGGTTGCGGTAATTATGCGCACATCAATTTTGGTAGTCTTGGTACTGCCGATTCGGGTAACCTCATTTTCCTGAATTACTCTCAGTAATTTGGCCTGCACACTCAAAGGCAGTTCACCTATTTCGTCCAACAGCAGAGTGCCTCCGTCAGCCAGTTCAAATATGCCCAGTTTTCCGCCCTTTTTGGCTCCGGTGAAAGCCCCTTCCACATAACCAAATAACTCCGACTCCAGCAAGGATTCCGGTATGGAAGCACAATTAATGCGAATGTAGGGCTTGTCCTTGCGGGGACTGGCCAGGTGTATCTGGTGAGCAATTATCTCTTTGCCCACACCCGATTCTCCGGTTATCATTACCGCGGAATCAAATTGGGCAATCTGCTTTACCGTTTTCATAAGCTCAGCCATAACCGGCGAAGCCACTACATAATCACAGTATCCCTTCAGCTGGAAATACTCGGTTTTGTAATGCCGGCTTAATTCTTCTTTCTGTTCCACTGCCCGCTTCAGTTCATTGAGCTCAGTGATATCACGCCCGTTGGTAACTACAGCAATCAGGTCTCCCTTTTCATCAAAGACCGGGTTGCCGGTAACCAGCACCGTACGTCCGGTTTTAATCTTCTGTACAAAGGTGACCGGCTTTAAGGTTTCTATAACCTCGATACTGCAGGACCGGTCATAAAAGCCCTGAGCAACTAGTTCATACATGGTTCTTCCCAGAACTTCTTCCGGCTTTATTCCGGTTATGCGATAATAGGACGGGCTGACTTTGGTTACCCGACCCTCAGCATCAGTTACAAATAGGTAGTCATAAGAGGCTTCAAAGATAGCATCCATTTGTTCCTTGAGGTGTTTGGCTTCCTGCAGGTCGTCTAACTCCATGTTCAGGTAGCGAACTACGTCTGAGCGAGTGACAATTCCTACTACCGTGCCGTTCTGCACCACCGGAAAGCGGCTTACCGGCCTGTTCAATATAGTTTTAACATCGTCATCAGGGTGACAAGTGATTACGTCCTTGATCATTAATTTATCGATAGTTGTATCAAAAGAAATGCATTCGGCTACCGCTTTAAAAAGTTGGTTCTTGGTAAAGAAACCTACCAGTTTACCATTTTTGACTACGGGAGCCCCATCAACATGGTGTTTAAAAAACAATGCTGCCGACTCAGCAATGGTCTGACGGGGAGACAAGGTATAAGGATTCCTTGTCATAATATCGCTAATTTTCATGCTAAATCACCAGCCTTCTAATCCATAATATCTGATGATTTTACATTATTCAACATTCCCATTTGGGCGTATGTAGCGAATATTCTGTACTATTCAGGTTGCTGGACTATTAATACTGTGTCACTGCCTGTCAGGGTGATTCAAAAATGCGTCAGAATTTTGCCGGTTAGGTGAATCGGCCCATCCTTACCTTACCGGAGCCTGGGCCGGCTGATATTAAGTAATTCCTTTACTATGGTACTATAGATAAAAAAGCCATCTTATCAGTCATCGCAATAGCCACCTATGGCCCAGGCCACGATGAATCAAAACTCCAGGGTGCCATTGCCAGGAGCGAGGCCACGTGGCGATCTGTTAGCTCTAAACGTAAGTTGACATAGAGATTGCCATGTATCTTCGGGGTTCCCAATGGCATCAACGACACATTTTACAGCAAGGATAGCAGCCATGTGGCGAGCTCAAGCCAAGTTTGCAGGATATTAAACATGCAATAAGGAAGGGGGCTTTTGCCTTTTGACCAAGCAGCGGGCTAAAATGAACCGGACTATTACCCTGACTGACAGTGAGCGGGAAATACTCCGCCAGCAGCTGTTACGGATGCCGATTGATCCCGGTATTGACCTGCTGAACCGGATTATTTGTGCTGACCTTTTTGAAGCTGTCCACTGCATACCAAGAGAATCAGTGGACCTGCTGTTCGTAGATCCCCCCTATAACCTCAACAAAAAGTTTCACAACAACAGCTTTACCAAAATGGAACTGGACCAATATACCCAGTGGATGGATTCCTGGTTTAAGCTCCTTTTGCCCACCTTAAAACCGAAGGCTTCAGTTTATGTCTGCGGTGACTGGCGCAGTTCCCCCGCTATATATGAAGTACTTTCCAGCTACCTGTACGTCCATAACCGCATAACCTGGGAGAGGGAAAAAGGCCGGGGATCCTCAAAAAACTGGAAGAATGCCTCGGAAGACATATGGTTTGCCACGGTAAGCAGGGACTATTACTATAATGTGGAAGCAGTGAAGCTAAAGCGCCGGGTAATAGCTCCCTACCGGGATGCCGATGGCCAGCCCAAAGACTGGGACGAAAGTAAGGAAGGCAATTTTCGCCTGACTTATCCCTCCAACCTGTGGACCGATTTGACCGTCCCCTTCTGGTCCATGCCGGAAAATACTGACCATCCCACTCAAAAACCGGAAAAGCTGCTGGCTAAGATAATACTGGCCAGTTCCCGGCCTCAGGATGTAGTTTTCGATCCCTTTCTGGGTTCGGGTACTACTGCGGTGGTGGCCAAAAAACTGGGGCGCAATTTTTACGGCATTGAATTGGAGGAAGAATACTGCTGCCTGGCTGCGAAACGGCTGCTGATGGCTGAACAGGACCCTTCCATTCAAGGCTACAGTGACGGTGTGTTCTGGGAAAGAAACACCTTTAGGGAGCAGAGGTAAAAATCCAGGCTGTAGTGCAGCTATGCTGAGACGCCGGAGGGTCTCAGAGGGATCAGCCGGTTGTTTTCTTGCTCATAATGATATTTGCAGGAGCAACTTTTACTTAGCTGTTTATCAGAACAAGCAGGTGTTTAAGGAAAGCTGACCCCAGGAACATTGTGTTCCTATGGCAGGAAATATCTCCTAATAAGTAGAACCCATTTGGAAAATTCATAAGGCAAAGCGAGGTTTCTGGAAAGAAAAGCAGCAACGGCTCTGGCTTTGGCAAGCCTGAGAGTATGCTGCCAAGGGGGAGGGAACCAATATTGCAGGAACGCCAGCTCTTCCAGGGCTTGATTCAGGCGCTGGGGGTTTTTCTTTTGGTTGAGGGTATATATGTGCAAAGCCTGGGGTTTTTGGATTCTCTGGTATACCAGGGTGACAGATACCCCGACTGGCTAAGCCCCACCGTTTATATATTAACGGGGGTTTTGCTGCTGCTTGGCTCGTCTGTTATAACGAGCTTCGCTTATGGCAGCAGTTGCAGCCAATGGTCTCTGGCGTCAATTGTGCCAATGGGAATCAAGCTATTGGGTTTGTGGCTTATTTACCGGGAACTGATAATTCTAGCTAATCTCGCTGACCACTGGAGAATGAATCTTTTGCCGGAAACGGCGCCTCCTATAGACATACCCTATTGGGGCGTTCAGATGGTGGTGGCCCTGGCAATTCTTGCTGCAGGCTTGTTCTTGTTGCGCTGCCGGCCCAAAGGGGAAACTAACCGGGGAGGTTTTTAACATGCTGCAGGAAAGAGATGTATTTAGAGAAGTTATCCGCCTGGTAGGCCTGGCCTTGTTAGTTTACGGATTATACATGGCCCTTCAATCCGGGTTAAGTATATTCTTTTTTTCTCCTTTTACATATGGTGCCCATATTAACTGGTTGCTTCTGATCAGCCCCATAGCATACGCCCTGCTGGGATTGGTGTTTTTGCTCCGGCCGGCGCCCATAACTGCCTTCGCCTATCCTCGCCCGCAAATAGGGGAGTGGGGCAGCCGGCAGATGCTTACTATGGGAATCAAGTTATCGGGTCTGTGGCTGATAATTGCCCATTTAGATACCTTTCTGCGGCACTTGCAGTATTGCCTGTCTCAAGTTCCCATATTGGGACAATACCAGGTATTAACTCACAATATATGGATAGCAGTGGCCATTTACCTGGTTATTATTGTAATAGGAGTAATCATGTTTCGTTACCAGCCCCGGGACAAATAAACATAGGGGAAAAATTGAAAAATCCTTTTCTGCTCTCGACTACATGACTCATTAAAGTACAAAAATTAACTATACATAAAGATGAAATACCCCTCTTTGAAGCTGTCCACTGCATACCAAAAAAATCGGTGGACCTCCTGTTAGTAGACCCCCCTTATGACCTCAACAAAAAATTCACAACAAATAATTCCTGAGGTTTTTAATCTGCAGCGTAAACCAAGTGGTATAGTAGTCGCCTGTCAACAAAAAGGGAGATTTCGCGATTAAAAGCTGGAAAGGAATTTATTGATTGCATTTTTAGGAACATAAGACTAGGACTTTAGAAAACAAGCAATTAAATTGATTATGGGTCGTGATTCCCATTTAGGGGCTTATAACTCAACATTACTAATGAACAGAAGAATAGAATGACAAAAGCCAACTCTTGCTAAAAGTGACACAATATGTGACAATTAAGCATGGCATTCAGATGGAGATTTTAAGTGGTGGAAGTTGATTTGCTGATTTTATATTGTAAATAGTCTTTAAGCTCCGCCATTATTTCAATTTTCCTCTTGTCGTCCAGATTTGAGGAATCCAACAAATCCTTGACTTCCAACAGTAATTGTTCTACCGGATGATGTACTGACTGCAATTCCTTACCCAACAGATAGTCAACGGATACGTCAAAAAAGCTAGCCATCTTGATTAACATGTTATGATTGGGACGGCGAGTACCATTCTCATAGCTGGATATTGCTGAACGAGAAATACCTAGCTTCTGGGCTAACTCGGCCTGGCTTAAATTGGCTTGTAGGCGGAGATTTCTTAAAATATTGGCGTAATTTGTCATAAGTTAATTATAACAAAAGTATCCCCTGATGACATCCTATTGTCATAGCCTGTTGCTAATATCTAAACCAAGGGGGGGAGATAGTTGGAAATCCGGGTGGATACCTATGATTTTGATATAATTCTGGCTTGCTTTTGGCTTAATGATCAGGGAATCTGGGAGGGAGTTATAACAAAGGACCTGGAAAAAGATATTGAAGCTAAAATCATCATCTCTGACCGCATCGCTCTAGTCATCAGACGTCCCCCACCGCAATCCAGTGATTCACACTGTGCTATAACTATATAATTGAGTATTTCGGCTCAAGATGGGACTTATTTTGCGCCTGATTGACACAATACGTGTCAATAGATATTTTAATTTGTACTCCGAGATCTACGGTATAACGCCAGAGAAAGGAGGTATTTTTGGGAGATAACTTTCCACACCGAGAATAAAAGGTTAAAAAACAAAGGGGGAGAGGGTATTGCAAAAGAGTAAAGCTGTTGCTGTTATAACCTTGATGTTTTTAATACTGGCTTGTTTTAATCCGGCTTGCTTAGCTGCTTCTTTTGGTGATATTAGCAACCATTGGGCTAAAGACTACATAGCAGAGATGGTGGATCAAGGTATTATAAGCGGTTATCCCGATGGAACTTTCGGGCCAGATGGGAAAATTACCCGGGCTGAATTTACTACCTTATTAGTAAAAGGATTTAAGCTGCCTGCCGGAGGCAGTAAAGTGTTCAGCGATACAGTTAACCACTGGGCAAAAGACTTTATTGCCGCTGCTTACTCCCAAGGAATTATCAGCGGTTACAGTGAAACCGTATTTGGACCCGACGATCCCATTACTCGAGAACAAATGGCAGTTATGATTGTCAAAGCTGTTAAGCCCAATACCGCAGCAGAGGGCAAGACCTTCGCAGATAACGGCAGTATAGCCGGCTGGGCAGAGGAAGCAGTCAAATCAGCCACCGGCAATGACCTCCTAACCGGATATCCCGATAATACTTTCCGTCCTAAAGGCAATACCACCCGGGCAGAAGCAGCCGTTGTCCTCAGCAAAGCTCTGCATCTCAAAGCGTCCGACAAGGAAAAACTCACACCCGTGGAGGAAAACTACAGCCTCATCGATAAGGCTGGCACCTATGGACCCGCTACAGGGACTAAGACTGTTGAAGGTAACGTAACCGTAAAGTCACCTGATGTAACCCTACGCAACTTAATTATCACGGGTGCTCTAATCATTGCCGAAGAAGTAGGCGATGGGGATGTTATTCTCGACAATGTAACTGTCAAAGGCAAGACCTATATCCGCGGCGGCGGTAAGGACAGTATTCATATCAATGGCGGTCAGTACACCGAAATCATTGTGGAAAAAACCGCTACCGGCGCAGTGCGGATAGTTGCCACCGATATTTCTGGTTTACAGGTAGTAATTGCAGAAAATGCAGACGGTGAACAGATAATTCTGGAAGGCCAGTTTGATAATGTAACCGTCCAGGCGGATAACGTAAATATAACTACACAAGGTAACACAACCATCGATAATTTGACCGTGAAAAGCGGCCTGGATAATGTAAACATAGAGCTTTCCAAGGACACTACCGTTAAGGAGATCAGCCTCGACTCTGCAGTCACTGTCAAAGGCGAAGGCACCATCAAAGAAGCCACCGGCAGCAACGCCAAAGATTCTAGCTTTGAAAACGCTCCTGATAGCATTTCCGCTCCCTCGGCTGGAGGCGGCGGAGGAGGCGGAGGCGGTGGCGGCTTTTCGCCTATAGTCAAGGTAAGCGATATTAATGTGACTCCTACGGAGTTAACATTAACAGTTGGAGAAAAATATCAGATAGCAGCAACTGTAAGCCCTTCAAATGCCGCTAATAAGAAGGTTTTCTGGACATCAGATAATGAAGAAGTAGCAACTGTAGATGAAGATGGCAGAGTAACAGCACTGGCAGTGGGGAATGCAACCATTACCGCTACAACGGAAGATGGCGGGAAAAAAGCAACCTGTATGCTTATAGTAAGTAAAGTGTTTAACATCACCAAGCAAGAAGACTATGACACAATTCAAGAGGCCATTGATGACGCTGCCTCAGAAGACATTATTAAGGTTGGCGCCGGAACTTATCATGAGGCCATTGCTATCGGTAAATCATTAACCCTACTTGGCATAAATGCTGAAAATGACGCAAGATTACCAGATTTCACCGAAAATGGTTCAATAGTGAACGGGGGAATTCGTATTACCGGTAAGGATGTTACCGTTACGATTAAGGGCCTCACAATCACAACAAAAGGAATTTTGGCGTATGATATTGCTAGTTTGACGGTAGTGAATAGTTTGATTAAGGATATTTCTAAGGGACAAGAAAGAGATTACTTGCCATCTATTATCGGTATAGATGTCATTGATGCTACGGAGCCAATTGTAATTAAAAATAATGTAATCTCCAATATTGGAGTCGATAATGGCGAGGGAATGGGCATAAGAATAATGAGAGCATCGGATGATATAATCATTGCCGACAATATCATAAAAGACCTGAGGCATAACGGTATTAATGTATATCAAAGATGTCTTACAGAGAAAGATGCCCAATTAATCATTACTGGAAATGAAATAAATAATTGGGACTCCGATAAAGATAACAACAACATCGGAGGCCGTGCCATTAGAATCGAATTTGACGGTTCAGTAACCGAAGAAACTGTTGTTATATCAGAAAACAAACTCATTCCACCGATATATAACGGCCAATCCCCGGTTGATAGCGAATATGTCAAGTTAACCCATGTAGGAATTAAGATTGACTTGACTAAAAACTACTGGGGGAGCGCAACACCCAATTTTGACACTATATTATTGGTTGATGGAGCAAGTGCAAGTGATTGCGTCTATTTGCCTTACTATGTGGATAAGACTATGACAGAGTTAGGAGCACCGACCTCACTAACGAGGGACGGTAGCACCATATATTACAAGACAATTGATGAAGCTATTACAAATGCCATGGATGGAGATATTGTCAAAATTGGGGCAGGAACCTATAAATATGCCAATCCACTAGAAATTAATGACATATCCCTAACTCTTATCGGTACAGATGGAGCTATCATTGAAGGTGGGGTTATTGCCAGGACATCTGGGTCAGGAAAGGAAATAACCATATCAGGACTTGAGTTCCGGACCGCCGGACTTGAAGTTGATGGCTATGATAATGTGGAAATTATCAACAATACATTTAACAATATTACATCATGGACACAAGAACAGTTGGAAGACGACTCTGCTGATGCCATCTATGTGCATGGGTCAGAAACTGGAAAAGTTTTCATAAAAGATAACACAATCAATGGTGTCAAGTGCAGTACCACCAATGTGGGGGACGGCATGGGGATAACGGTGCTTGACTTAGATAATATTGAGATTACTAGGAACACCATTATTGACACCTGGCACAATTCCATTAATATCTTTAGAAATGTTACTGGGGATGTAATTATTACCAACAATACACTGAGCAATTGGGATTCCAACCAGGATCAAGCGGGAGCCACGACCATAACACCAGGCTGTGAAGGCGGAAGAGCGTTAAGAATTGAGTTGGCCGGAGATGCTCAGCAACAACTTACCATTACTGGCAACACTTTCGACCCGAACAACAATGTCAACCCGGTTGACCCCAACTATGTGAAGATCACCAGATATGCTGGAGACGTAGCAAACCTTATCGTCAGTATAGTCAACGGGAATCACTGGCCGGAAGGCACAGATTATTCCAAAGTTCTTCTTGTGAATGAAACATATGGCCCGGGGTCCAACGCTATTATGATGGCTAGTGTTATGAGTGATATCGCAAAAGATTGCGAAGGAACTCAAGAAATAGACATAAGCTCTTTAGAAGCTGCAATTCAATCAGCTCTAGCTGCTAAGGAAAATGTAGCGATAAGTGAAGATGGGACAGATGTTCCGGCAGGTACCTGTTGGGTAACCCAGGAGGACATGGATGCCCTGGAGGCAGCTATTGCCATGGCTGAAGCTGCAGTGGAAACTGCTGAGACTCAGCAAGATGTTGTCGAAGCTGTAGAGGCATTGGAAGGAGCGATTGCCGCTTTCAATGATGCCAAGAGGGAAGCAATAGATAAAAATGCAACAGATGCGACCGACGTAACAGAAGGAATCATAAGTGACCAAACGCCTGAATGTGACGGAGACCCCGGGGCAGAGTGAGGTGACACGGGAGAGAATACAGGTGGCGGTCAAGAAAGCGAAGAAGGATTAACTGATCAGGAAACAAAAGCTGACCCTAATCAGCGAGTAACTGAATAATGAAAGCATTACAGGCCCTCTGAGAAGCAATATACAAAGTGCTTCTTACGGGGCCTTCTTTTTCGAAAATTTGGAATATATTGTGTCAAGTATTATAGAGCCGGAGGGTACATGTTGCATAGGAAGAAAGGCATAGTTA
>ENA-UPAD01002277-UPAD01002277.1-bioreactor-metagenome-genome-assembly--contig:-NODE-2277-length-14757-cov-513.334988_pt1 | contig 14757 bp, 11 predicted proteins | sample MGYA00238179_ERZ772710 | MGnify/ENA primary metagenome ERZ772710 (study PRJEB29004, sample SAMN07631245) | bioreactor metagenome | isolation source: Switchgrass digestor | place: USA: Dartmouth...
CATTATACCAGAGGCGTTTCAGGTCTCATTTTTATTATTAAGTTAACAGAACAAGTATTTATTACAGGAGGAACGATATGAACGGCAATAATGACAGCAGCGCAAATGATGGCAGGAGCAACAGATTTGCAGGGTTCCAGGAAAAAAGAATGAAAATCTTCGGTGAAATCGTTAAGATGTACTGGAACGGACAGCTGAACGATGTCAATGACCTGAACGGGCTGACTGCCCATATCAGGGACAAATTCGGTTTCGACGAACAGGATATACCCTTCATTAAAGATCACATAAGGATCGCCATGGGACTGGATCCACGGCAGGGACAACCCTACAGCGACGAACTGGACCTGGTCAAAAAATCAAGAGCCATAAGCGAGCCGATCATTGCCAAAATCGAAGGCGTATGCGAATTCTGCGATAATGAAAACTGTAACGGCATTTGCAAACACGAAGCATTTATATACCGTAGGAGCGAAGGTCCGGTCATTGATAAAGACAAATGCCTGAGCTGCGGACGCTGCGTTACCAGCTGCGATTTCGGCGCATTGGCAGACAAGATCGAGTTCATACCCCTGATAGATATGCTGAAAGACGGGAGTACGACTGTTTTTGCCGCAGTAGCACCTGCGATAGCAGGTCAGTTCGGCGAGAACGTCACGCTCGGGCAGCTCCGTACAGCGTTCAAGCTCATGGGGTTCGCCGACATGATCGAAGTAGCTATGTTCGCCGATATACTGACAATTCGTGAAGCCTTCGAGTTCAATAAGCTGGTCAAAACAGAAGAAGACTTCTTCCTGACCAGTTGCTGCTGCCCGGTATGGTTCAACCTGACAAAGAAGGGGTTCCCGGAGATGTTCAAGCATATGTCGCCCTCTGTTTCCCCGATGATCGCAGCAGGCAGGTTCCTGAAAGAATTGTACAAGGGCGCCAAAGTCGTTTTCTTCGCTCCCTGTATTGCGAAAAAGCAAGAAATCAACGAGCCCGAGCTCCGGGGAGCAATAGACTTCGTCATCAACTTCAGGGAACTTGCCGAGATATTCAACGCGCTCGACATCCATCCTGAACAACTGCAAGGCGAAGAAAAAGACCAGGCTTCCCTGGGCGGACGTATCTATGCCCGTACGGGCGGCGTCAGCTTCTCGGTAAAAACCGTGGTAAACCGGCTTGAGCCGAGAAGAGTAATAAAGCTGAAAGCCAAAAAGGTCGATGGCGTTAAAAACTGCAAGGAATTGCTGGAAGCGATGTCGTCGGGCAAAGACGTGAATGCCAACTTCATCGAAGGCATGGGCTGTGAAGGCGGGTGTGTAGGCGGTCCCAGGACCAACGTCGACAAAGACATCTCAGTAAAAATAGTGAACGAGTTTGGAGAAGACTCGCTCATTATGACACCGTTTGACAACCTCAACGTAATGAAAATCCTCAGGCAATTAGGCGCAAACGCCATAGAAGACGTAGCCGACAATGAAAACATCTCCGCCCTGCTGACACGCGGCTGAGGCGGGGACACTTCTCACCTTTTGAACATTTTACTGAAAAAGCTTCATCTGCCGGTTTCTTAAATAAAGAAAAAGTCCCCGCTTACCTTCTTTATGCATTAACCGCATGGAGTACAGGAGACCATCCTGTTTTAGCAGGGGACAGTTCTCACCTTTTTAACCATTTATCAGGGGGCTCTTGCCTTGCCACTTTTTTCGGGGACAGTTCTCACTTTTCTGTCCTAAAGCAGGTCCGGATCTCCGTTTGTTATCACAGTTTTCCGCTTCTGCTCAACTCCTTCTCCCTTCCTGCCCTTCAGGAAGCAGCAGAGTCTTTAATCAAAATAAACGTCAAGCCAGGGGAATCACATCTTCGTCTGAGCCTCTGAACCGGCCGGCATGGCTCCGCTTTTTTCTTTGCACCTTGTGAGAACCAGCAGCAAAGCAATACTGACAATTATCAAACCGGTAACTATCAAACCGCCTTCAGGGCCGAACCCGCCTCCATTGAAAATATTCTCACTAACCAGTTTTGACGTGTACAATCCGCCTAAGGAACCACCACTTACAGGCATGCCGAAAACGCTTCCCTGGAAGAAGTTCCATGTTATATGGTATCCGATCGGCATCCAAATATTGCCTCGGCGCAAAAACATGAGAGAAAAAAGCACGCCTATAAGAAACAGATTGATAATGGGAAGTACGCCGATATTATTATTGAATATGTGAAAAGACGCGAATATCACATTCGGCACTATTATAACAATGAAAGTATTAGACCTTCTCAGGATAGACATGCAATAGCCCCTTGAAAACATCTCCTCGCCTATTCCCACAAATATCATTAAAATGAGATCGCCCAGAAAAACCAGAGCGAAATCCGGTTTTAAAACGCTCTTTTCTACAATTATCTGCCCGGTCAGCAACATGACAAAAAATACTGCAGCAATCGATACCGCTCCCAGGATCAGACCATATACCAGATCAACCAGGCCGGATTTACCAAACGTCAGTCCCATCTGACTCAAAGGTTTCTTATCGAATAATTTCCAAAAAAGTATCACTAATGCTATCAGCACAGCATTTTGAATAACTCCTGCAGCTACGCGCGTAAGGCTGCTGTCCAGAAACTTTTCAGTTATCTCTAACGGATCTGTGGTTCCTGATGTTAAAACCATGCTCAGTTCATAAAAAAATGCAAAGCATATGGTTAACATTACAGTAAACAGAAAAAATGCCGGAATAATGAGCAACAGTTTCCATACGGCACGCACATCGTTGTATCTGTTTCTCCAAATGTTCATTTTCATTGATGTTCCCCCATTCTAATCACAGCATGATATTTCGCATAGACGAAATTATACGCTAAAAAGTGAAAACCGTCCCCTGCCAAAAGTTAAAATGTGAAAACCGTTCCTCCAAAAACTAGCCCATGTCAAAAAGGTGAGAACTGTCCCCACACCTCAACTGATTTCCTCCCTGTAAGAGTCATCGTTTGCGCTGACCGAATTGATCGTTGCTTCTATCTGCTGCAGGTTCGGCAATATGCACTGGAGGTTCATTCTCCCTGAGCACCCCCCCTTATATTCCCGACCTCTTCGAAAGTATTTTTCTTGTTGTCATAGATCCCCTGAAGCAGCTCTTTTTTACTGATCCGCAGTTTCGATCTTCATCCGGAGTTCTTCAAGTTCCTGTTCCGTTACTATATTACGGTTGCTGTCAAGGAATTTCCTGCTCTTTCTGTAATTCTCATATATCTTTTTCACCGCTTTCTCGATATCATCTATATTATCGAAAAAGCTGATCACTAGAAGCAACTCCCTTTTTGCCTTTGATGTTGTCCTGATGGATCTGATCGTTTCACGTATCTTCGCGACATAGATGTCTGCTTTTGCCTTGTCCCGCGGCAGCGGAACATTCTGAAACGAGCTTAGTGCCATGGTTACGACGCGCATGTATTTATATAAGTATATCGTGGATAACGTTATGAGCAGAAGAGTGAACAGACTCGGCGACATGAAGTCTCCGTAACTGCGAATATAAAACCAAGTATGGCAAGTACGAGATTTAGCTTCCGGAATATATGATACTTTAACATTGATACACCTTGTCCGTAAGGATGGTCCCGCAAATACAAGGTAAAGTATACCGGCATTTACACACAGTGCCAACGCAAATGCCCTGATTGGAACAGTTTCACCATATCACGCACAAATGAATATAATGGCACTATCAATGATGAGTAAGGTGAGTTTTATGTGGTACACCGTCCAATCCGGTGATTCTGTATTTTTGATCGCGCAAAGGTTCGGCATTTCGTCACGCCAGCTGACGACCGCAAACAAAATTACTGAAGGTGAAGAGATAATCCCCGGCCAGAGGCTGTTCATACCGATTCAGATATCAAAGGTCATTACATACACGGTACAGCCGGGAGATTCGCTGTACAGAATAGCAAGGCAGTACAACACCCTGGTGGAAAGCATAGTGATTCTCAACGGGCTTCAAAGCACGGCCATCGATGTAGGCCAGCGTCTGATCATCCCACAGTATACCGAAGCCGTTGTCAATGTCGGAAGGGCCAACATCCGGACCGGTCCGGGAACCGGCTACAATATAGTACAGTCTGTCGTTTCCGGCGCAAAGCTCCCGGTCATTGAGACATCACGCGACTGGCTGAGAGTCTCCCTCCACGACGGGAATATAGGCTGGGTTTCGCGCAATCTCACCAGCTACAGGACTTATGACGGCTCAAAACCCATACTTGACATAATCGGTTTCTACACGCTGGAAGAAGGCCCGGCGCTTCCAGGCTCCTTCCGTTCGTTTGCCGACAACACTGCGAGCCTGACCTCAGTGCCCCTGTTCCTTTACAGATTCGACCGGGATGATCCGACTTCTATTGAGAAATTCGGTGAATTCACAGACAATGACATAGAGATCCTCGTATCCGTCGCCCACAGAAACAATATAATGATCCTCCCGGTCGTACACAATCTGCTTTATGAATCAGGCGGACAGGAAGCGAGCCGTGCAGTAGTGAGCGCTATGGTGGCAACTCCGCAGACCAGGAGCACCGCAATCAATAATATAATCGCGCTCATCGACAGGTTTGGCTTTGACGGTGTTAACATAGACATCGAAGACGTTTACATGGAGGACAGCGGCAGGCTGTCCCAGTTCTACACGGAGCTTGGCAATGCAATGCATGCCCGGGGCTACTTCCTTTCGGCCTCCGTTCCGTCAAGGATCAGGGATTACCCGCCGTTCAATCCGTTCTCGGATCCGTTCGATTATTCGGCAATCGGCGCAGCTGTGGACCAGTTCATCGTCATGCTGTACAATGAGCACGGCTGGCCTGGGAGCGGTCCGGGGCCAGTGGTTTCCAGCGGCTGGATGAACAAAGTAATAGGCTATACTCTGACAAAAGTTCCGGCCGGCAAAGTCGTTGCGGCCATATCGGTGTTCGGCTTCGATTTCAACCTTGCAACCGGGCGTAATACCTATGTCACATACGAAGCGGCGGCAGAACTGGCGGAAAGATATAATGCGGAAATCATATTCGACCAGGACACCCTGACTCCGATGCTTTCTTATACCGATGAACAGGGTAATCCGCACGAAGTCTGGTTTGAAAACAGCGAAAGCATAATAGCGAAGATGCGGCTGGCCTGGCAGCAGGAAATCAGCGGAGTCGCTCTGTGGAGGCTCGGCATGGAGGATCCCGCGGTATGGCGGCGCATCCGGTCCGACATCATAGTCAGGAGGATAATCTACTAGTCTTCCAAATTTTGCTTGTAACTTTCAGATTATAGTGGTATAATATATACGTATCGTCAGATACAGAAAAATCAAGAGATTTAATTAGTTTGCCGACCGAAACCTCCTTGTCTTTTTGGATAATAGAGGAACTAAGTCCAAACCAGTTAAATCCAGATCGACCAGGAGGTAAAAATATGCCCGACAAAACATTGATTTGCAAGGATTGCCATCAGGAATTCGTCTTTACGGAAGGCGAACAGGCATTCTACAAGGAAAAGGGGTTCGAAAACGAGCCTCAGAGGTGCCCGGAATGCAGAAGAGCCAGGAAAGCCCAGAGGAGAAACAGCAACTACGGGAACCAGCCAAGAAACAATTACTCCACCGGCAGCAGATGGTAATCCGGAGATGCAGGCCTGTTTCAGGCAGCAGATCACAGAATGCAGACTTATTGAAAACGGTAAACTGCAGGTTGCAGACTTATTCAGATGACAATAAGCGCAGACTTTAAGGAGAGTCAAAAGGCTCTCCTTTCTTATGCAAAAATCTCCGATGCAGAAGATTCCAATATAGAATACTCCTGCTTTTTTCTGTGCTGAAGTCTCAATCATTCACGGAACCGCTGAGCAAACAGACAGCCTTTCATCCCGGATCTGAATTATCGGGAAAAGCATATTATACATCCATACGAAATGCTTACGGGACGAAGTATACCTTTCAACCCTGCGTTAACAAGAAAAAAGTATTTCACCCCTGCGTCTGGAATGGCGGAATAGTATTTCCCCATCCACGCAACAATGGGATAGATAATAACTATCATCTCTGCACCGGGAGACGAGATAGAATTTACCTTCAGGCATTACGCTGAAATTCCAGTATGAAGTACATCATTCACCTTCGCCCTGGTTTGAAGGGGTAAATCATTCCTTTCACCCCCGCACCTGCCTGATAGGATAAAGTAAGCCTGCAGTCCTTCTAAAGCTGCAGGCGCAACGCATATCATCCGCCCCCATGCCAAAGGGCCGGCGAAAAATAATTTCCGGTAAAAACAACTTCACACACCAATTTCCTTTTTTCTTTTACACTTATAACAAATGATATATAATAATTACATGCCCTGTAAGCAGTAGCGCAGATAATGCCTGAAAATATACCTGAGGTGGTTTTATGAAAAATATACCGTTGTATGAAGTCAGAAAGATCAAATCGATAAAGGATATGATGGAATCCAGTGTCGAACTGTACTCCGACAAGACTGCATTCCTATATAAACCGAAAGGGAGCGATAAATACGTGCCTGTTACGTTCAGGCAGTTCAAAGACGATGTCGACGCACTTGGCACTGCATTGATCGATCTCGGCCTTAAAGGCAGAAGAATAGCCATCATTGGCGAAAACCGATACGAATGGGCTGTTTCATATATGGCGGCAGTAAACGGCACCGGGATAGTGGTGCCGCTGGATAAGGACCTCCCCGAGAATGAGATCGAGAACCTTCTCATCAGGTCAAAAGCTGACGCGATAATATTCTCAGGCCATCTTAAGGAAAGTATCTCGAACATAGCAAAACGCATCGATTTTGTAAAATATTACATAACGATGGACGAAGATGGAGCTGAAGCGGAAAAACAGGAAGGTACCCAGGCTGAACGCCAAATCATATTTACAGAATTGAAAGGACTTGTTGAAAAAGGCAGAAAAAGAGTGGCTGAAGGCTGCAGGGACTTTATAGATGCCCGGATAGATCCCGAGGCATTCAGCATCCTACTCTTCACTTCGGCGACCACAGATACGTCAAAAGCGGTAATGCTCTGCCACAGGAACATTGCGGAGAACCTCATGGCAATGTGCACAATGCTCAATATCGTCCCCGATGACATTTTCCTTTCTGTCCTCCCGCTTCATCACACGTACGAGAACACATGCGGTTTCCTCTGCCCCTTCTACCGCGGAGCAGCAGTCGCATACTGCGAAGGTCTGAGGCATATCACCAAAAACCTGCAGGAATCGAAAGCAACCGTTATGCTCGGAGTTCCGCTGATATATGAAGCGATTTACAAAAGGATCTGGGATCAGGCTGCGAAGCATCCGGGAATGCTGAAGAAATTGAAATTTGGCCTGAAGCTCAGCGGCTTGCTGAAGAAGTTCGGTATAGATATAACAAGGAAACTGTTTGCTCCGATACACAATACTTTCGGAGGCAGTGTCCGGATATTCATCAGCGGCGCCGCAGGTATCGATCCCGAAGTGGCTGAAGGTTTCAGGAACTTCGGCATCCATTTCGTGCAGGGTTACGGACTGACTGAATGCAGCCCCATCGTGGCACTGAACAGGGATGTTGATTTCAAGGACGACGCAGCAGGACTGCCTCTGCCCGGCATTGAAGTCAGGATCGATGAGGCCGGAAGCGACGGTGTCGGAGAGATAGTTGTAAAAGGGCCCAACGTAATGCTCGGATATTACGAAGATCCCGAGAATACCGCAAAAGCCGTCAGGGACGGCTGGTTCCACACGGGCGACCTTGGTTATATCGACAGCGACGGGTTCGTTCATATCACCGGCAGGAAAAAGAACGTCATAGTCACGAAAAACGGCAAGAACATCTATCCCGAAGAAATCGAGACACTGTTGGTCAAGAGCCCTTATATTAAAGAATGCATCGTGTTTGGCAAAGACGATCCGGTATACGGCGATATAGTCGTCTCTGTAACGATAGTTCCCGATATGGATGTCATCGAGGCAGAACACGGCGGCCAGAGGCCCGGTGAAGAAGAGTTGCACGATATCATACGCAGGGAAATAAAAGAAGTCAACAAGAGCCTTGTCACATATAAGTACGTCAAGGATTTCGACCTGCGTTTCGAGGAATTCGCAAAAACCACCACAAAGAAAATCAAACGTTATGTCAAGAATTGACAAACAGAGGAACTTACATAAGCGGGACCAATGCAATAAGTAATTGATAGAACGGAGAAACCGAAGCGAAAAGGATACGTCTGCGCAGGAGAGGAACCTGGGCACAAGGGATATGCCTGTGCAGCAGGAAAACCGGCTTGGCAGAAAAACTGTCATATCGGACAAACTGCCAGAGTTAAGACATTTATGTATCGGATAAACCGGTAAACCGGGAAGCAAAGAAACCGATAAAGCTTATAAAACCGGCGAAGCGAAGAAGTTGACATTGAGAACTACTGCTTTTACAGAACCAATATAGATCCAGCAAATGAACACCGGCTTTATCACGCCGAATGAACGTAAATAGCTTTCTCTTACTGAAAACTGCGGCATACTGGATAGTTTCACTGAAAGACACCTTTTTGTCAGACAGTAATAATCGATATAGGTATATAAAGCAAATTTATGATCAAAATCCATTAACAGCAGGACAGATTGGAGAAGCAGTGAGTAATATGGGAAATAACATGGGAAAAGTGGAAAAAAGCAGAAAGAAAATCATGACACCTGAACAGTTGGCTTCACGGTACAAAAAAAGGTTTCGCGTGACACTCGGCGTTCTTATCGGTTTTATCCTGGCAACAGGCGTGTTCGTATTTTTCAATTATGATTATCTGGCATTCAAGATTTTCATCACCAGCAGCTATATCTACACTGAAACATTGGACGACCTTTACAAAAAGTATCTGGACGTTGATACGAAAGGATGGTATTACAACGATTTCGACAACTTTGTGATCGCAGCTGTTACCGAAAGGATCCGCGCCGAAAGAGGCGACAGGTATACATACCTGTATACCCCGTCAAGCCTGGAAAGGTCACGACAGTTGGATAAAGAAGAGGCGGCGCAGTCAGAAATCACATTTCCCGATGACAGGACCGTCTATCTGAAACTCACTAATTTCACCAAGTATACGCAGGAATTCATGGAAGAGAACCAGGAAAACCTCAAAAGCAGGCCGAACATAATAATAGATCTCAGAGGCAACAGGGGCGGCGACATCCAGGTAATGGTGAACATATCGGGCATGTTCCTGCCTAAAGAATCAGTTGTGGCTACAGACCATTTCAGGTGGTATGACCACGTATACCGCTCGAACAAGAACCAGCCACTGAAATATGAGAAAATAATAATACTCCAGGATGAGAACACTGCCAGCGCATCGGAGAACATGATCGCCGCCCTGAATGACAACCTCGATAATGTGGAACTGATCGGTACAAAAACATTCGGCAAGGGCATCGGCCAGTTCACGCTGCCGCTGCGGCGGGGATACGCGGTAAAGGCAACCATTCTGAAATGGCTTACCCCGTCGGGCCTGAACATCCAGGGCAACGGCATCGAGCCTGATATAGAATACACCGGCGGCGACATAATCCAATATGCCCTCAGCCATATTTCCTGATTAATCAGGTAGTTTTTTGGGGACACTTCTCACCTTTTCAACAGAATGAGGAACCGGTTTTCATCAAAAAGCCGGGGACAGTTCTCACCTTTTTGACAAAAGGAAATGGCCTAATCCATTTGCAGTGATAATGCATCTCTGCCTGATTTCCTCATAAAAAATAACCGTCATTTTTAATAACTCTTACCCTCTGAAATGCTAATGACAGCAGGAGATGGTTTTATTAGACATTTACCATGATATCTGCTAAGGTGTTCACTTAGATATATACTAAGCAAATAACTAAAAACCCACTAAGAAGTAAGACAGTAACAGAAGATAGCTGTTATTATGAATCTCAGCTGCCGTCCATGAATGTAAAACCTGAACTCAAAAAAGTGAGAACTGTCCCCTCTGACGCCTCACCGAAAAAGATAAAAAGGTGAGAAGCGTCCCTGCTGAGAAAACCACCTTGTCCGAAAAGGACAAAAAGGTGAGAACTGTCCCCACCTCAGGAGTCAAAAAGGTGAGAAGTGTCCCCGCTTTTGAGTTGTTCAAGTTCGTCGGGGGTAAGTTCGCGGCATTTGCCGGGCTCAAGCGTTTCATCCAGTTTGAGGCCGCCAATCTGGATCCTTTTCAGGTACAGCACCTTTTTCCCCACTGCCTCGAACATCCTTTTGACCTGGTGGAACTTGCCCTCATGCAGGACCAACTCTATTTCCGAACGAAGCCCTGACCTTATGATGATCAGTTCGGCAGGCATTGTTTTATATCCGTCGTCCAGTACGACTCCTTCTGAAAAGGCTGCGGCATCGTCCTCTGTGACCTGCCCGGCAACCAAGGCATAGTATCGTTTGGCGACATGCTTTTTGGGTGAAAGCAGGTTATGGGCCAACTGGCCGTCATTGGTCAGGAGGACCAAACCCTCCGTATCGATATCGAGCCGTCCTGCCGGGAAAAGGTTGAAACATGCCAACTCGTCCGGCAACAGGTCTGTCACCGTTCTCAGCCTTGCATCGTATGTGGCCGATACGACACCTGCAGGTTTGTTCATCATGACATATATGAACTTCCTGTAATTCAGCGTCATGCCATTGGCTGCGATCACACTTTTTTCCGGGTCGACATGCATGGATGAATCCCTGACAACTTCGCCATCGACTGTTACCAGGCCGTTCCTTACGATCTTTTTTATTTCGTTTCTGCTGCCAAACCCGAAGTTGGCCAACAACTTATCCAGCCGTACGGTGTTTTTCATCCCGGTACTCAACTCCTTCATCCTGCATGGGGCGCGCCATTTGACCACGATAACCAATCGTTATCTTATTACAGTTATCATTTCACTGTTTCTTTACTTCATCATTCTCCAACCTTTGGGGTACATGTTCTTCAGCATATCCCCCGTCTGCTTTGCCCATCCCAGCGTCTTTCCGTCAACGCAAATGGCAGTCAGTCCTTCATCACCCTTCAATATAAGTGTTTCCCCTTTCAGATAGCTCCTGACCTCTGCCGACTCCGCCCCAAGATCCAGCGTCCTTTTGAATGCTCCTTTATCCAGTGCCATGACCAATGAATGGGATGGTTCAAATCTGTTATCTTCAACAGTGCCAAGAAACCAGCCGAATTTCACAACTTTGAGTCCTGACAGCAACGGCGGCGGCTCAGGCAAGTGGTAGAGATGGCGCCCTTTCAGCAAAAATACGCCATCAGGCAACCAGTTCATGTTCTCTTCCACGAATTTGCGAAAAGCCTCCGGAAGTTTCTCATAAGGAATGGTTTCCTCCACGTCGGCGGTAAAACTGGTCGAAATTTCTCCGTCTTGACGATATACATCGTTTAAAGCCTTCCGGGTATCTTGCGCAGTCTCCCCGAACCCGACTACACAGCCAGAAACAGTTCTTCCCTGGTCGTTGGGGGCGGCTCTTCCTATAAGACCGGAGGCGGTTTCTCCTTTAAAGTTGGAAGTGGTCTTACCCGTGAAGCTGGAGACGGTTTCACCTGTAAAGCTATGGTCGGTTTCCACATTTCCGTCAGGATAATGCATGTTATCGGAGATATGCGAGTCGTCGGTGAAACGCAAGTCACAGGGAACACGCGAGCTGCGGGAAAAATGTACTGAAGAAGTTCCCTTTTTGACCAGTTTCGCTACGAAGTGACCCTCTCCCCTGACTTTGTGCGGCCATAACCTGGCGGCACGCTCCAGGATCCCATAATCAGCACAGCGGGAAGAACTATAATCAGCAAGCCGAAATCGTTCGGAATTTCCAACCGCTGTATCCCAATCACATCCAGATAGACCTTTACCAATGTCATGAGCCCGTCCAGAACTTCCCAGAGCCTGCTGTTCCAGGGCACACGCCTGTTTCCCGGCAATTCCGGCCCACTCGGGCCGTCCTCCCTCAATCCCGGCAAGCTTCGGGATTTCCACGAGTTCATAGCCTTTGTGCTTTGTTACGAAATCTATGATCATCTGCTCATTCTCTTCCGGAGAAAACGTGCAGGTAGAGTACACCAGCGTCCCTCCCGGCTTCAGCAGAAGATCAGCGTAATGGAGGATCGTCTCCTGCATTTTCGAACAGCGTTCGCACTTAAAGCTTTCCCAGCTTCTGACCGCTGTCTCGTCTTTCCTGAACATGCCTTCTCCTGAACAGGGAGCATCGATCAGTATTTTGTCAAAGTATTCTTTAAAATTGCTAACCAGGTTCTCCGGCGATTCATTCAAAACTATGGCATTCCTTATGCCGCATAGTTCGATATTTTTTACAAGGGCTTTTACCCGCTCTGCATTGATGTCATTCGAAACCAGCAGCCCTCTCCTCTTCATCGCCGCAGCTATCTGGACCGTCTTGCCGCCGGGAGCCGCGCACATGTCCAACACCTTGTCTCCAGGCTCAGCCCCGAGCACCTTCCCCGGGAGCATGGCACTCGGTTCCTGTATATAGTACAGTCCTGCATGGTAGTATGGATGCCTGCCGGGCGCATCTTCTCCTGAAATGTAAAAGCCGTCGTCCGTCCAGGGCACCGCTTCCAGATCAAACGGAGATATCTTTTGAAACTCATCTACACCGATTTTCAGCGTGTTGATCCTCAGTCCGTAAACTCTTTCTCCGGACAATGCCGAAATAAGCTGCTCATATTCTTCGTCGCCCAACAATCTCAGCATTTTTTCAATGAATTTTGCCGGCAGTTTCATCGATCCACCTCTAATTTTCATCGTCATCGTCCGGATCAAGCCCGTCATCGTCCCCGTCATCATTCAGGCTATCCACATCATCGCTGAACTCACCACTGTGCCAATCGTCGTCTTCATATTCGTCCGGGCCGTCGTCGCCTTCGAATTCCCCATCCAAACAATCGTCCGGATCGTCCCAGTGATCCCATTCGTCGCTCCAGCCATCTCCGCCGTCATCGAATTCGTCATCTTCGTACCAGCAGTCCGGGCCGTCATCGTCCCGATCGTCCTCATCCCCTAAGTACTCGGCACTCAACTCGTCCAGCATCTGCGCGATAACATCCTGGTACCGGCAAAACAACACCTTGTTCTTGTTTATAAGCTTCTTCCTCTCCCTGGCGTCCTGGAACGCATCAAGAAAATCAGCCTTAAATCCGTACAGGGCGGGGTAATTCGTTTTCAGATACCGCACTGCTATCAGATAAGAGCCATATTCGCTCAGCAACTGATGTTCAATGAGTATCACATAAGCCTTTTGCTGCTCTTCATCCAGATCCGGCGCAAGCAGCTCACTTATGCCGCTTGCGATATATATCTTCAGCAGATCCGGAACAAATTCATCACTGTCGAACCTGTCAATTTCCGGTTCGACGCTAAGTATCGCCTCAATTCCTTTTTTGACCCTTGCGATATCCTGCCTGTCAGGCATCAGTTCCAATATGGCGCCGGCGCACCTGTCGGCCTCACGGAGCATGTGTTTACCGATAAAAAAATCGAGCATTACCATAAACACATTGAAAGAAGCGGCTTTCTCATCTTCTCTTGGATGCAGAGCCGCAAGCCTCTCAAGCCAGTCCAAGCTGTCGGCGTATTTTTTGCCAAGGAACAGGATATGCACGGTCCTTGAACCAATAATATACTTCCTGTCCAGAAATGCAGGATTCTCAAATGCTTCCATGAGTACTGCCGCCGCTTCCCCATATTCTTTCTTCATCTGGTAGCCGTCAGCCAGCAATCCGATCAGCACAAAATTGCTTTTATCGATGCTATAACATTCCTCCGCCCAGATAAGCGCCTTGTCGTATTCCTTCGCTTCCAGGCATGCCCTGATGATTATGATATTCAGTTCGATATCATACGGAAATTCACACCGGACCGGTTCTAGCACCTTCAACGCCCTGGACGGTTTATCCATGTTCATATATGCCAAACCCAGCGCAAATTTGAGATGTAACGTGTGTTCTTCATCCCTCAGGGCTTTTTCAAGAGTCTTCGCCGCCTTTGAAAAATCCCCTTTGCCCATGGCATCCACTGCAGCCATATATGCCTGCTTTGACGCGCTGCTCATCCTGTGGAACTCGACACATGAGTATCTTTTCCTGGGATTGGTGAGCGCTTCATAAGCTTCCCTGATATCCCTGTTCTTTTCCGGATACCGTTCTGCCGGGTATTTCCTCAGCATGCGCCTGTAAGCCTCCGTTATGTCCTGTTCTCCGGTCTGCTCGTCGATATCCAGAACTTCAAAATAATCCTTCATTTATGTATCCTGCCTTTTCAAATGTTGCTTCCTTCACTCCGTGTACATGCGCCCAGTGATATTCTATCATATACATGCATTTGCAGATAGACGTTAAATCCAACGAAAATGTCCAAACATGCCATATTAACGTTAGACATTATTCTTTTTGCAGATAGTTGCATGTGTTAATTTTTGCTGATAATATAATATCATGTGATTTCAGAAACCCGATAATGCAATGAAGGTCCTGGATATTTCAAAAACTAAAATACAGCAAGGAGTTAGATCCATGGTCAACATATTTATCAACGCCGACATTCCTGCCGGTACCATTAACAAGAATATTTACGGTCATTTCTCGGAACACCTGGGCAGGTGCATTTACGTAGGCATATGGGTCGGGAAAAATTCACCGATACCCAATACCGACGGCATCAGGAACGATGTGGCCGAGGCACTGAAAAAACTGCGTATCCCCGTCCTCAGATGGCC
>ENA-UPAD01002297-UPAD01002297.1-bioreactor-metagenome-genome-assembly--contig:-NODE-2297-length-14608-cov-491.379716_pt1 | contig 14608 bp, 9 predicted proteins | sample MGYA00238179_ERZ772710 | MGnify/ENA primary metagenome ERZ772710 (study PRJEB29004, sample SAMN07631245) | bioreactor metagenome | isolation source: Switchgrass digestor | place: USA: Dartmouth...
GCTTTATGCAAAAACAGGGGCTTTGTCTATCCCGGTTCCGAAATATACGGCGGGCTTGCCAATGCGTGGGATTACGGACCTCTTGGAGTAGAGTTCAAAAACAACGTCAAAAAGGCGTGGTGGAAGAAGTTCGTCCAGGAGAACACCTATAACGTGGGAGTTGACTGTGCCATACTGATGAACCGGCGGGTATGGGAGGCGTCAGGACATGTGGGAGGCTTCAGCGATCCTCTCATCGACTGCAAAAGCTGCAAAACAAGGCACAGGGCAGACAAACTTATTGAAGACTGGAATGCGGAGAATGGCATAGAACTTGTGGTGAGCGGATGGAAGAATGAGCAGCTGATGGAATATATAAAGGAAAAGGGAATTAAGTGTCCAAACTGCGGCTCGAGCAATTTTACGGATATCCGCAAATTCAACCTGATGTTCAAGACGTACCAGGGCGTCACTGAGGACTCGCAGGCAGAGATATTCCTGAGGCCCGAGACTGCGCAGGGTATTTTCGTCAATTTCAAAAATGTCCAGAGAACTACCAGGAGAAAGATGCCGTTCGGTATATGCCAGATAGGCAAGTCTTTCAGGAATGAGATAACTCCGGGGAATTTCACATTCAGGACCCGTGAGTTCGAGCAGATGGAGCTTGAGTTTTTCTGCAAGCCGGGTACCGATCTCGAATGGTTTGCGTACTGGAAGGATTTCTGTTACCAGTGGCTCCTTAATTATGGCATTTCAAAGGAGAACCTCAGGCTGAGGGACCATTCGAAGGAAGAGTTGTCGCATTACAGCAACGCCACTACGGATATAGAATACAAGTTCCCGTTCGGGTGGGGCGAGCTGTGGGGCATAGCCGACAGGACGGATTTCGACCTCAGGCAGCACATGGAATATTCAAAAGAAGACCTGAGTTACTTCGATCCGGCTACCAATGAAAAATATATACCATACTGCATAGAACCGTCTGTCGGCGCCGACAGGGTGGCGCTCGCATATCTGTGCGAGGCATATGACGAAGAGGAATTGGAAGAAGGCGACGTGAGGACCGTACTGCACCTCCATCCGGCACTTGCGCCGGTCAAGATCGCGGTGCTGCCTCTTTCGAAAAAGCTCGGTGAAGATGCGTTCAAGATATATGAGAAACTGGTCAAAAAGTATGTCTGCGAATACGATGAGACCGGAAGCATTGGCAAACGGTACAGGAGGCAGGACGAGATAGGCACGCCGTACTGCGTCACATTCGACTTCGATTCCCTGGAAGACGCCAGCGTAACGATAAGGGACAGGGATACGATGGACCAGGTAAGGATAAAGATCGACGAACTGGAGAATTACTTCGAGGGCAAGTTCGACTTTTGACGGACGGACGGACAGTCCCTGAAAGCTGCCCAGCATAACATGTACAGGAGAAGGACAGGCAGGAGCGGCGCTTTCAGGTGCTGTCCTTTTTTTGTTATAGTTGTGTTTTAAAATGCTAATAATGGGAATGTAATATAGGTGACGTATATTGTCAGAAGTTTAACGGTGCTGAAAAACACTGTTGGAATCTCAATAACACAGTAATTCGGGAGATGGCCATGGATACGAAGATAGTTATAGTTGGAGCCGGTTATGCCGGAATTCTGACAGCGAAGAAGCTGGCGAAGAGGTTCAGAAAGGATAAAAACGTTTCAATAACGGTCATTGACAAGAATCCTTTCCACACGATGCTTACGGAGCTGCACGAAGTCGCAGCCGGGCGGGTTGATGAGGACGAGATCAGGATCAGCCTGAAACGTGTTTTTGCCGGCAGGAAAGTCGATGTGAAGCAGGATCTTGTCACAGATATAGATTTCAAAAAGAGAACTGTTGTCGGTACTAATGAGCGCTATGAGTATGATTATCTCGTATTGTGCGCCGGGTCCAAACCGACATTTTTCGGCGTCGGCGGAGCGAAAGTGCATGCTTTCAAGCTCTGGAGCTACGAGGATGCGATCGTTTTGAAGGACCGCATCCCCGATATGTTCAGAAGAGCAGCAGTGGAGCCCGATGAAGAAGAAAAGAGGAGGCTGCTCACATTCTACGTGGTGGGGGCCGGTTTCACAGGAGTCGAAATGGCAGGCGAACTGGCCGAATATGTTCCGGTACTGTGCGATAAGTTCGAGATCGACAGAGGGCTTGTTTCAGTTAACGTCGTAGACGTGCTGGAACGTACGGTGCCGACGCTGCCCCCGAAACTGTCGGCCAAAGTCGAAAGGCGCCTTAAGAAGATGGGTGTGCGCGTCCTCCTGAACACACGAGTCTTGAGTATCGGCGAGGATTACATCGAGATCGGCGATGCCGAAAAACCGATTCATGAGAAGGCCGGAACGGTCATCTGGGCAGCAGGCATCGAATCAGCCGACATTACCGCAAAGGCGGCCGGGGAACTTGAATCCGCCGGAAAGGGAAGGATAAAGGTCGACCGGTATCTGCGTTCCGTTGACGACGACCATGTATATGTATTAGGCGACAACATGTTCTATATACCGCCGGACGAAGAACAGCCGGTGCCACAGGTGGTGGAAAACTGCGAGCAGAGCTCCGGCGTTGCGGCACACAATATATTCTGCGCCGTTACCGGCAAAGACGGGATGAAAGAATACAAGCCCGGTTTCCACGGGATAATGGTGAGCATTGGCGGACGCTACGGCGTTGCATATGTAGGTACCGCGAAGAAAAAGATCAGCCTTGCGTCGTTCTTTGCGATGTTCGTCAAGCATTTCATCAATATGGTCTATTTCGTGCAGCTGCTTGGCTGGAACAAGGTCTTCAGCTATATGAAGAAGGAGTTCTTTACGATAAGGCATTGCAGGAGCTTCGTGGGCGGACATTTCTCGAACAGGACGCCAAGCTTCCTGCTGGTGCCGCTGAGGATATGGCTCGGCGCCGTATGGGTATTTGAAGGCGTCAAAAAGATACTGGAGGGATGGTTCGTTTCGCCGAAACTCGCAGGATTCTTCAATGGCGCTAACCAGTGGTACAACAGTATATTGAGCGGCGCCGGCGGAGCGGCCGACGGGACGAGCGGCGCCACACCGGCAGCGGCCGATGCTGTGAGCCAGGCGACCGGGGCTGTTGCCGACGCGGTCAGTTCGGCCACGGGAGCGGTGGCTGATGCGTTAAGCTCAGCTGCAAGCGCAGTGGCGGATGCGGTCAGTTCGGCTACTGCAGTGGCTGCAGATGCGGCAAGTACTGCGACCCCGGCGGCCGAAGCTGTGAGTTCGATCGGAAAAGCAATAATCAATTTCGATTTCCTCGGTTTGTTCAAGGTGCTGTTCGTAAGCGGCAAGGATCCGATGGACGCCGCTTTGAGCGATTATGCGTTCAGGCTGGATGTGCCCCTGATCAACCGTATTATAAATGATCTTATACTTCCGAGCGAGCGCTTTACGATGTTTATGCAGATAGCCATCGTGCTGGCTGAGATCCTGATCGGCCTTGCCCTGATCGGAGGTCTGTTCACAACGCCGGCTTCGGCAGCATCACTCGTACTGCAGGCGATGTTCGTGACCACCACAGGCTTATACCTGACGACATTCTGGATGGTCTTTGCGGGCATCGCGGTCCTGGTGGGCGGAGGCAGGATATTCGGGCTTGACTATTATGTCATGCCCGCTCTGAAGGAAAAATGGAAGAATGTGAAATGGGTAAGAAAGTGGTATTTGTATAATGACTGACGGGGTTGTAACAGGGAGCATGACCGGCCTGGTCAGGGCGGACGGCAGCGGTTCGGCTGAAAAGAAGGCCGTTGAAAAGAAGTTTGTCGATTTTGAAAGCGCTCTTTCGCTTACCGGGGAAGAGGTCGACAGGGCGCTTTTATCTTCGCCTGCCGTAGTCCGGACATATACGAGCCACCTGGCGCTTGCAAGGGGGAAATTTTTCCGGGCAGTTTCACTGCTTACCTGCGCTATGAACAGTGACAGCCTGATAGACGAAAATGCGGTAAAACTGGCGGCAGCGGTCGAGGTTCTGCACCTTGCAACGCTGGTCCATGATGACGTTATCGATGACGCGGACATCAGGCGCGGACTGCCGACACTGCAGAAGAAATTCGGAAAGCGGACCGCGGTGATATGCGGCGATTACCTTCTGAGCAGGGCTTTACAGATCGCGGCGTCGATCGAAAATAAAAAAGATTATCTCGATATCGATGTTCCGGATTATGTGGCAAGGATATGCGCAGGCGAACTGAGTGAGCAGATAAATACCGGGAATTACGGCCTTTCGATATATCGGTATCTCAAAATAATCGCAGGGAAGACAGCGGCGCTGTTCGAGGCATCGTTTTATGCAGGTGCCGTCCTTTCCGGCTGCGATCGTTCCGAGTACAGGGCATACAAAAAACTGGGGTACTATCTGGGCATGATTTTCCAACTGACGGATGACTGTATGGATTTTGAGGCGACGGAAAGCGTTGCGCAAAAGCCCGTGCAGTCCGATTTCGAAAAAGGCGTGGTGACTCTGCCCGTTATCCGTGCCCTGCAGACGGATGCGGGCCTTAAGGAGAAAGCCGCCAGGAAAGAGGTGTCTGCAGACGAGATCGGCCGGGCTGTTGTCAGGGCCGGAGGCCTGGACTTTACAAAGCTGGTGGCAAAAAGGTACCACAGTAAATATATGAAGCTGCTGGACGGGCTCGATGCGCCGGACGAGAAAAAGAGAAGGTTGGCAGAGCTTGTAGACCGGGCGTTGAACAGGTAGGGCCGCAGTTCCGTGGATACGGTTTTGCACGGCAGCTACAGGTTCTGTACAGTTGATGCATGTATAATCAGCAAAATGGTAAGCTGAGTGTACAAAATTCGAATTGTTGCGGCTAAAAACAGTGAAAACATTGTAACTTGTCAATAAACGGGTTACATAATGTAAAGTTCCATTGCATTATGGGGCTTGATACCTAAATGATTGAGCAAACATTCATACAACAATCAAAATTTTGTACACCCTTGTCCTTATTTCCCGGGGAAATAAATGCATGGACAGGAAACCATGCATACCGTAAATGGAGACACTAGATGCCTGAGGACAGTGATTACTGAAACGGGAACCGCTACTGACAGTGATAATTGAGACGGAAACTGCTACTGACTGTGATTACTGAAACGGAAACCGCAACGGAAAGAAAAGCATACCGGAAACAACGGAAAGAAACGTATACCGGAAAGAAAGCCGGGGAGTTCATAAGTCAGAGCATAATTCAGAGAATTATAGGATTTCAGAAACGAATCTCAGGAGAGAGGTGCATGAGAAGTTTTGATTAAGCGGTTTTTGAGCTATGTTGAGATCAAAACGAAAATAACAAGCACATTTGCCTTCATGCTGACCATTGCGTTCCTGCTGTACAGCGGCCGGCCGATCGACTGGCTGAGGACGCTGGTATTCTTCCTCGCCATGTTTTTGTTCGATTTGACCACTACAGCCATCAACAACTATATTGATACGAAGACCAACGAACAGGTGCTCCAGTTCGAAAGGCGCACCGCCCTGACTATTATCCTGATACTGTTTACAATCAGCACCGCGCTGGGTTTGTACCTGGCATACCTGACAGACGTCGTGGTGCTGCTTCTGGGCGGATTGTGCTTCCTGACAGGCGTGTTTTATACATACGGCCCAGTGCCGATATCAAGGATGCCGCTGGGTGAAGTGATGTCGGGACTGTTTTACGGGTTGTTCATACCATTCCTGCTACTTTATATCAACATGCCGGAGGGGACATACCTTACGCTCGGGCTGGGATGGGAGAGCATCAGGCTCGAACTTAATGTCATGCCCCTGATATCGGTCCTGCTGCTTGCGGTGACTCCGATGTGTACTACGGCCAATATAATGCTTGCGAACAATACATGTGATGTCGAAAAGGACGTGAAGGTCAGAAGGTACACATTGCCCTATTATCTTGGCAAAAAGGCCCTGTGGCTGTTTGCGCTCCTGTATTATGCGTGTTATGCCTCTATCGTGGCCATGGTCGTGCTCAGGATACTTTCGCCTGTTTGCCTTGTTTCGCTGCTGACCATCATTCCTGTCCAGCGGAACATCAATATATTCATGGAACGCCAGGATAAAGCCTCTACTTTTATAACCTCCATCAAAAACTACATAATAATAATGGGATCGCTGACCATCACGGTGTTTGTCAGCGCTGCGCTGTAACCGGCAGGATGGCTTGCGCTGCAGTCGATGGGCAGAACATCGGGATAACAGGCGGATACCTGTATTACAAACAGACACTTTAATTATGGACAGAACCGTCATATCAGCAGGCCCGGCATCAACTGACTGCACAAAAAATGGGAAATCTGCGTGTTTATGCGTCATGTCTGAGGGTATATATTATCAAGCACGGTGGAAGGGTAAAGCCATGAAGCTGTTCAAGAAAACCGACATCCTGATAATTGCGGTGATCATCGCTGCGGCAGCGGCGATATGGTATTTTTACAGCAATGCGGTTTCAGGCAGACCGGTCAAAGCGGAGATATACTACTACTCGGACCTGGTCGGAACGGTTGAGCTTGAGCCCGGACCGGAAAGGATATTTTCGATCCCGCAGGACGAGGATGTGGTTTTGATGATCGATACGGACGGGAGCATCAGGTTCATCGAGTCCGATTGCCCGGACAAGATCTGCATCAGGACAGGCAGGTTGCGTCTGGCAGGCCAGAGTGCCGCTTGCCTGCCCAATGGCGTGATCGTGAAGATCGTACCGGCGGACGGATGGAAGGAAAGCGATCCTGATATAGTGATCGGAAGCAGGGGAGGACAATGAGCAAAGCAAACGGCGGACCATTGGCATGGAACGGAAGTGATCGCGTTTTGGCAGAAAAGAAAAGCAACGGCATATTTAACGATCCCGCATCCGTGGACGGCGCCAGGAATGAGTCGCGAAGGACAAGGAAGCTGGTGCTTTCGGGGATGATATTCGCGCTTGCCCTGGTCCTGTCGATCGTTGAGAACGCGTTCCCGCCGCTGCCGCTGCCGGTGCCCGGCGTCAAATTCGGACTGTCGAACATTGCAGTAATGTATGCGCTGTTTTTCCTTTCGAGAGGCCAGGCATACTCCATAGCTGTCCTGAAGAGCCTGTTCGTTTTCATGACGCGAGGCCTGATCGCAGGAATACTGAGCCTTTCGGGTGGAATACTATCCTTGACGGTCATGCTGCTGGTAATGGTACTGTTCAGGGACAAAGCATCATACACGGCCATAAGTATATCAGGAGCCATAGCTCATAATACGGGACAGTTCATTGCGGTTTCATTTATTTACACCGGTATGTATTTATGGGCATATCTGCCGGTGCTGCTCGTGTCCGGCGTTATCGCGGGCATCGTCACAGCCGTGCTGCTGAGGTTTATTATACCGGCCTTCGAAAGGCTGCGTTTATAATATTGCACAGAATTTGACGGAGGAAAACAAGTAGTATTGGAGGGGCTATTTATGAAAAAGATTTTAGCACTTGTCATGAGTATGGCTTTAGTAATGTTTGTACTTGCCGGATGCGGCAAGGGCGCAACGGAAACTCCCGGAGGCAACGGAGGCGGTGTTGCGCCTGGCGGCAGTGACGGCGGCGGCAATGCTGCGGCCGGAGATCTTAAAACAGGCTTCGCAGTCATAACATCGATCACCAAATCCACAGATGCAGGCGACAATCCCGGCCTCGCACAGGTCGATTCGACGGTTGCCGCTGTGACGGTCGACGCCCAGGGAAAGATAGTCAACGCAGTTTTCGATGCGGTACAGACGAAAATCAATTTCACTGCCGAAGGCAAGATAACGACGCCTCTTGACACCAATGTGAGGACCAAGCAGGAACTTAAGACGGAATACGGCATGAGCAAGGCTTCAGGTATCGGGAAGGATTGGAATGAGCAGGCCGATGCTTTCGCGGAGTATGTAAAGGGCAAGACCATCAGTGAAGTGAAAGGGATAGCGCTGAACGACTCCGGAGCACCTGCCGACGCCGAACTGTCTTCATCTGTGACGATGCATGTCACGGACCTGATCGCAGTGCTGGAGAAAGCAGTGAACAATGCACAGGCTTTGGGCGCAAAGCCGGGTGACAAACTGGGCCTCGGCATCGTGACCACCATCAGCAATTCTGCTGACGCCACGGCTGGCAAGGACGGCGTCGCCCAGGCATATTCGATCTATACCGCGGCTACATTCGGCGCTGACGGTAAAATCACCAGCAGCATAATCGACGGTTCCCAGTCAAATGTCAATTTCAATACATCGGGGAAGATCACTACCGACCTGCAGAATGCCAACCTGCAGACAAAGAACGAACTGGGAGACCAATACGGCATGAGGAAGGCATCCGGCATCGGTAAGGAATGGAATGAACAGGCCGCTGCATTTGCGGAATATGTAAAAGGCAAGACTATAAGCGAGGTAAAGGGCATATCCCTGAATGAAGAGGGCAGGCCTGCGGAAGCCGATCTGACAAGCTCTGTGACAGTGCATGTGACAGACTTCATCTCGGTACTCGAAAAGGCTTCACAGAACGCAAGATAGAAAAATCGGCGATTTTGTGGTAATATTGGTCAGAGAGGCATGATTTTTGCCTCTCTGATTTATTTTATCGTAAAGAAAGGATAGTAATGAGCCCCGGGAACTATAATACGGGTCCTGTATAAGACGCATGATGTGATGGGTTCCATATCGGGTATGAAAGATTTCGCACCAGGCGGAAAGTTATATTGATTGAAAGTGATGAACCAGGACATGACAGGCGATAAAAAGGAAATGTTATTGAAAGATTTCATGTTCAGTGTGTTAGGTAGGGAAAAAGCATTGTTCAGCAGGAAGAGAACTGGCCGGAAGACAATCGGCGAATTAGCTTCGCTGATAATGAGCGTTGTTCTTGTAACAGCCATGCCTTCGAGCCTGGCCGGATGCGGCGCAAAAAAGCCTGTACGCTATGAGGCTACTTTTCTCAGGCTGTTCGATACCAAGACGACCATAATAGCCTATATGGATGATAAAGAAGAGTTTGCAAGGTATTCGCAGCTGATATATGACAATCTTGAGGAGTACCACAAACTCTACGATATCTACAACAACTATGAAGGGATCAGCAATATCAAAACAATAAATGACATGGCGGGCAAGGCGCCGGTCAAGGTCGACAAAAGAATAATCGACCTTTTGGAATATGCGAAGGAATGGTATGAGAAGACCGACGGCGAAATGAACGTAGCTTTCGGTGCGGTGCTGCGGATCTGGCATGATTACAGGGAAAGGGGCATGGAAGACCCGGATTCTGCGGAACTGCCGCCGATGGAAGATTTGGTGGAAGCTTCGAAGCATACAGATATAAACAAAGTAATAATAGATGAGGAAGCGTCCACGGTATTCCTGGCAGACCCTGAGATGAGCCTGGATGTCGGGGCGATAGCAAAAGGGTATGCCGTAGAGCAGGTGAGCAGAATTGCTGCAGAAAACGGTTTCACTTCAGGACTCATCAGCGTCGGGGGCAACGTCCGCGCCATCGGCTCCAAAGATGGTGAAGGAAAGCCATGGAACGTGGGAATCCAGAATCCGGATCCCGGAGAAGGCAGCAATGAGATCCATGTATTGGACGTCGTCGATGCTTCAGTAGTCACCAGCGGCGTATACGAAAGGTACTATACTGTCGAAGGGAAGAATTACCACCACATCATAGACCCTGATACGCTTTATCCGTCAGACGAGTTCAAGTCCGTATCGATAGTCTGCAAAGACTCGGGGATGGCGGATGCATTGTCTACGGCTGTTTTCAACATGTCTCTTGATGAAGGCATGGAATTCATCGAATCGATCCCGGACACGGAAGCGTTCTGGGTGCTGAGCAGCGGAGAACTCAAATATTCGAGCCATTTCAGGGACTATATCAAAAAATAGGGATTTGCGTCGGAAGCAAAGTTATAAAACACATGAGCATTGGGAAATGCTAATATAAGTTTGTACGGTTTCAGCCTGCGCCACAGGCGTTTGAGACAAAAGCGGAACCGGTATACAAAATGCAAAAAACATATTTTCAAAAATTAATATTATGTTATAATGGTATGGGTTATCGGCTGGATTTCTCTTTTTTGAGATGCGATCCAATAATTACATAATACATAAATGGAGGTAAGTATGACGAAGTATGTTTATTTGTTCAGTGAAGGCAACGCCTCGATGAGAGAGCTTCTCGGAGGTAAAGGCGCCAATCTTGCAGAAATGACAGGCCTCGGCCTTCCGGTGCCAAGAGGGTTTACAGTGACAACGGAAGCCTGTACCAGATATTATAACGATGGACAGGTGATCGCAAAGGATATCGAGGAGCAGATATATGAAGCTCTGGGTAAAATGGAAAAGATAGTCGAGAAGAAATTCGGAGACCCGTCGAATCCTTTGCTCGTATCGGTGAGATCCGGAGCCAGGGTCTCGATGCCCGGCATGATGGACACCATACTGAACCTCGGCCTCAATGACGAAGTCGTTGTTGGCCTTGCCAAACTCACCAGCAACGAAAGGTTTGCTTATGACAGCTACAGAAGGTTCATCCAGATGTTCAGCGACGTCGTCATGGAGATCGAGAAGTCGAAATTCGAGGCTATCCTCGACGATGTCAAGGAAGCGAAGAATGCGAAACTCGATACCGATCTGGATGCTGACGACCTGAAAGAAGTAGTCAGGAGATTCAAGGAACTGTACAAAAAGGAAAAAGGGACCGAGTTCCCGCAGGATCCCAGGACACAGCTCATGGAAGCCGTAAAGGCCGTCTTCCGTTCATGGAACAACCCGAGAGCCATCGTTTACAGGAGGCTCAATGATATCCCGGGCGACTGGGGCACTGCAGTAAACGTACAGGAAATGGTCTATGGAAATATGGGCAACGATTCCGGGACAGGCGTCGCATTCACGAGGAACCCGTCCACCGGCGAAAAGAAACTGTACGGCGAATTCCTGATGAATGCCCAGGGAGAAGACGTCGTTGCCGGTATCAGGACTCCCCAGTCCATAGATACTCTCAAAGAGGTAAACCCTGATGTTTACAACCAGTTTGCAAAGATAGCCGAGACACTCGAAAAGCATTATAAGGACATGCAGGATATGGAGTTCACCATCGAGAGAGGAAAGCTCTTCATGCTACAGACCAGGAACGGCAAGAGGACTGCTGCTGCCGCCCTGAAGATAGCTGTCGACCTGGTGAATGAGGGAATGATCACTAAAGAAGAGGCTATCCTGAAGGTTGAACCGAAGCAGCTGGATACACTGCTGCATCCGGCTTTCGAGCAGAAAGCGCTGAAAGCTGCCAAGCCTATTGCAAAAGGTCTTCCTGCATCACCAGGAGCTGCAACCGGCAAGATCTATTTCACTGCTGAAGATGCTGTGAATGCATTCAATAACGGAGAGAAAAAAGTAGTGCTCGTAAGGCTTGAAACCTCGCCTGAAGATATCGAGGGCATGCATGTTTCCCAGGGTATCCTGACGGGACGCGGCGGTATGACATCCCATGCGGCTGTCGTTGCCCGCGGTATGGGAAGATGCTGCGTTGCAGGCTGCAGCGAGATCAAGATCAACGAGCATGAAAAGTATTTCGTTGACAAGAACGGAAAGAAGTACGTAGAAGGCGACTGGATCTCACTGGACGGCTCCACCGGAAACGTATACGGCGAACAGCTTCCGACAGTCGATCCTGAAATGGCGGGCGACTTTGCAACACTTATGTCATGGGCAGACGAGATCAGGGCCCTGAAGGTAAGGACCAATGCGGATACACCCAAGGATGCCGCAGTTGCGGTCAGGTTCGGTGCAGAAGGAATAGGCCTGTGCCGTACCGAGCATATGTTCTTTGAATCCGACAGGATATTCGCATTCAGGCAAATGATCGTCTCAAGCAATGCCGAACAGAGGAAGAAGGCCCTTGAAAAGATCCTGCCGATGCAGAGAGGCGATTTCGAAGCACTCTTTACTGCGATGAAGGGTCATCCTGTGACCATAAGGCTGCTGGATCCTCCGCTGCATGAATTCCTGCCCCAGGACGAGGGAGAGATCAAAGAACTGGCCGATGAACTCGGCATCTCTGCTGATGAGCTCAAGAACGTCATAAAGAACCTGCACGAACTCAACCCGATGATGGGCCACAGGGGCTGCCGTCTGGCCGTCTCATATCCTGAGATCGCCGAAATGCAGACAAGGGCTATCATCGAAGCTGCGATAAACGTCAATAAGAAGGGCATGAATGTGACTCCTGAGATCATGATCCCGCTGGTTTGCGAACTCAAGGAGATGAAGTTCGTCAAGGATATCATTGTAAAGACTGCTGACGCCGTCATCAAGGAAGCCGGAGTCAGCCTGGAATACAAGGTCGGAACAATGATCGAGATCCCGAGGGCAGCTTTGCTGGCTGATGAGATCGCAAAAGAAGCAGAGTTCTTCTCCTTCGGTACAAACGACCTGACCCAGATGACTTACGGCCTGAGCCGTGACGACGCCGGAAGGATCCTTGAAGATTACTACCAGGCAAAGATATTCGAATTCGACCCGACTGCAAGGATAGACCAGTCAGGCGTCGGCAAGCTGATGAAGATAGCTGTCGAGGGCGGAAAGGCAACAAGGCCCGACATCAAGCTCGGCATCTGCGGAGAGCACGGCGGAGATCCGTCATCAATAGAGTTCTGCCATAACATCGGCCTGAACTATGTTTCATGCTCGCCGTTCCGTGTGCCGATAGCAAGGCTTGCAGCCGCACAGGCGCAGGTCAAGAATCCGAGGAGCAAATAAATGAAACGGTGAACCTGGTGTATCAGGCAATCAAAAACCGGTATGGCATATAATGCTGTACCGGTTTTTCATATACTTTAGCGGTCGGACTTATGGCGAAGGTCTCGTCTATCTGTGGAATGCTTTCACACACTCGTATACCTGATCTTTCCTGCGTAAAATTTTTCTTATACCTGTTTAAAGAAAATCCCGCTTTGAACAGGTATGTTCATGAAAGGTTCTGTCATAAATTCACATTCGCCCGGGAATGGTTCTGCTCTGAGGCGCTGATTTCATCCAAAGTATGTCTGCATTTGCAATAATTCCTCAGATAGTCCACTGGTTATGGATGATGCCTGACAGTTTCCAGCCGCCTTTATATTCTTCGAACACCAGCCTGAGGCTTTGCCAGTCCATGCCCTCATACTTCGGGTCAAATCCTGAGAAGTAGTATTCCACGATGATCGAACCGGGGTAGGCTTCAAACTGGTTTTCAACAGCGTTTCCATAGCTGAGCACTTCATTGTATCCGATCTTTTCAGCATTGGCGAAGTCATTTGAATAAACGAAAACATCGTAATATTCGGCGGGCGTCAGGATGATCTCATCGCCTGTGCCGTCGTAATAGCCCCACATATATTTCTTTTTGTCATTGAAGAAGTTTTTGACTTCTTCTGCAGTGAATACCAGGTCCTGCTTCAGATCAACAGAAGTATAGGGGGTGAACCTCAGACCGTTCACGGGATGTACAAAGTCCGAGATGGCTTGCGCGTCTTTGGCTTTAAGGGCCTGGATGACCTTAGCTGCAGTTGCTTTTATGATCTTTTCGGCATATTCAGGTTTAATGATCCCGTTTTCATCATAAAGCAGTTCCTTGTCGATCTCGTCGGCCGGAGAACCATCCTTGCTGTCATTGGTCCCATCAGTGGCATCGCCGGTCTCATCGGTACCGTTTCCGGCTGTGTTTCCGTCCTTCTGATCTTCGCCGTCTTTTGCCTGGCCATTGTCAGTCTGCTCCTGCGGGGCAGGTTCATGATTTGTTTCTCCATCCCTGCCGCGTACGTAGCGGTCATATATCATGAGCGCTGCAGTAACGACGACAGCACAAATGACTATTGTTGCGATGATGTTCTTCAATGTTTTGCTCATTATAGAGTACCTCCGTATGTTCATATAATACAATGACGAAAACCACAGGATATTGTTCCGTGCATGCAAATCCACTATGCTGCCTTGAATGCAATGTATAATCCTGGTCATGAACTTCGATTTTTCCCATGTCGTCTATTATATCAGTTATTATTTCTGGAAATAGAGTAAAATATTATAAAAAAGTGTTTCATTGGGTATTTCCTGATCATGGTATTGCTGCTCATACCAGGGTGTTCCGTAAATAAGGACTTAGAGAAGGACAGCCGGCAGCAAACTGACCGTCTTGTTCAGGAAAATCGCCGGCAGATCGCGGATCAGGATGGATGCAAAAACACGAGACAGACGGATCATGACCGATTCCCGACGACCTTTGGTTTGTCAGTACAGGGTGGTGCAGTTATTCGATGCTCCACCCTGTTTTATGCCTGAATATGCTCAGATTTGCAAATTCTATGAAGGATATTGATATAATTTGTTGAATAAATAAATATGAGTTTTTGCTGTAAATGGAGAATCATTGCAAAATTTTAACGAAAGCAGAGAGAAACGTAATGCCATGCAGAAGAGGCCAGGTCAGCAGATATAATGGATCGCTCAGGTCTTCCGGCCCGTTTATGGGAGGCGCGGGCAGTCATCCAGCCCTCAGGACGGCGGTACGTGTCATTGCCGTTTCCCTGCTGCTGTGTGCTGCAATGATGATACCCTTTGCTTCAGC
>ENA-UPAD01002349-UPAD01002349.1-bioreactor-metagenome-genome-assembly--contig:-NODE-2349-length-14131-cov-5.795254_pt1 | contig 14131 bp, 13 predicted proteins | sample MGYA00238179_ERZ772710 | MGnify/ENA primary metagenome ERZ772710 (study PRJEB29004, sample SAMN07631245) | bioreactor metagenome | isolation source: Switchgrass digestor | place: USA: Dartmouth...
ACAGTTTATTATTAAATTTTTGGGTATAATCCTAAACATATTGCACTTGTTTATTTAGGAAAATTAACGTATAATTGTCATAACAATGTAATTTCCGGGGTGCTGATATGAAAGTTGCATTACAGTTATATTCGATCCGTGATATTTTACCGGGAAACATCGAAAAATGCATTGCTGAAGTAGCCGAAATCGGATACGACGGAGTTGAAATCGTCAATTTCGGCGGCGACAGCCTGAACGAAATTGTTTCGGCAATGCGTAACAACGACCTCCAGGTGTTTTCCATACATACGGATATACACGAAGTTATCGCGTGTGATGCCGAAAAACTCAATTATTACGCCGCGCTTGGGTGCAGGTACATGCCTATAAGCGCGCTTCCGGATGACAGATTGCCCGGTGGTGACAAATACGAGGAAACACTTTGTGCAATACGCAATTTTTCGGAGACGGCTCAAGGGTATGGGATAAAGCTTCTCTATCACAACCATGATTTCGATTTTGAAAAAGCAGGAGGCAGATATAAGCTGGATATACTGTACTCCGATTTGCCCGCCAGCATTCTCGGCGCGGAGCGGAGCTTGACACATGCTGGATTTATACAGCCGGAGAGTCCCCGCTTGATTACTATAAAAAATACTCGGACAGGTGCCCGATACTGCATCTCAAAGACTGCGTGCCCGAAGGCGGCAGAAAAGGCTTCCGCGAGCTCGGTGCCGGAGTCATAGGTTTCGGGCTGATTGTAGAGGAGGCGAAAAGCAGGGGATTAGATTGGCTTTGCATAGAACAAGACGAGCCTACCCCGGGTAAAACTTCGATGGAATGCGCAAGGGACAGCTATACATTCCTTAAAAACCTCGGCATATTCTAAAGACATGCCATGAAGCAACCGTTTTACCAAAGCCCGCTTTGCGGCGACACTCCCTACGGTGTAAAGGTCGGGGAGTATAGCAAATTCGACCCGCACCGGCATTCCGAAATCGAGCAGATTTATGTTATAAATAGCCTGCGTCAAAAATTCCACAAAAGGTGTGGCATAAAGCCGATAAAAGACCGCCGTGCCATCAAATAAGGTGTATGTAATACCTGAGCAGCTGGTGTAAAATTAAAAGATGCGGATAACGTTTCGGGAGGCATAAAATGAAAAAATTAAGTATTGTTCTTTGTGCGGCTGCTATATTGAGTGTTATACTGCCGTCCTGTGAGCCCGCCCGGCATACACGGCATGACGGGTCTGCACCCAAAGAAACCGATATAGCGCAAGCCGAAACCGAATACAGCCGAGAGAATATCCCCGACAACCTTCCGCCGCTTGACTTCGAAGGAAAAACGATAACAATACATTCCCGCGGCGACGACGAGTCGATGGACGAGGTTTATATTGAAACCCTGACCGGCAATATCGTCGACGATGCGATATATAACAGAAATTTAAAGGTTGAGGAAAGACTTAATGTCAAAATCGAGGTCTTCGCCGCCGACGGATGGGAAAGATACTATAACTCCATCACCCAGCTGAAGGCTTCGATTGCGGCTGGCGACGCTGCTTTTGACATTGTGGCAGGATGGTCGGCAGCCATTCCGCAGGTTTCAATCGAAGGCCTGCTTTACAATCTGGTCGGCATCGATTATCTTGATTTCAACCAGCCCTGGTGGAACCAATCCTGCATTGATGAGCTGAGGATCGGGGGCTCACTTTACTTTATCACCGGCGACATAGCAAAATCCTACCTATATGCGATGCAGATGTATCTTTTCAACAAAAAATTGGCACAAGACAACAACATCGAAAATCTCTATGGCGTCGTGCGTGAATTTAAGTGGACAATAGATTATGTAAACAGTATAGTTAAAGACATGTACAGAGACCTCAACGGCAACAGCGAGGTGGACAGCGAAGACGCCTTCGGGCTTGTCACCGCATCGACAAACGATGCCGACGCTTATATGCAATCTTTTAGAGTATCGATGATCTCGCGGGACGAAAACGGCATGCCGGTGCTTGATGTCGACGAAGAAAGGCTTGCAAGCTGTGTGGAGAAGGTGTATGATCTTCTTTGGGGAAACCAGGGATGCATAACCGACACCGACGGCGTTGCCCAATACGAGATATTTGTTTCCGACCGCTCGCTGTTTACAACGGCACGCATGATAGAGCTTGAAATTACTTTCAACAAAATGGAAAGCGACTATGGCGTGCTGCCGTATCCGATGTTTGATGAGACGCAAAAGCAGTATGGCACACGGGTACAGGATGCGCTGTCGCTTTGGTGTATACCGGTCGATATAGTGCAACCGGAGATTTCGGCGGCAGTGCTCGAAGCGCTTGCCGCGCAGAGCTATCGCACTGTAACGCCTGCATACTATGACGTCGCGCTGAAAAACCGCTATTCCCGTGACGCCGATACCGCAGAGATGATTGACCTTATACGCTCGTCCGCTATCTTGAATTTCGAGTGTATATATAATGAGTCAATAGGCAACCCCTGGTTTGTAATGCGTTCTTTGATGTCCTCTCAAAACAACAACTTCGCAAGCTACTGGGCGGCAAATAGTAAAGTTGTTGAAACACAGCTAAAGAAAGTAGTTGAGGAAATACAGAAAATCAGTTAAATACGCGCAAGAAAATGTGCCACATAGTATTTGAAGGATAAAAAGTGTAATAAAAATAAAAAGAAAGCCGGTGTTATGTATGAAGTTCTTCTGCGGTGCGGCGCGTGAAAAAACGACACCAAAGATAGGTACACTGCTGTACGGCTATCGCCCTGATGTGGTAAGCGATTCGGTGCATGACGACCTTACACTGGCGGCCATAGCATTCAGCGACGGCAAATACACCGCTCTTTTGATCTCAGCCGACATAGGCGACATTCAAACCGAGCTATGCGGCAGCTTGCGCAAAACCTTAGCCGACGCCTGTGGCATAGCCGCGCGCGATATTATAGTCGTCGCAACGCATACGCACTGCGCGCCAAACCTTTCCGGCTTTGAAGGCTGGGGCGAAATCGACCGCGAGTATTATGAAACGGTATTTTTACCCGCCGCGATTTCGGCTGCGAAAAAAGCAATAGCCAATATGGAGCCCGCTGAGCTTGGCGTCGCAACCGGGGATAGCAAGGTAGGTATAAACCGCCGCGAGCATACAAGGGACGGGCAGATTTTGCTTGGTCAAAACCCGTGGGGGCTATTTGACCCGGCTATTACGGTGATAAGGATAAGGCGCGCGGACACGAAAGAGGGTATAGTAAATATTGTCCACTACGGCTGCCACGGCACGGCTTGTGGGATGTCGACAACAATCACTCGCGACTGGCCGGGCGTTATGGTAGACCGGCTCGAAATGGAGACGGGGACGCTCTCGGTATTTGTCAACGGCGCGATTGGAGACGTAGGCCCGCGCCTTTCAAACGGCAAAACTGTCGGCGACATTTCGTATGTAGAAGAGCTCGGCTCATGCGCCGCGATGGATGCAATACGGGTTGCCGCGCAGGTAAAGTCATACGCTCCGGCGAGGGTCGCGGCGTTTTACGGCACGGTGCGGCTCCCATATAAAGAGCTGCCAACGCTTGATGAAATCCGCAAAGAAAAAGCGAAGTTAAAAGACTCCGAGAGCCTTGTCAATATCGACGCGCTGCGGTACGGCTATCTATGTAAAGTAGAAGAAATCCTGCTTTCAGGAAAGTTGCAGCATCCCAATTGCTTTGAGTTTGAAGAGACTATACTTGCGGTCGGAGATATAGTTTTCGTGCCGTTCCCGTTTGAGATATTCTCCGAAATCTCGATGCGGCTGCGGTATTACTCAAAATATGCCCATACGCTGTGCATGTCGTGCGCTAACGGCTACAGTGGCTATCTCCCGTCGCAGGACCAGATTTGCCGGGGCGGATATGAAGTGGGAGTGTTTAGGTATTCTTCCACGTATAGCCTTGCCGATAATTCCGACGACAATATAATAAACGAAGTTCTACAAATAATCGAAAGAGGAGAAACAAATGTATAGAATCGGCAAAGAGGAAATAGAAGCGTGCGCGCGCGTGATAAATAGCAAAAACCTATTTAAAATCAACGACGGCGCACGCGAAGTTATGCATTTCGAAGCTGAGCTATGCGAGAAAATGGGCGTGCGTCACTCGATTTTGATGACCTCGGGCAAAGCTGCGCTGATATCAGGCCTTGTGGGTATGGGCATCGGCCCCGGCGACGAGGTAATCGTACCGGCATATACATATATCGCTACAGCTATAGCCGTCACAGCGGTGGGCGCGATCCCGGTTATCGCCGACATCGACGAGTCACTGACGCTCGACCCGTCCGACTTTGAAAGTAAAATTTCAAAATATACAAAGGCTGTAATACCGGTGCACATACAGGGCTTTCCGTGTAATATGGATAAAATAAGCGAGATAGCTAAAAAGCACGGGATTTATATACTTGAGGATGCCTGCCAATCGGTCGGCGGCTCGTACAAAGGGAAGCGGCTCGGCACTATAGGAGACGCGGGAGCGTTCAGTTTTAACTACTTTAAGATTATAACCGCGGGCGAGGGCGGCGCGCTTATGACAAACAGCCGCGAGATTTTCGAGCGCGCGCTTATATACCATGACTCGTCGGCTATAGCATATTTCGGCAACCAGCTCGACTCTATAACGGAAGAGCAATTTTGCGGCAGCGAGTTCCGCGTGTCGGAATTTACTGGTGCTATATTGCGCGAGCAGCTAAAAAGGCTTGACTCGATTTTATATGACCTGCGGCGGAACAAAGCTTACCTGCTTGACAAATTTGACGGCAGGTATAGCTTCATCCGCTCAAACGACCTCCTCGGCGACTGCGGCACGACGCTCGCGTTTTGGTTTGACACCGAGTATGAGGCTATAGAGTTCAAGCGCAAAGCCGACACAGCCGGTTATCCCGCGACACGCCCTATAGATACCGGAAAGCACGTTTACACTAACTGGACACCGATAATGAACAAAAAAGGCGCGTTTAACCCTGCGTTTGACCCGTTCCTAATGGAGGCAAACCGGGACTTAAACCATCGCTACACGCCCGATATGTGCGCAAAGTCGCTTGAATACCTAAAGCGCGCCGTATATATTATGGTTGACCCCGACATGGACGAAAGAGGGCTTAACAAGCTAGCAGACGCGTTAAAATAAAGGAAGGCACCGCATATCGCAAGCGGTATGCGGTTTTTTTATATGTTTTTTACCTTGCCGGTAGCGCCGCATTTGGGTAAAATATTGCTGTGCCAACCGGAGGGGAAAACTATGGTTTGGAGCGTTGCTGCGAAGTTGTAAAATATGAGCTGTAAGGAGACATAAAATGATAAAACTACAGGGCAAGAAAGTGTTTTTATCGGCTCTTGAACGCGATGATTGCAGGAAGATTTGGCAAGAAACCGAGTTTGACTTTGAAAACCCGCCAGATTACTTTATTGTCGGCGCGTCGGTTGAGAAAGCCGACGAGTTGTACAGCGATATCCAAAGCAAACAGGGCAAAACGCAAATAAGGCTTGGTATATTTCTTCCAAGCGAAGGCGGCGCGACGCTGATAGGCGACATCGCGCTGCTGGACATAAACTGGCAGGACCGACTTGCACGCTTGGGTATGGCCTTACGAAAATTGAGTACCGCAACAAAGGCTACACTACCGATGCGGCGATAACAATATTGCGCTACGGTTTTTGCCACCTGGGGTTTGAGCGCATCTCCGCTACGACGCTTGAGCACAATATCGGCTCTCAGCGCGTGCTTGAAAAGTGCGGGTTTACGCTCGAGGGGCGTGAGCGCAAAGCCGTATACATAGCCGGCAGGCGCTATGACAGGCTTATGTATGGGATGCTGGCAGATGAGTTTATTAAGCTGCACGGTACCAAGATAAGCTGGTCAAGTTAAAAAATAAAAAAAGCGCAATCCGAAACCGGATTTGCGCTTTTTTAATCATCAAGCCAGCTTTTCGGCAAGCTCGCGGAGTCCCGCCTCGAAGTTGACACCGAACCGGATGTCGGTACCAGCGGCTTTGGTGCGCAAAATGCTTTTAACCGTGAAATCCACTGCTATTGAGGTGGACTCAGCAAGGCTTTTGCCGCTAATCAGCGACGCGACGAGCGCGCTGCCGAACACGTCGCCGGTGCCGTGGTAGTATCCTTCGATAAGCCGGTCGAAAGCGTAGCTAACCTCGCCGGTGCGAGCGTCATATGAGGCGGCGCCGAGGTGGTCGCCTTTGAAGTATACGCCGGTAAGTATCACCTGTTTCGGACCGAGCTTTGAGAGGCGTTCGAGGATGCCTTCAATGTAACTTTGCGTATAAGGACCTTCGAGGTATGGCTCGTCAAGCAGCAGAGTCGCCTCGGTTATGTTCGGTATAATAACGTCAGCCTTTGCGCAGAGCTTTCTCATGCCGGAGGGGAAAGTGGGCGGAAATACCTTGTAAAGTACGCCATTGTCGGCCATCACCGGGTCGACGACAATGAGGTTATCCGCACTGCGGAACCGGTCGAAAACCTCCGAGACGACGTCTATTTGCTCAAACGAGCCGAGAAAGCCAGAGTAAAGCCCGTCAAACTCAAGTCCGAGCGACTGCCAATGCGAGGCGATAGGCAAAATCTCATCTGTTAGATCGAGGAATGTATACCCGGTGATGCCTCCGGTATGGGTGGAGAGCAGCGCGGTGGGGATAACGCTGCACTCGATGCCCGCGGCGGAGATAATAGGCAGAGCGACGGTTAGCGAGCACCGCCCAAAGCAGGAGATATCGTGAATCGCTGCTACTCTTTTTTGCCTTTTCATGTCGGTTTAGCCTTTCGGTAAGTGTGCGAAGCGCATTGCCCATGCGCTTTGATGCTTTAATTATACATCATTTTTCATCGGAAAACAACGGGGTCGAGAGGTAGCGCTCGCCGGTGTCGGGCAGGATTACGACGATGGTTTTGCCTTCGCTTTCAGGGCGTTTAGCGATTTCAGTTGCCGCCCACACGGCTGCACCCGACGAGATACCGACAAGTAGCCCTTCGAGCCTAGCGATCGCGCGCCCGGTAGCGAACGCGTCCTCGTTTTTGACGCGCACAATCTCGTCGTAAATCGAGGTGTTGAGCACTTTCGGGACAAACCCTGCACCAATGCCCTGGATTTTATGCGGCCCGGGCTTGCCGCCCGAAAGGACCGGTGAAGCGTCGGGCTCGACAGCCACAATTTTAAGGTCCGGCTTTTTTGACCGCAAATACTCGCCCGCACCGGTAATGGTGCCGCCGGTGCCGATACCGGCTACGAAAATGTCTATTTCGCCGTCCGTGTCTTCCCAAATCTCCGGGCCGGTAGTCCGCCGGTGGATTTCAGGGTTGGCAGGGTTGACAAACTGTCCGGGGATGAAAGAGTTGGGAATTTCTTTCGCAAGTTCTTCAGCTTTTGCAATGGCGCCCGACATGCCCTTAGAGCCTTCGGTGAGCACAAGTTCGGCGCCGTATGCGCGAAGCAGGTTGCGACGCTCAATGCTCATCGTCTCGGGCATCGTCAAAATTATGCGGTAGCCGCGCGCCGCCGCGATCGCCGCAAGGCCTATTCCGGTGTTGCCGCTGGTCGGTTCGATAATTACCGAGCCGGGCTTTAGGATTCCTCTTTCCTCCGCGTCGTCGATCATCGCCTTTGCAATCCGGTCTTTGACGCTACCAGCCGGGTTGTAGTACTCAAGCTTTCCAATGAGCCGCGCCTTTAGCTCGTTTGCCTTTGCGTACCTTCCAAGTTCAAGAAGAGGGGTTTTGCCAACAAGCTCTGTTATGCTCTTATAAACACGTGCCATGATTTATCCTCCCGCAATAATGTGAGTATTTCATATATGATTAATATGAATTACTGATAATATAATATTCCAACATAGCCGATTTGTCAATACCTTTTATAAAAATTCATATAGAATTTCTATGAAATTTTCGGTGCGACTATTGACAAATATATACGAATAGGTTATCATTAATGCATATTAACTATATATGATATAAGTGATTAGGAATGAGAGTATCTGCCAGAGGACGATATGCGCTTGCGGCGGCGATAGAGATGGCGCGCCTTTACGAAAGTGGGAGTTATGTCACGGCGTCGAGCATTTCGGAAAAGCTAGGGCTTTCTAAAATATATCTCGAACAGGTGTTCACGCTGCTGAAAAAGGCCAACCTTGTCATATCCTCAAAAGGAGCGCAGGGCGGGTATATGCTGATAAGCGAGCCCGGCAGTATCACGGCGCTGCAAGTGCTCTCTGCTGTGGAAGGATCGCTGTTCGAGCATACGCAGAAAACGGTGCCGGAAACAGCGCCGGAGATTGAGAAAGCGCTTGAGGCATGCGTATACGAGCCGCTCGACAAAAGCGTCCGCGACGCGCTCGGCGCGGTAACGCTTGCGGATATGCTAAAAGAAACGGTAAAACATATCGAAAACAGCGCTGAAATGTATTACATCTAACCGGAGAGCATTATATGGATTTTTCGACCTTATGCGTTCATGGGAGCGGCAAAAGGTATGACACCACCGGCTCGATAAGCGTGCCGATTTTTCAGTCCGCCACTTTCGCGCATCCCGGCGTAGGGCAAAGCACCGGTTTTGATTACACTCGTGTGCAAAACCCGACGCGCGAGTACCTAGAGAGCACGATTGCCGCGCTCGAGGGCGGAGTGGACGCGATTGCATTCTCGTCGGGCATGGCAGCGCTTATGGCGCTGATGGAGCTTTTTTCTCCCGGCGAGCGGCTGATTGTATCCGACGACCTTTATGGCGGGACTCACAGGCTTTTTCGGAGCATTTCGTCAAAAAACGGACTGAAGTATGATTTTGTCGACACGTCAAATCCTGGCGCAGTGGAGGCGGCAATTGCCCCAGAGACGCGGGCTGTTTTTGTAGAGTCCCCGACGAACCCTATGATGCAGGTGACCGACCTTGCCGAAATTGCCCGGATTTGCAAAGCTAATGGGCTGCTTCTTGTTGTCGACAACACTTTTCTGACGCCATATTTTCAGCGCCCGCTTGTGCTCGGCGCAGACATCGTGTTACATAGCGGCACAAAGTACCTTGGCGGGCACAACGACACCCTTGCCGGCTTCCTCGTCGCAGCCGACGCGGGCTTAGCCGAAAAGTTGCGGTTTGTCGCAAAGACCATCGGCGCTTGCCTTTCGCCGTTTGACAGCTTCTTGCTTTTGCGGGGGATAAAAACGCTAGCGGTGAGGCTCGAGCGGCAAGAGGACTCGGCTAAAAAAATCGCAAGCTGGCTAAAAGGGCATAAAAACGTGAAGAAAGTGTATTATCCAGGCTTGCCAGATCATCCGGGCCATGATATTTTAAAAAGGCAGGCGACAGGATTCGGCGCGATGATTTCTTTCGCGGTAGATAGCCCCACTAGAGCGCGTGCGGTGCTTGAAAATGTCAAGATAATAAAATACGCCGAAAGCCTCGGCGGAGTCGAGAGCCTTATAACATACCCGATGCTGCAGACCCACGCGGACATACCCGCGGAAGAGAGGGAGAAAAAGGGGATAAACGGCTGCCTTTTGCGGCTTTCGGTCGGGATTGAATCGCCATGTGACCTCATAGAAGACCTTCGGCAGGCACTGGAAAGCAATTAGGCGGAGTGTTGCTAAAAAACCGGCGGAAGGGTTAACCTTTCCGCCGGATTTATTTTTTATGCGAGATCGTATCTTGCAAGGATTTTTTTATCGCACTCGGGCAGCATGGACTCGACAAATTCGGCCTCGTCGTCAGGCAGTTCGTCAAGCTGGCTTGTGAGGATATCAAGCCAGCCTTTCTCGCGCTCGGAAAGCGTTAGCCGCCCGGACTCCGAGCCTTCGCGCATCGCCTCAATTGCGAGCTTTGCCGCCGCTTTGGTGCGGTTGTAATAGCCATCGGTCTCGACGAGCTGCTTTGAAATCTCGAAAACAACGTCGGGGCGCAGCACATACGCCTGCGGGTCGAGCCTTGAGTCAGAGTCGGCGCATAGGTCGCGCAAAAGCAGGGCTGTTTCTTTGCCCCTTGCGCTGCCTTCGTTGAGCATGCGGCAGTCGTAAGCAAGCTGCTCGAACGATACGGTTGGCGCCATGCCGCCGAGGAGCTTTATATGCTGGACGGACTCGTTGCTCCAGAGGTCCGCCATGCAAACCGCCACATTGCCGACCGGCGACAGGTGAGCGCAAGCCGCAACCCGCCCTTCTGTCGAGATAGGCGTGCCGGTAATCGCCTTTATGTAAACGCCCTCGTATCCACAGTCCTTATGCGGACCGCGCGCGCCGCACTCGAATGCCACAAGGCTGCGCACCGCGGTAATGACCCTAATTGTCGCGGCGAAGACTTTGGGGATATAGTTTTTCTCGGCAAGCACCATAGCGGTGTTGCCGAACCCGCACGCAGTGTCGCCGCTAGCGATCGCGCCGGTTTTGTCGGCAATAGCCACAATTTCATCCCACAGCTTGTTCATATCTTTGCAGCCGAGCACCGCGAGCGCGAAAAGCGATTTTGCAAGGTCGCAGCTAATGACCGCCTCGTCGTGGATTTCTTTTCCGCCCACCGACTCAATGGCAAGGAAACTGGCACCCGCTTTAGCGCAGCCCTCGAAAGTTTCAAGCATCCGCTCCCATTCGGAGCCGCGCCACATATGCACAAGCTGCGGGCCTTCGCGGATGTCATTGGGGGTTATCCGGACGGCAGCCTTGATGCCATGCTTTGCTTCATGCTCCTTTATGACGTCAACGACCGTCTTGCAGACCTCAATGCCCCACTTGGGGTTTTCGGTCATCGGAGGCAGCGTCTCAATTTCGGCGACAAAACCAGGGACGGACAGCTCTTTTGCCCTTTTGCAGATACCTTCGATGATGTCCTTATAGATGCCTAAAATTTCCGGCATTGTGGACTCTTCTATCGGCATCGGGGGGAGGGTGAAGTTGATTTCAGGATAAAGCGTGCCGCCGCCGATTGACATGCCGTTAGAAAGGTTTATGGGATATTTGGCGCGCGAGTAAACGAGCTCGTCAGATGAGTCGTATGCGAGATTTGTAAAATTGCGTTTGCTCATGATGCATACCACTTTCTTTTAAAAATTTTATATTAAGCCACTAAACGATGATTCCTCCGCCTAGGACGTATTCGCCGTCGTAGATTACTGCCGACTGCCCAGGCGTTACGGCGCGTACTGGGGCGCAAAGCTTTATGCGCGCGGTATTTTCGCCGGTAGCAAAAACCGTCGCCGGCTGCTCGGCTTGGCTGTATCTAATTTTAACGCTTGCGCGAAGCTGCTCCGGAGGGCTGTCAAATGCAATCCAGTTGACGCTTGCAATTTCAATCTCATCCGAGGCTAGTTTATCCTTTTCGGCAAGCACGACTGTGTTTGCCTCGGGGTCAATTTTATATACGTAGAGCGGTTTTGATGCCGATACCCCAAGCCCTTTGCGCTGACCGACTGTATAGCGGATAATGCCTTTATGCTCGCCAAGCACATTGCCCTCTGTATCAGTAAATTTCCCAGGCGGGTAGTTTTTTTGCCGGTAGCTTTCAATAAACCCGGCATAATCACCGTCCGGCACAAAGCAGATGTCCTGGCTGTCGCGCTTTTTCGCGTTAACAAACCCCAGCCGATCGGCAATAGCCCTCGTTCCAGCCTTGTAAAGCTCCCCGAGCGGGAATAGCAGGCGCGCAAGCTGGTTTTGCGTCAGCATATACAAAACATAGCTTTGGTCTTTAGACAAGTCGCGCGCTTTTTTGAGGTAATATCTTTCGCCGGATTTTTCAATGCGCGCGTAGTGGCCGGTGACAAGATAGTCGCAGCCGAGCTCAATTGCGCGGCGCAAAAGCACCCTGAACTTCATATGTCGGTTGCATTCGATGCAGGGGTTTGGCGTCTTGCCGCGCTCATACGAGCAGATAAAGTTTTCTATAACATATTCTTTAAACTCGGAGGTAAACTCGAAGACATAAAAGGGGATGCCCAGGCTGTATGCGACATCACGCGCGTCTTCGACGTCTTGCAGGGAACAGCAAGTCCTCGCATTTTTTGAGCAGGCGACCTCGCCCTCCACAAGCCTCATGGTTGCGCCGATGCAGTCGTAGCCCATCTGCTGCGTTAAGTATGCGGCTACGCTGGAGTCGACGCCGCCGCTCATCGCAATAAGCGCTTTTGTCATCTATGCTATATAATTCCTTCTTTCAAAACTCAAGATTCGCAATGCTTCTTAGCCGCCCGACAGCTTTGGCAGTGCACTCGACAATATAGTTAGCCTCGAGTTCGGTATTGTACCTGCCAAGTGTGATGCGGATGGCGCTTTTAGCCTCCTTTTCGGAGAGTCCAAGCGCAAGTAACACATGGCTCGGCTCGGCGGCTCCGGCTTCGCATGCCGAGCCGGTCGAGACCATAATGCCAAAGCTGTCAAGCGCTAAAAGCAGAGACTCGCCGCTTATACCGCCAAAGCCGACGTTTATGTTGCCGGCTAGCCGCCGCGTCCTGTCGCCGTGCAGTTTCGCGCCGGGGATAGAGAGCAGCCCCTCGATGATTTTGTCGCGCAGCCGCGCGATCTTTTGGTTATCCTTTGCCATATTCACGCATGCCTCGCTGAACGCCGCCGCCATGCCAACTATTGCCGGCACGTTAAGCGTGCCCGCGCGCCGCCCGCGCTCCTGAGAGCCTCCTAAAATCAGCTGCGACGGCATGACGCCTTTTTTCGCATATAGCAGGCCAATACCTTTCGGGCCGTGAAATTTGTGGGCTGAGAGGGAAAGCAAATCGGCACAAAGCGCGCCAGGCTTAATGTCGATGTATCCCGCGGCGGATACCGCGTCGGTGTGAAAAAGCACGCTAAACTTCCGGCATATTTCGCCTATTTCGGCGGCGGGCTGGATTGTGCCGATCTCGTTGTTTGCCGCCATTATTGTAACAAGGCATGTGTCGGGTCGTATCGCGCGCTCGACGTCGGCGGGCGAGACAATCCCGTTTTCGCCAACGTCGAGCAGGGTTATCTCGTAACCTTGCGTGCCAAGCCGCTTCAGCACTCGTAAAACCGATGGGTGCTCAATTTTTGACGTAATTATATGTTTTTTATTTTCCGCCGCGCCGATATCAGCAGCCGTTAGAATCGCTTGGTTGTTAGCCTCGCTGCCGCCCGATGTAAAGTAAAGCTCGTTCGGCAAGCATCCGAGGTTTTCTGCAAGCTCTACCCTTGCTCGGTAAACCGCGTCAGCCGCCGCTTTGCCGGCTGAATGGATGCTTGAAGGGTTGGCGTATGCCTCATCAAGATAGGGCAGCATCGCTTTAAGCGCGGCGGGGCTGATTTTGGTTGTTGCCGCATTGTCGGCGTAAACTGTCATTTTATTACCCATAAACACTACGGGGAAAGTATAGCATCCATAACATATAAAGTCAATAGGAATCCTATGTATATTTTTGTACTTTTTTGTTCATCGCTTAAGGAATTTATATATTTTTGTCAAAAAAGGACTTCAAAAAATTGCGAGAATAGGGTATAATTATCTATCATATGCTCTAAGAAAGGAAGCTGGTGAAGATGAATAACCTCTATATTTTCTCGCCCGAAAAAATTGGGACGATCTCGCCAAACATTTACGGGCATTTTGCCGAGCATCTTGGCGGCGTCATATACGACGGCATGTGGGTAGGCGAGAGCTCAAATGTGCCGAATATAAAGGGGTTCAGGGCCGAGCTTGTCGAAAAGCTGAAAGCGATAAACCCGCCGATCTTGCGTTGGCCGGGCGGCTGCTTTGCCGAAACATACGATTGGCGCGACGGCATAGGCCCGCGCGATAAGCGCCCTGTCAGGCTCAACTGGTGGACAACCCACGGCGACCGCCGCGAGCCGAACGAGGTCGGCACCGACGAGTTCGTCTACTTCTGCCGGCTGATTGGCGCCGAGCCTTATATCGCAGCGAATGTCACCACGCTTAAGCCGCTCGATATCCGCGACTGGATCGACTATTGCAACTCGCCGCGCGGGACCACTACATATGCCAAGTTGCGCGAGCAGAATGGCAACCCCGAGCCGTTTGGCGTCAAATACTGGGGCGTAGGAAACGAAACTTGGGGCGGTGGCGGCAATATGACTGCCGAAGTCTACGCGCACGAGTACCGCAGGTACGCGATGATAATGAGCAACACC
>ENA-UPAD01002351-UPAD01002351.1-bioreactor-metagenome-genome-assembly--contig:-NODE-2351-length-14127-cov-30.560830_pt1 | contig 14127 bp, 11 predicted proteins | sample MGYA00238179_ERZ772710 | MGnify/ENA primary metagenome ERZ772710 (study PRJEB29004, sample SAMN07631245) | bioreactor metagenome | isolation source: Switchgrass digestor | place: USA: Dartmouth...
CGGAATTAATTAACTAATTAGTGTGTTTACCCACACAAAATAGCGAAGCGCCTTTTTATTGAAATCACCTTGTGAGTTTTCTAATTGAGGCATATTTTCTGTATTTGGATTGTTTTTGGGATCTGGCTGCCAGTTCCTGTCTATCAATGGTACATTGCCTGTAGCATCATTTCTAAATAAATAATTAGTAAAGGGATCATTCTCCATGGTATAACCTAAGTAGCGGTAACGGTCCTGTGAAAAAGTTCCATGGGGATTTCCATATACTATGAGATTTCTCATACCTTCAAGATGCGGGTTGGTGGATAAAGGCTTACCCGCATCATTTTCTATATCACTAAAATAATCGGTCCTTGATAGCCCTTTTCTTTTCAACTCTTCATTTGCAAGCCTTACCAATTCAGGTCTTGGTATATCTTCTCCTGCTGCTGCAACAATTGAACAATGTAAAATTAAATATCCAATTATACAAATAAATAAGACAAACTTTTTCATTTAAATTGCTCCCTCTTTCCATACATAAATATCAAGACCCGCTCCTTTTCCGGCTACAGTTATAACCTGATTATTCATTTTAAACTCTTTATACTCCAATACATACGGTCTGGTTTGCTTTAATCTTACATAGGCAAATATTTCTTTTGCAATATCTTCCCCATACCTTTCTGCAAACATTCTTTCTGCTGCATCATATCTTTTATTTAATAACTCATTATCAACTGTCCAATCAATTGACATGGAATATTCTACATCTTGTATATCTTCCTCAACTATAATCCAGCCTGTTACAGGGTCCTTTTCAGGTGGTGTGTTTGAAGGTGTCTGTGTAGGTATCGGAGTTGGTTCAACATCCTTTATTGTTGTTATAATCACCGTTCTTGTACCTGCATCCCAGCCTACTGTTGCTCCAAGTCCTTCTGCCACATATCTTATAGGCACATATGTCCTGTCATACCTTATTATTGCCTTTGTATCCATTGTCTTTGTCACACCGTTTACTAATATCCTCTCCTGCCCTATCCTTATCAATACATTTGCTTTATCCTTTGTTATGTACACTTCTCTGTCTTCTGCATTCCATTCTACTGTCGCGCCTAAATCCTCAGTTACAAATCTTACAGGTATTAATGTCCTGCCGTTTTCATCTATAAAGGGCTTCGCATCAGGAAATACTACCTTCTCTCCGTCTACCGTTACACTTACATCCCCATTGGCATTTACATTTAACATACCGCCCACAACAGGCAATATCATTACAACTATTATTAATGTTATTATTATTTTTTTCATATCCTTATACCTCGATTATTTATTTTCTTGTTATTAATGTTATAACAATCCAACTAATTTTTGCAATGTATATCTTTTAAATATTTAAACAAAGTTTTACACTTGCATTTTCCCTCCCTTCTCCCTATTTTTATGTAAATTGTGTTTAAATTGTTTCAATGCACTGATTTAATAAACTCAAAATCTGTTTTTTCTTTTAACACATACCTATTATTATTTACATGTACCTATTTTAATAAATTTTTCTTTACTATTGAATATTTTCTGACGAATTGCACGATTTTTGGGATGAATTGCATTTTTGGTTCTTTTTATTTGCTTTTATGCATGATTTTACCTAACTACATTAATTACTTTTGTTTCTTGAGTAAATAAATCTGTATAAGATATTTCCGTATCACTTACTTCCGCTACATAGTTTACCGGTACGTTATTTCTTCTTTCTGAATTTTCCCTTCTCTGAATCCTTCCGTCATCAGGTTCTGAATTTACTGCAAACACTTTTACTTCAACATTGTAGTTTCCTTCGTCCACCCATTCAGGAAGGAAAAAGTCCAATCTAACTTCATTTCCGGAGCCGTCTATCTGACTTTCCCTTATGGTATGCCACGTACCTGCTTTTAAGTAAGTTCCGTTTTTATTTTGACCTAAATAAATGTCAAAGGGGAATCTTACCTGTATCTCCCTTATGTAGTTTGCATAATTTCTATTATACCCCGGCAAATTCATGTATCTTCCCACTATTGGGATTGTCAGGGTTGAAGTTCTTCCGAGTATCACCGACGACCTGTTATCAACAGGGTCTGCCTCCTGGTTAAAACCTCTGTCATCCTTTACAGCAGGGTCGCATTCAACAGGTGTATGTACTATTACAGGATTCACATCAATGCTATTTGTTATTCTCTCCGTGCTGCCATTTATGTTTGCAATTCTTATATAATTTATTTCACCGCGGCTCTCATATACACCGTTGGGTGTATCAGCTTTTATTGTAAGTTCTTTATTTGAAACCGTTCCTTTGTGTTCAAACAAAATATCTTTTCCAATACTGCCTGCTGACGGCAAATCCTCAGGTCTATTTGCAAACGCATTCTCCCATTCATTATTTGAAATTTCAGTTCTACCAATCTTCAATCTGTCATTTCTAGCCTGCACTTGCCAAACCACGCTCTCTGCTATGCTCCTCCACTTGCTTTCAAGATTACTAGGAATACTTGGTTTGCCACTTCTACCACCCTTTAATTCAACATCAGGCAACTTAATTACAATAGTCTCATTTGGGTCAATTACATAATCCCTTGCACTTTTTTGTCAATGGTAACATAACTGTCTTCCCCTACTGGTTTAAGTTTCATGGTAGCTTTGTCAGGTAAATTTGCCTGTTTGGTCTTTGCATTTTCTAAATAATTTGAATTGTTCCGGTCAATTATTATTTCTGGAGGAACATATCCCCTTGGTGTAAGGGTAATGGAACCGTTTGGCAAACATTCATTTTCAATTACTGCATTTTCAAGTCCATAAATCTCCAAATGGTCAATTATGTAATATAGATAGTCCCGATCTATATCATCATATGTATATCTTATAGGTATACTCTCAGAATGCGGCTCCCACCTTGATCTCCATGTCGTGCCTATAACAAAGCCATTTTCATCACGAATATAATCGGTATACCTCACTTCAACTTCCCAGCTTAGTTTGTATGTACACTCTACTCGCACTTTATATCTGATTTTACCGCTAACAGCTCTGTATTCTACATCCGCCAAATATTGAGGAGCATCTGTAATATTGGCATATAGGCTCTCTGTAGTGGGTATTCCTCTTAATACATCAAACTTTTCATTTCCCCTTGCGTCAGCTGCCAATTTACCTGTGGCATCGATTTCAATTTGTCCCTCTCTTCCAACGTATATGGTTACACTTGCTTCATCCGTAGCTCCAATTCCTGCTTCAGACAATGCCTGACTAAATACTCTTACATTAAGGGTTATTAGTGAGCCCGGCTGTGCATAGCTAACCGGAAAAACAAATGTATCATTGGTTGTAGGATATTCATTACCGGCACTGTCAAAATACCTTCGTGCTGTTATTGCCACATTTTCATCGTTTAATGTAGCTGTTGAACCGCTAGAATCAAGGGTGACCATGACTCCTCTCTCACCGTCAGCCAATTTTTCAGGGGTTACACTAATAACTTTCAAATCTGCTTTTATTGTGCCTGTATCCGGTGGAGGCACATCATCCGGCTCTAACGGTGCCATTGGCACCGTTAGATACCAAATACGTCCGTCACTTGTCATATGAAACATAATTCCACTGCCCCAGCTTACACTTGTAGGCGGCTGATACACATGAACATATTCATTCCACTGTCTTTTCTTTAACTCTTCCTCCGGAAAATCAAATATGTTGCCATTATCATCCAAACGCGATATAAGCTTTAAACCCTCTCTAATACTTTCTTCAAAATCAGGATTGTCATTAAAATCACCAAGGGAGTTTTTTATTTGAGGCAAATTACGTGTATTTGGATTTCCCTTAGGCTCTTTTTGCCAATCCCTGTCTATTAACGGTGTACTTGATGTAGCATCATTTCTGAATAAAAAATTAGTAAAAGGATCATTGTCCCTGGTATAACCCAAATAACGGAAACGGTCTTGTGAAAAATCTCCATGGGGTCTTCCATATACTGTCAGGTTTCTCATACCTTCTAAATGCGGATCGGTAGACAAAGGCTCTCCTGCATGGTTCTGAATATCACTAAAATAATCACGCCTATATAGGCCTTTTCTTTTCAATTCTTCATTTGCAATTTTTACCAACTCTGGCCTTGGTATATCTTCTTCTGCCGCAGCCACAACAGAATAGGATAGAATGATATATCCTATTATTATTAATAAAATCAAAACAATCCTTTTCATTTAAATTGCTCCCTCTTTCCACACATAAATATCAAGACCTGCTCCTTTTCCGGCTACAGTTATAATTTGATTATTCATTTTAAATTCCTTATATTCCAATACATATGGTCTGGTTTGCTTTAACCTAACATAGGCAAATATTTCTTTTGCTATATCTTTTCCATACCTTTCTGCAAACATTTTTTCTGCTGCATCATATCTTTTATTTAATAGCTCATTGTCTGAGTTCCAACGAATCGACATGGAATATTCTACCCAAGTCAAGTTTTCTTCAACTGTAATCCATCCCGTTACTGGGTCCTTTGTCGGAGTAGCTGAAGGTTTTTTTACAGGTGTTGGAGTTGGCTCTACATCCTTAACCGTTGTTATAATTACAGTCCTTGTACTTGCATCCCAGCCTACTGTTGCTCCCAACTCTTCTGCGACATACCTTATCGGCACATATGTCCTGTCCTCTTTTATTATCGCCTTTGTATCCATTGCCTTTGTTCTACCGTTTACTAATATCATTTCCTGGCCTATTCTTATCATTATATTTACTCCGTCTTTTGTTATATACACTTCCCTGTCCTGTGCATTCCACTCCACTGTTGCTCCTAAATCTTCTGTTACAAACCTTACCGGTATCAATGTCCTGCCATTTTCATCTATAAACGGCTTCGCATCAGGAAATACCACTTTGTTACCGTCTACTGTCACACTTACATCCGCATTGGCATTTACCATCAGTACTCCGCCTATCAAGGTTGCCATAATTGCCATTATTATTGTTGTTATTATTATTTTCTTCATTTACATACGCCCCCTGTTTTAATTTTTATTAAATATTTTTTAACTAAATTTTGTTATGTATTATTATATTAAATCGCTTTTTATATTCAACCTCTTTCTGACGAAATGCACGATTTTTAGGATAAAATGCATTTTTTATTTTTCATTTAAATTGCTCCCTCTTTCCATACCTTAACATCAAGACCTGAACCTTTTCCTGCTACGGTTATAACTTGATTATTCATCTTAAATTCCCTATATTCCAATACATCCGATCCCTTTTGCTTTAATCTGACATAGGCAAATATTTCTTTTGCTATATCTTTTCCATACCTTTCTGCAAACATTTTTTCTGCTGCATCATATCTCTTATTTAAAATCTCATTATCTTCGTCCCAATGAATCGACATGGAATATTCTACCCACGTTCTATCTTCCCTAATGTGTATCCATCCCGTTACAGGGTCTTTCGTCGGAGTAGCTGAAGGTTTTTTTACAGGTGTTGGAGTTGGCTCTACATCTTTAACCGTTGTTATAATTACGGTTCTTGTGCTTGCATCCCAGCCTACTGTTGCTCCCAACTCTTCTGCTACATACCTTATGGGTACATATATCCTGTCCTCTTTTATTATCGCCTTTGTATCCATTGCCTTTGTTCTGCCGTTTACCAGTATCATCTCCTGGCCTATTCTTATCATTATATATACTCCGTCTTTTGTTATATACACTTCCCTGTCCTGTGCATTCCACTCAACCGTTGCTCCCAAATCCTCCGTTACAAACCTTACCGGTATCAATGTCCTGCCATTTTCATCTATAAACGGCTTCGCATCTGGAAATACCACTCTCTTACCGTCTACCGTTACACTTACATCCGCATTGGCATTTACCGTCAATGCTCCGCCTATTAACGGCACCAGCATTGCTATTGCAACCAATATTATCATTAATCTTTTCATATGAACTCACCCTTCTTTTAAGATATATTTATCCTGTTAATTCTCAGTGATACTTGTCAGCAATTTCTCACCGTCACACCTTTACATTTATTCTATATTAATGTATACAATGGTTCAATGATGTACAAAAAAATGCTACAAGAACTTGTCCCCGGCACCTTTTTTATTTATTGTACTCCGTAGCCACTCGTTGATCTTTATTCGTGTAACAGAAGATTACATCTCCGGATTGAAGTCTGAACCTTACCCGGTTACTGTCATACTTCTCTACTTTAAATCCTTCTACTTCCCACATGTCACAGTTTTCACTTCCCCAGTAGCTGATCCTTGTTATGTCATAGTCTCTTCCGCTCTCGGGTACTATCCTTCTTCAGCTTAATGCAGCTGTTGAACCACTCGAATCAAGGGTGACCATGACTCCTCTCTCACCGTCAGCCAATTTTTCAGGAGTTACACTAATAACTTTCAAATCTGCTTTTATTGTGCCTGTATCCGGTGGAGGCACATCATCCGGCTCTAACGGTGCCATTGGCACCGTTAGATACCAAATACGTCCGTCACTTGTCATATGAAACATAATTCCACTGCCCCAGCTTACACTTGTAGGCGGCTGATACACATGAACATATTCATTCCACTGTCTTTTCTTTAACTCTTCCTCCGGAAAATCAAATATGTTGCCATTATCATCCAAACGCGATATAAGCTTTAAACCTTCTCTAATACTGTCTTCAAATATAGATTTGTTATTAAAATCACCTTGTGAGTTTTTTATTTGATCTGCATTTTCCGTATTAGGATTGTTTTTAGGATCTTTTTGCCAATCCCTATATACTAATGCTGTGCTTGATGTGGCATCATTTCTAAATAAAAAATTAGTAAATGGGTCATTGTCCATGGTATAACCCAAGTAACGAAAGCGGTCTTGTGAAAAAGTTCCATGGGGATTCCCATATACTATCAGATTTCTTATTCCTTCTAAATGTTCATTGGTAGATAAAGGCTTTCCCGCCATATTTCGTACTTCGCTAAAATAATCTTGATCATGTAATCCTTTTCTTATCAGTTCTTCATTTGCAATTTTTACTAATTCAGGTCTTGGTATATCTTCTTCTAACGCTGCAACATCTGAATAAGATAAAATTAGATATCCAATTATTATTAATAAGAGTAGAACAATCTTTTTCATTTACAGTGCTCCCTCTTTCCACACATAAATATCAAGACCTGAACCTTTTCCTGCTACGGTTATAACTTGATTATTCATCTTAAATTCCCTATATTCCAATACATCCGATCCCTTTTGCTTTAATCTGACATAGGCAAATATTTCTTTTGCTATATCTTTTCCATACCTTTCTGCAAACATTTTTTCTGCTGCATCATATCTTTTATTTAATAGCTCATTGTCTGAGTTCCAACGAATCGACATGGAATATTCTACCCAAGTCAAGTTTTCTTCAACTGTAATCCATCCCGTTACTGGGTCCTTTGTCGGAGTAGCTGAAGGTTTTTTTACAGGTGTTGGAGTTGGCTCTACATCCTTAACCGTTGTTATAATTACAGTCCTTGTACTTGCATCCCAGCCTACTGTTGCTCCCAACTCTTCTGCGACATACCTTATCGGCACATATGTCCTGTCCTCTTTTATTATCGCCTTCGTATCCATTGCTTTTGTTCTACCGTTTACCAGTATCATCTCCTGGTCTATTCTTATCATTATATATACTCCGTCTTTTGCTATATACACTTCCCTGTCTTGTGCATTCCACTCAACCGTTGCACCCAAATCCTCCGTCACAAATCTTACCGGTATCAATGTCCTGCCATTTTCATCTATAAACGGCTTCGCATCAGGAAAAACCACTTTCCTGCCGTCTACTGTCACACTTACATCCGCATCGGCATTTACCAATAATACTCCGCCTATTACCGGCACCGTTAATGCTATTAAAACCAATATTATCATTAATCTTTTCATATGAATTCACCCTTCTTTTCTAATATATATTTATCCTGTTAATTCTCAGTGATACTTGTCAGCAATTTCTCACCGTCACACCTTAACATTTATTTTATATTAATGTATAAAATGGTTCAATAATTTTAAAAAAAGTGCCACAGGAACTTGTCCGCGGCACCTTTCTTATTTATCGTACTCCGTAGTCACCCGTTGATCTTTCATCGGTGTAATAGAAGATTACATCGCCGGATTGAAGTCTGAACCTTACCCGGTTGCTGTCATACTTCTCTCCTTTAGATCCTTCTACTTCCCACATGTCACAGTTTTCACTTCCCCAGTAGCTAAGCCTTGTTATGTCATAATCTTTTCCGTTCTCGGGTACTATCCTTCTTAACACTTCTATATCGAAGTTCACTATTATGTATCCGTTTTTCAGCCAAAAATCTTCCTTGCCTGTAAATGTACCTCTCTTGCCTATCTCTCCAAGCACATCGTACCCCTTTTCACATACGAGTGCCGTGTTCGGTATATTGTATTCCCCATACCACTTCTGGACTGACTTTGTCACCTTTTCTTCATCAACTCCCCAGGGTATGTTCTCTCTGCCACCTATAAATGTATCTCCTATAAATGTTCTTACAGGCTTATGCAGTATTATCTTGGAATAGTACCCTATCTGGGTTTCCCTGTTTCTCAACTCACTTGCCGACATCCCCAGTATCTCTGCCGTTGTCTCTATTTCTTTCGACGAAACATTTCTGTTGGGCTCTCCCAATACCATCGTCTTTATGTTCTTTTCGTCCTGTTTGCTCCCAACCTTCACTAAACTGTCCTTGCCATCAATTCTCTGCATATACCATAGATCCACTTCTCTCCGTCCTGTTCCGTCTTTATTCACATAGTAGAACCTTGGCCGTATCCTTATAAAATCGTTCTCTGTATAGTAGTTTCCTATGGTTGTCAAATCAAACCTTATCTTGTACCCTGTTTTCAATACCCCTAGATTCTCTATTCTCGTATGACTGCCATTCAATATCGGCAATGTAAGCTTCTCGTCACTTCTTACCTTCTGCCCGTTTTCATTGTTGTTTCCTACCCAGTAGTACCTCCCGGTATGCTCTGATGATCCGGTCCTTTTTCTGAATACTTCCTCCCAATTGGGATAGTCATTTATATCTGTTATCTTAAAACCGAATACACGGCCGATAACCCTTATCGGAACTTTATTCTCCGCTACGTAGTTTACCGGTACATTATTTCTTCTTTCGGAATTTTCCCTCCGCTGACTTCTTCCGTCATCATATTCCGAATTTACTGCAAACACTTTTACTTCAACATCGTAGTTTCCTTCATCCACCCATTCGGGGAGGAAAAAGTCCAATTTAACTTCATTTCTGGATCCGTCAATTTGATTCCCTTCTATAGTATGCCATGTCCCGGCTTCTAAGAAAGTTCCGTTTCTGTCTTTGCCCAAATAAATGTCAAATGGGAATCTTACCTGTATCTCTCTTATGTAATTTGCATAATTTATATTATATCCCGGCAAATTCATGTATTTCCCTACTATCGGAACCGTCAGGGTTGAAGGTCTTCCGAGTATCACCGACGACCTGTTATCAACAGGGTCTGCCTCCTGGTTAAAACCTCTGTCATCCTTTACAGCAGGGTCGCATTCAACAGGTGTATGTACTATTACAGGATTCACATCAATGCTATTTGTTATTCTCTCCGTGCTGCCATTTATGTTTGCAATTCTTATATAATTTATTTCACCGCGGCTCTCATATACACCGTTGGGTGTATCAGCATTTATTGTAAGTTCTTTATTTGGAACCGTTCCTTTGTGTTCAAATAAAATGTCTTTTCCTATACTGCCTGCAGAAGGAAGTTCCGCAGGTTCATCTGTAAATCCGTTTCTCCATCTGTTGTCTGAAACGGTATGTCCGTCAATTACCAACTTGTCATTTCTAACTCTTACATACCAAATGGCTCCTTCTGCTATTCCTCTCCACTCATTTTGAGAAATATAAGGAGTACTTGGCCTTCCTCCTCTTCCACCGTTTAGTGAAACATCCGGCAACTCAATTACAATTGTGTAACCAGGATCAATTACATAGTCCCTTGAACTGTTTTTGTTAACGGTAACATTGCTGCTCTGTCCATCCGGCCTCAGTCTCATGGTGGCACCGTCAGGCAAAGCTGACTTTCTTGTTGATGCATTTGTAAAATAGTTTGAATTGTTCCTGTCAATTTCAACTTTCGGAGGAGCATATCCTCTTGGTGTAAGGGTAATAGAACCGTTAGGCAAACATCCGTTTCTGATTACCGCATTTTCAAGACCGTAAACCTCCAAATGGTCAATTAAATAGTACAGATATTCCCTTTCAACTGTATATGTCCTTGTAATGGTCTGGCTGTCAGTTCTGGTCACCCAGTTTGGAATCCATTCCTGTCTTACAATAAATCCGTTTTCGTCACGAATATTTCTGTAATGTCCATTGTCAACTTCCCAGTGCAGATTGTATGTACGCCTTACTTCCACTGTGTATTCAACTTTATCACTTACCGGCCTGTATTCCACATCCGCCAAATATGCCGGAACATCTGTGATATTTGCGTAAAGGCTTTCTGTACCGGGTATTCCCCTTAGTACATCAAACTTTTCGCTCCCCCTTGCATCAGCAGCCAATACACCTCTGCCATCAATTTCAATTTCTCTTTCTCTTCCGATATGTATGGTTACACTTGTTTCATCTTCTGCCCTAAGTCCAGCATTATATAAATCCTGGCTGAATACCCTTACCTTAAGGGTTATAAATGAACCCGGCTGTGCATAGTCAACGGGAAAAACAAATGTATTATTGGTTGTAGGATATTCATTGCCAAAATCATCAAAGTATCTACGGGCTGTTATTGCTACGTTTTCGTCATTTAATACAGCCGTTGAACCGCTTGAATCAAGGGTGACCCTCACACCTCTTTCCCCGTCTGCAAGCCTTTCAGGGGTTACGTTGACAACCCTAAGGCTTGCATTTATAGAGCCTGTATCCGGTGGAGGTAGTTCATCCGGTTCTAAAGGTGCCATTGGTATTGATTGATACCAAATTGACCCGTCTTCTCTCATGTGGAACATAATTCCACTGCCCCAACTAACACTTGTAGGCGGCTGATATACGTGTACGTATTGATGCCACTCTTTTTCATCCAGCCTATGCTCAGGAAAATCATATATTTCGCCGTTTCTTATGCGTGATATAAGCTTTAAGCCTTCTCTGATGCTTTCTTCAAAATCCGGATTATTATTGAATCTGCCACGAGAGTTTTTTATTTGGGGCAAATCACGCGTTTTTGAGTTATCTTTGGGATGTTTTTGCCAGTTCCTGTCTATCAATGGTGCATTGTCTGTAGCATCATTTCTGAATAAATAATTAGTAAAGGGATCATCACTCATGGTATATCCTAAGTAACGGTAACGGTCCTGTGAAAAAGTTCCGTGGGGATTGCCATATACTATTAGGTTTCTCATACCTTCTAAATGTGGATTGGTAGATAAAGGCTTTTTTGCATTATTTTTTTTGTCATTAAAATAATCATAATCCAATATTCCTCTTCTTATCAACTCTTCATTTGCAAGCCTTACCAATTCAGGTCTTGGTATATCTTCTCCTGCCGCTGCAACAATAGAACAATGTAAAATTAAATATACCATTATCAAGATAAACAAAACACTCTTTCTCATTTAAATTGTTCCCTCTTTCCATACTTTAACATCAACAGCTATATCATTACCAGATACAGTTATAACCTGATTGTTCATCTTAAACTCTTTATACTCCAATACGTACGGTCTGGTTTGCTTTAATCTAACATAAGCAAATATTTCTTTTGCAATCTCTTCCCCATACTTTTCTGCAAACATTTTTTCAGCCGCATCATATCTTTTATTTAATAACTCATTATCCGGATGCCAATCAATTGACATGGAATATTCTACATCTTGTATATTTTCCTTAACTATAATCCATCCAGTTACAGGGTCCTTTTCAGGTGGTGTGTTTGAAGGTGTCTGTGTAGGTATCGGAGTTGGTTCAACATCCTTTATTGTTGTTATAATCACCGTTCTTGTACCTGCATCCCAGCCTACTGTTGCTCCAAGTCCTTCTGCCACATATCTTATAGGCACATATGTCCTGTCATACCTTATTATTGCCTTTGTATCCATTGTCTTTGTCACACCGTTTACTAATATCCTCTCCTGCCCTATCCTTATCAATACATTTGCTTTATCCTTTGTTATGTACACTTCTCTGTCTTCTGCATTCCATTCTACAGTCGCTCCTAAATCCTCAGTTACAAACCTTACAGGTATCAATGTCCTGCCGTTTTCATCTATAAAGGGCTTTGCATCAGGAAATACTACCTTCTCTCCATCTACCGTTACACTTACATTTTCATTGGCACTTACATTTAACATGCCTACCATCACAGGTAATATCATTGCAACTATTATTGCTGTTATTATTATTTTTTTCATATCCTCATAACCTCCATTATTTATTTTCTTGTTATTAATATTATAACAATCCAACTAATTTTGACAATGTATACCTTCTTAAATATTTTAACAAAGTTTTACACTTGCACTTTCCCTCCCTTCTCTTTATTTTTATGTAAATTGTGTTTAAATTGTTTCAATGCACTGATTTAATAAACTCAAAATCTGTTTTTTCTTTTAACACATACCTATTATTATTTACATGTACCTATTTTAATAAATTTTTCTTTACTATTGAATATTTTCTGACGAATTGCACGATTTTTGGGATGAATTGCATTTTTGGTTCTTTTTATTTGCTTTTATGCATGATTTTACCTAACTACATTAATTACTTTTGTTTCTTGAGTAAATAAATCTGTATAAGATATTTCCGTATCACTTACTTCCGCTACATAGTTTACCGGTACGTTATTTCTTCTTTCTGAATTTTCCCTTCTCTGAATCCTTCCGTCATCAGGTTCTGAATTTACTGCAAACACTTTTACTTCAACATTGTAGTTTCCTTGTATTAAAGACGGTCTGCTTCTATCAGCATCTATCTCCTGGTTAAAACCCCTGTCATCTTTTACGGCCGGAGCACATTCAACAGGAGTATGTACTATTACCGGATTTACATCAATTTCATTTACTGCCTGCAGAAGGAAGTTCCGCAGGTTCATCTGTAAATCCGTTTCTCCATCTGTTGTCTGAAACGGTATGTCCGTCAATTACCAACTTGTCATTTCTAACTCTTACATACCAAATGGCTCCTTCTGCTATGCCTCTCCACTCATTTTGAGAAATATAAGGAGTACTTGGCCTTCCTCCTCTTCCGCCGTTTAGTGAAACATCCGGCAACTCAATTACAATTGTGTAATCAGGATCAATTACATAGTCCATTGGACTGTTTTTGTTAACGGTAACATAGCTGCTCTGTCCATCCGGCCTCAGCCTCATGGTGGCACCGTCAGGCAAAACTGCCTTTCTTGTTGATGCATTTGTAAAATAGTTTGAATTGTTCCTGTCAATTTCAATTTCTCTTTCTCTTCCGATATGTATGGTTACACTTGTTTCATCTTCTGCCCTAAGTCCAGCATTATATAAATCCTGGCTGAATACCCTTACCTTAAGGGTTATAAATGAACCCGGCTGTGCATAGTCAACGGGAAAAACAAATGTATTATTGGTTGTAGGATATTCATTGCCAAAATCATCAAAGTATCTACGGGCTGTTATTGCTACGTTTTCGTCATTTAATACAGCCGTTGAACCGCTTGAATCAAGGGTGACCCTCACACCTCTTTCCCCGTCTGCAAGCCTTTCAGGGGTTACGTTGACAACCCTAAGGCTTGCATTTATAGAGCCTGTATCCGGTGGAGGTAGTTCATCCGGTTCTAAAGGTGCCATTGGTATTGATTGATACCAAATTGACCCGTCTTCTCTCATGTGGAACATAATTCCACTGCCCCAACTAACACTTGTAGGCGGCTGATATACGTGTACGTATTGATGCCACTCTTTTTCATCCAGCCTATGCTCAGGAAAATCATATATTTCGCCGTTTCTTATGCGTGATATAAGCTTTAAGCCTTCTCTGATGCTTTCTTCAAAATCCGGATTATTATTAAAAAGGTGCTTCGCTATTTTGTGTGGGTAAATGATATGTAAAAATACAACTTTTAT
>ENA-UPAD01002352-UPAD01002352.1-bioreactor-metagenome-genome-assembly--contig:-NODE-2352-length-14125-cov-6.467662_pt1 | contig 14125 bp, 9 predicted proteins | sample MGYA00238179_ERZ772710 | MGnify/ENA primary metagenome ERZ772710 (study PRJEB29004, sample SAMN07631245) | bioreactor metagenome | isolation source: Switchgrass digestor | place: USA: Dartmouth...
CGGTATATGAATTCTTTAAATACTGGAACAGCAAGGAAACCCAGGTTGCCTTCTCGCTTGCAACAGGTTTCCCACCGGCAAGGACAGACCTGCTTGATGATCCCAAACTTAAGGAAAATCCTTATGTTGTCGCATTTTCATCAGTTGCCAACAAGTCTCAATTCTATCTGCAGAAGCTTACAAACTTCGGAAAGATTGATACAGACGTAATTGTGCCTGCCATGGAAAGCATACTGCTAGGACAATCATCCGTGAAGGAGGCTTTGGATAAAGCTGCCGCTGAAATGGATAAGATGCTGCAGGAACAGTAGAATTTGTCATTTACATGGTCCGGAGTTTTAAGTTCCGGACCATGTATAACATATAAAAGGAAACGGGTGGTAGGATGCAACTTACTTCTAAAGGGATAAGGAAATTTGTAAATGATCAAAGAAGGGTAGGAGTTTTTTTCGTTTTACCCAGCCTTACTGTGTTTTCTATATTTGTTTTTTTACCTCTTGTTGTAACGGTAATTTTCAGTTTCTTCAGTATTGATTTGATGGGAGGCAACTTTAAATTCACAGGTTTAGATAACTATGCCAAGTTGATTGGTGACAGCAGGTTCTGGAACAGTCTGGGTAATACTTTCTACTATACATTTGTTTCTGTGCCTCTCCAGATAATACTTGCTCTGCTTGTGACTCTGGCGATTGAAAGGAAAACAGTGTTCAATGCAATGCTTAAATCAGTCTACTTTTTGCCTGCCATATGCTCAATGACTATAATTTCAATTATCTGGACATTCATACTCGACAATGATATAGGTATCCTCAACTATTACCTTAGGCAGATTGGTATAAATGCTGTTGCATGGCTGAAAGAACCGGCCTGGGCAATGCCGACGGTTATATTAGTCGGAGTGTGGAAAACTTTTGGATTCAACATGGTTATATTTTTAGCAGGATTGCAGGGAATTCCAATTGTGTATTATGAAGCGGCACAGATTGATGGAGCAGGGAATATCAAACAATTCTTTAAGATAACTCTTCCAATGCTGATGCCAACTCTAGGGTTTGTTGCTATTACATCTGTCATTAATTCGTTTCAGGTATTTGACCAGGTATTTGTAATGACCAGGGGAGGCCCGTTGTTCAAAACTGAGACAACAGTGCAATACGTTTACAGCAGGGCTTTCGAAGCATATGAACTGGGATATGCGTCATCAATAGCCGAAGCATTATTTTTAATAATTCTGATTTGTTCTATAGTGATGCTGAAGTCATTGAGAAAGAGTGAGGAAAGTTTTTAGGAGGGGTTATCATGCAAAATTCGATTGCCTTAAAACAAAAGCTTAGGTTGAAACAAAAGGATAAAATAATTTCTTTACTGATAAAACTGGTACTGGTATGCATTGCTATAGTAACAATCTACCCGTTTGTATGGATGTTTTTCACATCATTCAAGCTTGAATCGGATGTAGTAAAATTTCCTCCAACCATTCTTCCTTCAAAATTCGTGCTTAAGGCGTATGTCGACATATGGAAGAAAATACCTTTTATCAGTTATTACAAAAACTCAATAATTTTTGCCAGCGGAGTTACAATTATATCATTATTATTTGATTCGATGTCAGGCTATTCCTTTGCCCGGCTTAAATTCAAGGGGAAGAATATACTGTTTGTTGCAGTATTGTGTACACTCATGATACCATTTCACGTAACAATGATTCCCCTTTTTGTTGAAATCACCAGAATGGGCTTGCTAAACAGTTATGCCGGATTGATTATACCAAGGGCCAGCAATGCTTTCGGGATCTTTATGATGAGACAGTTTTTTATTACCCTGCCAAAGGATCTGGAAGAGGCGGCAAGGATAGACGGCTGTAATGAATTTAAGATTTACCGGAGTATAATGTTGCCGTTATGCAAACCTGCACTCATATCTTTGGGAATATTCCATTTTATGTATAACTGGAATGATTTACTGTACCCGATGCTCCTGACTACAACAAATGAAATGAGGCCTATACCGGCAGGACTTGCCCTATTTATGGGAGCACATGTAATAGAATATGCGTTGCTGATGGCAGGTGCATGCCTGGCGCTTGCTCCCATCATAATTGCGTATGTCTTCGCACAGAGATATTTTATCAGAGGAATTGCAATGACAGGACTTAAGGGATAACAGGACTTATAGGATAAACGGAGGGCTTAAATTATGGACCAATACATTATGACTAACATTGAAATAGATGCTGCCAGTATCATTGCCAAAGTAAATCCGAATATTTATGGCAATTTCATTGAATTTATAGATGACTGTATAAACAAGGGAATGTGGGCAGAACTACTGTTAAACAGAGGATTTGAAAATGAAGATTCAAATAATGACGGGGTTTCGGAGCCGTGGTACCCGACAGGAATGAATGATATTGTAAAATACTCGATGGATGAATACAACAGCTATAACTCAAGATATTCACAGAAAATTGAAGTAGTAAACCATTATGGCGGTTACGGCGGAATAGCCCAGGGAAACCTCAGAATATTTAATAATGAAACATACAATGGCTATGTCTGGGTAAAATCCAGCAATGAAAATATGGTTGTAGAAGTCAGGATAAAGGATAAAAGCAACAAATTATATTACACAGAGAGCTTTGTACCCAGAAAAGATATTTGGGCAAGATATGATTTTAAATATATTGCCTGTAATGATGTGGAAGATGGCATGCTTGAATTGGCTGTACATGGGGAAGGTTCGGTATGGTTTGATCAGGCATCTTTGATGCCGGTAAGTGCTGTAGACGGCATTTGGGCAGAAGTGGTAAAGGCAGCAAGAGATTTAAAGCCAAGTATTATAAGATTTCCGGGAGGTTGCTTTGCAGACTGCTATCACTGGATGGACGGTATCGGCAAAAGGGATGAGCGGCCAGCAAGGAAAAACAGCCATTGGAAAGGTATTGAGGAAAACAATTTTGGTACAGATGAATTTATCCGTTTTTGCAGAAATATAGGAAGCGAGCCTATGATTTGTGTAAATTTTGGCTCAGGTACACCCGAAGAAGCTGCAAACTGGGTCGAATACTGCAATGGAAGCGTTGATTCCCAATACGGTGCATTAAGAGTTTTAAATGGTAATCCTGAACCTTACAATGTAAGATACTGGGATATAGGGAATGAGATATTTGCGGAATGGGAAGCCGGACATTGTACTGCTGAAGCATTTGCAGAAAGGTATATGGAGTTTTACAAGGCAATGAAAGCAAAAGACAGTTCCATTATTATCCTGGCCTGTGGCGGAGATGGGAATGACCTGTCACAGGAATGGAATAAAACCCTTTTGAGCAAGACAAAGGGTAAGATGGATTATATAACGCTCCATTGTTACGCACCACAGATAGGTAAAATAGCAATAGATAACGAAACTCTGTATTATGGTACTGTAGGAGCAGTGAAAAAATATGAAAAAGTAATAAACAATACATATGAGGCCATTAAGAATTATGCTCCGGAGGAAAACATTAAAATAGCCGTAACAGAATGGAATACGATGTTCAATAACCATTCCTACAGGGAGCATACCCTGGAAGCAGCTATTTTCAGCGCAGGAATGTTGAACCTCTTCTTAAGAAACAACAATATCGTTGACATATGCAACTTTTCCGACCTTGTTAATGGATGGCAAGGAGGATGTATACGCAGTGACAGGGGAAAAGTATTCTTTACGCCCAGTTACTATGCTCTTAAGTTGTACTCGAATTCAGGTGCCCAATATGTTCTTGAGACCAGGACGGATTGTGAAACCTATGATATTTGCAAAGTTGGCCATGTAAGCAATATTCAGGACGTGCCTTATGTTGATGCTGTTGCATGCCTTGGTGAAGGAGAAATTATTATATTTATCGTTAACAGGCACCTGGAAAGAAGCTCGCTTGTCAGTATTAATGTGAATGGAGCCAACATAAAAGGAAATGTTTTTGTATCTGAAATAACATCAGCCAATCCATACGACGCAAATACCATGGAAAAGGAAAAGGTGAAAATAAAGGACTCTGTCATATATGATTTTGACCCTGCAAAAGGTTTTCTTGTATCTTCCCACTCCATTACCAGATTGAGATTGCCGGTTGACAAATAAAAAATATTTTACAAAAGCAAAAAGTTAATAGAAGCGAAAAGCTACAAAAGCAAAAAGGTTACAGAAACAATAGCTTACAAAAACAAAAAGCTCACAGAAGCAAAAGTTGCACAGCTATGGTGAGTACGTAACTATGGATACAGACAGCGCAGCTTTGGATGCAGATATAAATGCTGAATCGTAACGTTACGGAGATTAAATATTTTAATAATATTTAAGAATGGGGGATGTATATGTTAAAACCTATGAATGTGCGGTTAAAAAAGTTTGTCTGTGTAGTTTTAAGCTTGCTTCTGATGCCTGTTTTTATCTCCCGGTATGCAAACGCCGCATCACCTGATATTGTTATTGACGCTGCTACTAACGAGGGAGTGATCAGCCCTAATTTAGTCGGTAATATGTATGAATGGGAAGGGGAATCCATGAACAAAACCTGGGCTGAAAGGGCATTGAACAGGAACTTTGAGATGGACTCTGTTAATTCATTCGATTCACCATTGTATGACCATTTCTCTAATGGCAGCCTGGACAGGTCTAAGTGGACTCCCAAAACAATTGGAGGATCAAACAGCGGAAGTTATTTGGTTTCAGGGACATATCTCACGCTCACAGGTGGGGCTGACAGCCGCTATGGGCTGTTATCAAGGACTGTGCAGGATTCAGTGCTGAAAGATACCACTGTTAAGGCGGAGATCGTAAGTAAAACAGCATGGAATTCCATGGTCTCAATTTACTCGGGAAATGGAAGTGGTCCCTATGACAAGTTTATTGAGTTTGGCATTGAAGATGGTGTTTTAAAGGTGTATGGGGATGGATTGACACCATGGTCCGGAGGTGCTGCTTCGCTTCCTGCCACCCTTAAAATTGTTGTAGGCCATAAAAAAGGAAATGTGAGGGATTTCACTTTCTACTATAACGACACTCAAGTGTATTCGGTAAGCAATTTCTCCAATATTGGTGACAACTTTCAGGTACTCATTTATGGTTGGGGCTCGGGCAACACTGTATGGGATTCAATATCCATATACCAGAATGATTTGTATGATGGCTTTGATGGCACGAGTCTTCACCCGCATTTTACACCAACACTTCTTGAAGGCACAAATCCGGGATCTGTAAGTGTGTCCGGGGGACAACTTGTCATCAATGGAACAGCTAACTGCAGATATGGTGTGCTGTCGGACAGGATACGGAATTCAGCCGTTGACTGGACAGAGATTGAGGCAAGGGTCAATTCCTATTCTGGTATGAATGCGCTTCTTAGTATATACGGGGGAAGCGGTACCGGAGATTTCAGCAAATTCGTGGAGTTTGGAATAGAAAACGGTGTACTCAAGGTGTTTTCCGATACCGCTGTAGGCAATTGGACCGGAGGGGCAGTATCCTTGCCGGGCACACTGAAGATACAGATCACGCCCTACTACACAAATGGAAGGAATATCAGGTTTTACTGGAATGGAAACCTTGTATATGCTTATTGGCAAGCTAAAAATATACCTGAGGATGATTTCAGGATTTTCCTTTATGGGTATGGAAGCTCGGTAACCAGTTGGGATTATGTTAAAATCAGCCAGGAACATTTTACAGATGCTTTTGACCCACATTTCGAGGGTGGAGTACTGCCAGGATTTTGGGCTCCCAGTACCCTTGAAGGTAGCTATGGTTCTATCAACTCCCATGACTCATTCTGTACGATTACAGGTGCTTCCAACAGCCGTTTCGGTATTGGTAGTATGCCTTTCAGAGAAAGCGATATTAAACCATACAAGGTTAGCGCATTGCTGACAAGCTATTCAGGGGTCAATGGCCTGGTACATCTGACAACAGACAGAGCGAGAGGTTCTATGGGAAGTAACTTTGTAGAATTCGGTATTGAAGGAGGACGGTTGAAAGTTTTTACACCAAGCGGTGTTGGTAACTGGACCGGCAAGGTAGCAACTTTGCCTGCAAAACTTGATATATATGTCAGTGAATATAAGCCCGGAGGCAGAACATTAACCTTTGTCTATAACGGTGAGCCTGTATATCAGCTTAATAATTATACCGCCCTTGGAAATAGCGAGTTCAAAGTATTCCTCTATGGATATGGGAATTCCACAACTACATGGGATTATTGTGATGCCTACCCAATGGAATCATGGACAGAAGATGGTTATGACGGGACTGCCCTGTATTCACTGGATGATTCTTCAGCACCGGTATCCGGGGAATATGCGCAAAAGATACAAATACTCTCTTCAAACAACGGTTCAAAAGGAATTTCCCAGCCTGCAATAGATGTGAAGCAAGGTAAGAATTATAGGGTGACAATGTGGCTTAAACAAAGTGGGCTGACTTCACCTGTCCAGGTTAAACTGGGACCTAACGTTGGTGAAAACCCGAACTATACGCCATATGCCAGTGCCACAATCAGCGGTGTTGGTACAACATTTGCCAAATATTCAGTAGATCTCACTTCAAATACAACTGATATTAATGCGAAACTGTATGTAGGCACAAGCGGTCCAGGTACCCTGTGGATTGACCAGATTTCAATCATGCCCACAGATGCCTCGGAGGTAAGCCTTGGCGGATGGAGAAAGGAGTTTGTAGACCTTTTGACAGAATTGAACCCGGTTTCTTTGCGCTGGCCCGGAGGTATTATTGCAGACTGGTATGACTGGCGTGATGGAATTGGAAGCGATAGGGACCTGAGGCCTCCTCAATATTATGGACAGTGGAATGCCCAATGGCTGTCAAATGATGTTGGTATAGATGAGGTATTGCAGTTATGTGAGGCGCTGGATATCAAGCCTGTGATCAATGTGAACTGGGGTACAGGTACAGCTGGAAATGCAGCCAATTTTGTTGAATATGTTAACGGTTCAACGGGAACGGCCTGGGGTAGCGTCAGGGCTGCCAACGGTCATCCGGCACCCTATAACGTGAAGTTCTGGGAAGTAGGCAATGAGACATGGGGATCGTGGACACCGGGTCATACAGACGCTCTCACCTTTGCCAACAGTTATATTACTTTCCGCGATGCCATGATTGCAAAAGATCCAACAATCAAGGTAATAGCCGAGGGTGGTGATGGGAACACATCGAGCCAGAGCTGGAATACCACTATGATAACAACTGCAGGCAACAAAATAGATGAGCTTTCTATACACTATTATCCACCTCAGTGGTTGCCATGGGGTTATTCTGACATTGATGTATACAAGGCAAGTGTAGCTGCACCTGTCCGGATAAAAGAACATCTTAAGGCGACACAGGATGTGATATTAAACAACTCAAATGAAGATACTAAAATTGCAGTTACTGAGTATAACGCAATGTACTTTTCTTCGATAGACAGAAGAACGAGGACTATGGAAGCAGCTATTCAGGTAGCCGGCCATTTGCATACCTTTATGAGCGATCCTTCTTTAACTGACCACAATTACTACTCCTGCCTTGCTGAGTTCTGGGACGGAAGCGCTATACGGCTTGGGCAAAGAGGCAGTTTTGTAACACCAAGCTATCATGTACTAAGCCTGTATTCCAATAAGCGCGGCCCGATGAAGGTTAAAACTTCGGTAACCTCTGATACCTTTAATTCTCCTGCAGTGGGGAATGTGCCCGCACTTAATAATGTACCGTATATTGATGCGGTTGCCACCAGAACCATGGACGGAAGCAAGTTATATTTGGCGATTATTAACCGTAACAATACAACAGGTTACACTGTTCCAATAACTATACAGGGAGTAAGCAGTGTAAGTTCCTCGGCAAACGTTTATACAGTAAGCTCAGACAACTATATGGATATGAACAGTTGGGCCAACCCTGACCTGATACTTGTACAAACTTCAAGTATTTCTAATGCATCTACCTCATTCAGTTATACTATCCCAAAGAATTCGGTAACGGTAATTGAATTATCAGTTTCAGGCCTGGCACCAATTACAGGGCCTGTACTGACAGGCAAGGTGGTTACAAGCACTGGAGCTCCAATTGCAGGCGCTGTTGTTACGACAAACACCTATATATCAGCAACAACTGATGCCAATGGCTTTTATATGATTTCAGTTCCTGAAGGCACATATACTCTTACAGTAACAAAAGCAGGTTATCAAACTGCTACAATGAACAATGTCTATGTTTATCCTTCTACAGGGACTACGTGCAACCCGATAAAGATGGTGCAATGAAAACCTATTACGATGTTGCAATAAAATATATAAAAATGTTTTAATAAAATCTATTAAGAAAGTGCAATGAAACCTTGAGAAAAGAGGGGGCTACAGGTTTTACCAAATAGCCCCTTTAAAATAATAGCCCCCTTAAAAATATGTGTTTATTGCTCACAAATTTAAGGATTTATAGAACTAATACTTAAGGACTTGCAGATTCTAAAGAAAAAGTCAGTTTTAAGCATACTCCGAGCTAATTATATTTTTCAATTCTTTACTCAGTATACTTATTTCTTCAACGGCACTGCTTACATCCATAATTTGCTCATTCTCATCTTTTACCGTTGCAAGAACTTGCTGTGCTGAGGCAGCATTTTGCTCCGAAATACGTGTAATGTTTTCAGACTGCTCCTGCACGTCGATAAACTTCTCTGTTATTTGTTCAATAATTTTCATACCTGACAGGATTTCTGTATTGGTTTCGTTAAAGGCAATTTTAATTTCATCAAAATAAGTGGAAATATCATCAATGAGCAGTTTTCCTTCTTCCACAGCTTTGTTGCCTTCATTGACTATATTTGAGGTCTCCTGGGATTTGGTAAAAACATCTTTTATTATAGTGTTTATGTCATTAACAATTTTAGAGCTTTTTTCCGCCAGCTTTCTGACTTCGTCAGCTACTACTGCAAAACCTTTTCCATGCTCTCCGGCACGGGCAGATTCGATTTCAGCATTTAGCGCCAGTAGATTGGTTTGCTCAGCTATTTGATTTATACCTTCAAGGAATTCAGCTATTAAATCCATACTGTCTTGCAGTTGTGAAATAGTGACAGTTGCAGAATTAATTGCGCTGCTTATAATGTCAATCTGGTTGTTCATTTGTATTATTTTATTCCATCCTTCCTCGACTTTTTTGCTCATCCCGTCAGACTTCAGTGCAATTCCTTTAGATATTTCCTGCGCTTGACGTGCGCCGGACAGTGAATTGCTCATTGTCTCATTAATCCTGCCTATGCTTACTGCTTCATTTTGTATGGTACTTGCCATTTCCTGTATAGAGTTGGTGATGTTAATGCTGGATTCCTTTGTTTGCTGAATGCTGGTGTTGAATTTATCAATATTACTGTCAAGCAAATCAGAGCTGGCGTCAATCTTCTTAAAAGTGCTCTGAAGTTTTTTAAATAAGTTTTTTGCATTATGCTCCTTTTCGATTGACTCATCAACAAGTTTCCTTCCCCATTTTGTCAGGAAGAAAAGCATTGCAAGAGATCCGTTAAATAGCATAAATAAAGAAATAAAATCGGTGATAATCTGCGTTTGTCCAAGAAAATTATCAGGCTTTATCAAATATACTACAACTATTGTAATATCCATTATAATTCCATAAGCAATCAGAAGCTCCTTTTTGAAGTACAAGGTGATAATGGTTGTTGCTGCAAAAAGGATATAGTGCTTATCAAGAGAATAAAATGCATCAGAAAAAGTACAAGGGAAACAATGCCGGGAATTAGTCCAAACAGGAGTCCACGCAGATATTTGTTGATTGGCAGGAAATAAATTATGGCAACCAGCACTAAAACTACAGACGACTTAGATGCCATATCCAGAAATTCACTTACACCACCTACAATAAGTGATTGCAAAATCATTAGGATAATAACTGAATAAATTATTAGGACACTGACTTTATCGGCTCTTCGGGCATTGTATGTATCTAACTTGTTCATAACATGCTCCTCCTGTGCAAATGGGCAATGGATAAAAAGTGCAGCTGAACCCAATATACATGTCAAAAATTAACTATATGAAAATAAAATTGATTTAACTTGCAAATAATACACAAAAGGTTTTATATATTTAAATAATTTTTATAAAATAATAATTTATAAAATGATAATTTATAATAATATATTATGTTAAATATTCCATATTATTTTTTAAAATATTCCATATTATTTCTTAATCCTTCATTACTCATCATCTTCTTATAGAGTATATTTTACTCATCCCAATGTATGTTTGCACATTATGGTTACAAATATAAATTATGTTAACAGTGTAACATGAAGTTTCTGTTTTCCAATAAACCTATTGAAGTAAAGGAGGTTTTCAAATAAAAATAAAGAAAATTATCAAATAAAATCACAAACTTATTGTATTAAAACAAAAAATATGATATATTATAAAAAAAGTAAAATATATCAAAAAATGTATAAAAAATTGATTAATAAAAAACAGTAAACATGTGAGGTATGATGTATCACTTATGAAACAATTATTATTATCCATTGATAAGAAAGATGAATTATATAATATAACGAAGGCTCTGGCATCAGAAATAAGGATTGATATCCTTAATCTTCTTAATTCGGGAAGCCTGAATGTAAATGAGATTGCTGAAAAACTTAACATACCTGCCTCTACGGCAGCGGTGAATGTAAAGGTGCTTGAAGATGCAGGTTTGATATTGACAGAACTGCAGCCGGGTGTCAGGGGTTCAATGAAGCTGTGCAGCAGGAGAGTAGACAGAATAGATATTGAATTGGCTTCGCAATTTAACATAGGAAACATAAATTCTTTTTATACCAATATGCCCATAGGCAACTATGTTGATTGCAAGATTTTCCCTACATGTGGGATAACAAGCGAAAAAGGGTACATAGACGTTGAAGACAATCCGAAGGGATTTTATAACCCTGAGAGAGTTTCAGCCCAGTTGATCTGGTTTCATAAGGGATATGTAGAATACAGGTTTCCAAACAGCGTTTTACAGCATGGAAAAGCCACACTCCTGGAAATCTCTTTTGAATTGTGCTCTGAAGCTCCAAATTACAGGAATAATTGGCCGTCTGACATCACTATGTGGATAAATGGAATTGAAGTTGGAACATGGACCAGCCCCGGGGACTTCGGGGGACGAAGAGGAAAGCTGAATCCTCTGTGGTGGCCGGATGGCAGCACGCAGTACGGCCTGTTGAAAACATGGCGGGTGACAGAAAGCGGTACATTTATTGATGAAGTGAAAGTATCCGATGTAAGATTAAGCAGCCTTGCTCTTGAAAAAGGTGATTATATAAGCGTTAGAATAGGCATAAAAGATGACGCAAAGAATGTTGGCGGGATTAATATATTTGGAGAAAAATTTGGCGACCATCCCCAGAATATCGTAATGCGAATAGACTACAACGGTAATTTTCTATAATTAATTATTCAACAACAGACTGGCAGTATTTACGCAGAATCTATTAAATGAACTATTACAGTATTTATTACAGTATCTATTTCAGATACAGAATCTATTTCAGTATCTACACAATATCTATAACAGTATCTATGACGGCATCTACATTTTGCATAAATCAACAAAAAATGTGAAACAAAACAAATAGCATAAAACTAATTAACAATTGACACAAATATTTTCTTTAAAACCGACGCAAATAACAATATTATAAAAGACTGGCATTAGTATCTTATTAAAGAATGACATAAATATCCGCTCCAAAAAACAGACAATAATTTCTGCTTTATAAAAATAACCGGCTTAATTAATAGCTTTTATTTCATTACACAATGAAGGAGTGATGCAGTGTATCTATTCAGGTAGCTATTCTTGTTTTTTCTATTAATAATTAAGGAGGTATAAAAAAGTTTGTAAGAGGTAAAAAAGCTATGAGAGTATCAGATATAGAACCTGATACTCAGGTCAGAATCTGGATTGATGATGTGGTAATTTCAGAATCTGAAAATTTGGACATAGATTATTTAGAGGAGTGGAGGACTGTATCTTTGAAAGGGCTGGAACTTCCGGAGGGACTGCATACTTTGAGGATGGAACTGGTTAACGGTGGTTTCAGGTTTTATAGAATGGATATTTATAAAGCAAGTAAAGAACAGCCAGATTTCAAAGAAAGCTTTGATACAGGTCTTGGCAATTGGGCTTATGTTACGGGGTTGGGACAGGAGTTTATCTGTAAAAATGGAACGCTTAAACTGGGCCCTTATGGAAAACTTGCAGCAGGCGAGGACGGTTGGAGCGATTATTCGGTGGAAGTGGATATAAAAGCAGGTTCCGATATTAATTCCGGTGTTATTTTCAGGGTTACAAACCCGGCAGAAGGCGGGGAAGGTTGGGATTGCATGCTGGGGACGAATTTTTACCGGGGTTATTTTGCCGGATTGACAACTAAAGGTGTTGTGCTGGTGAAACAAAACTATAACAGGAAAGAGCTTGCCGGTGCAGAGATATATTATGACCCCGGCAGGATGTACCACTTAAAGGTGGAAGTAAAAGGCGATAACATTAAGGTTTATATTGATGACATGAATAAAGCCGTAATAAACTATACCGACAAGGACCCGTTTACCCATGGAAAGGCGGGAATCAGGACGGAAGGAGCAACCGCTTTCTTTGGGAACTTCAAAGTTGCAGCCAACAAATAGATATTTTACATCTAATAGATATTTTACAGTTGCTGCTAAAGAAGATGCTTTACATTTGCGGCAAAACAGGGCACTTCACTGCTTCAGTTTGATTAGTTCATAAATGCCAGGGTACTGTTCCGGCTTTCATTATTGCTCAGCTGTTGCCTATTCGTACTCAATCATTACCTCTATATCCTGGTCATAGTTGCCGAAGCCTTTCCCAAAAATGTTTAATCCACCGGGATTGCGTGAGTCCGGAGGTACGGCCAGCTTGAATGATATATCCTTTCCCGTTCTCAGTTGGAGCTGATCCAGGGTAATATTTGAAAGGGGCGTCCCATCCAACATACAACCTGAATGTGTTATGCGGATGGTTTTAAGAAGGCCGTATTGGGAGTTGTTCTTCCACCAGTCGGGGGTGTATGTTCCATGAATTTCTCCAAAGTCTCCGGGGCACACCCAGACTCCCAGCAGGATGCCGTTTAAATAAAAATGTATATCCGATGGCCAGTTTTCATTGTAGTTGGGGAATTCTGAACATATTTCAAGGGAAATTTCAATGGCATTAACCGGCTGTGGCATGAAAACATAGCTTGGTATCCGGTATTCTACCCAGCCCGTCCTGAACCAGAGCAATGCTGCATTTACATGAGCCGGATCACTGAAATACCTGGGGTCGTCCAACATTCCGATAAGACCTTCTGTTGATGCCAAACCACATGAAGGCGTAACTTCATAGTTGATATACTGCCCGATAGGTATGGATATGGAACGGTATTGCCTGCTTTTCTTGTTTTTATCAAATACAAGAGTTATTTCATTATCTGAAAGATAACATAACTTCTGAAGTCCTCTTTTGCCCGGGATGTTTTTACAGTGAATCAGGCCTGCTTCTTCAAGCATGAGAATATGCCTTGTAGTTATGGCAGAAGATATACCAAGCTGGCGGGCAAGTTCTCCAATATTCCTGGGACCCTCACTCAATAATTCCAGAATTTGAATTCTTGTGCTTGAGGACAGAGACTCAAAAAATTTCATATTTTTTGTACTTACTTCAATCTTCATTAAATGGGCCTGCTCCTTTGTTAAGTTTTTTTTATTATATAACTAAAAAGTTAACAAGTCAATTGCTTTGACTTATATGTAATGCTGGTGTTGACGGGGAATTAACAGAGGATTATAATGATATTGTACTCATTAATGGTTAATTAATTAACTACATAGTTAAACATAAATACGGGGGGTATTTAAATGAGTGTATCAATACCGCGTCCGGAATTTCCCAGGCCGGATTTTGAAAGACAGGATTGGTTGAATCTTAACGGAGAATGGGATTTTGAATTTGATGACAATAATACAGGTGAAACAGAGGGATGGTATAAAGCCGGAGATATAAGTTTTTCCAGAAAAATAACCGTGCCATT
>ENA-UPAD01002353-UPAD01002353.1-bioreactor-metagenome-genome-assembly--contig:-NODE-2353-length-14119-cov-38.010168_pt1 | contig 14119 bp, 11 predicted proteins | sample MGYA00238179_ERZ772710 | MGnify/ENA primary metagenome ERZ772710 (study PRJEB29004, sample SAMN07631245) | bioreactor metagenome | isolation source: Switchgrass digestor | place: USA: Dartmouth...
ACGGTATCGAGAAGCCAAAGAAAACGATAACGATCGATGATATTATCCCGACGGGATTGTAGGAGGTGAAACGGTATGGCGGATAACTTTGGCCTGAAGATTGGTCTTGAGGGAGAGAAGCAATTTAAGGATGCCCTGCGGGAAATCAATCAATCCTTTAAAGTATTGGGTAGCGAGATGACACTCGTATCCAGTCAATTTGATAAGAATGACAAATCTGTTCAGGCGATTACCGCCCGAAATGCGGTTTTGAATAAAGAAATAGATGCACAGCGGGAGAAAATCGCTACACTAAAGGCTGCATTGGACAACGCCGCCGCCTCCTTCGGTGAAAATGACAGACGCACGCAAAACTGGCAGATACAACTGAATAAGGCACAGGCTGAGCTCAACGGCATGGAGGGTGAGCTGGCTGAAAACGAAAAATCACTCCGTGATGTGAATCGTGGGTATAACGATGCAGGACAAAAGGTTGATGAGTTCGGCAATGTCGTAGAAGAATCCATTGATGATGTCGAGGAGTCCTCAAATAAACTTGAAAAACTCGGCTCGGCATTAAAAGGAATAGGTGTGGCCATGGGTGCCGCGTTTGCAGCTATTGGAACGGCTGCGGTTGGAGCGGCTAAAGCTCTCACCGATATGACTGTTGGTGCTTCACAGTATGCGGACGATATTCTCACCATGTCAACTGTTACCGGCATGAGTACTGAATCACTGCAAGCATATAAATATGCCGCCGAACTGGTAGATACCTCAATGGAAACCTTAACCGGCAGTATGGCGAGAAATATACGTTCCATGAACTCGGCTCGCGAGGGTACTGGTGCAGCTTCACAGGCGTACAAAGCACTGGGCATTTCTATAACCGATGCCAACGGTAACCTCAGGGATTCAGAAACTGTGTACTGGGAGACTATCGATGCACTAGGTAACGTAGCAAACGAAACCGAGAGAGATGCTCTTGCCATGCAGCTTTTCGGCAAGAGTGCCCAAGAGTTAAATCCTCTTATTGCACAAGGATCAGAAGGTATAAATCAACTTACCGAGGAAGCCAAGGCGATGGGGGCTGTTATGAGTCAGGAATCTTTGGAAGCCCTCGGTAAGTTTGATGATTCTATGCAGCGGCTCAAGTCTGGAGGTGAAGCAGCCAAGAATGCTCTTGGTATGGTGCTCCTCCCGCAGCTTCAGGTGTTAGCAGACGATGGTGTAAGCCTGTTGGGTGAGTTTACCCGGGGACTGAATGAAGCCAATGGTGATTGGACGAAAATCAGTGAGGTTATCGGCAATACCGTGGGGGGCATTGTAAATATGCTTCTGGAACAGCTGCCCGATATTATAGAATTGGCTTTGAGCATCGTAACCTCCATAGGCTCGGCGATAATTGATAACCTGCCCGTTATCGTAGACGCGGCCAGTAAAATTATAAATACACTCCTTCAGGCATTAGTAGGTGCTCTTCCGGGAATCACGGAGGGTGCTCTACAGCTTGTACTGGCGCTGGTCGACGGAATTATAGCCAATCTTCCTGCGATAGTGGAAGCGGCAGTCCAGATGATAGCGACACTTGTTACCGGCATTGCTAATGCGCTGCCTGAGCTCATCCCGGCAGCTGTTTCTGCTGTAACTCAGATTGTGACGGCTCTCATAGAAAGCCTGCCGCTGCTGCTTGATGCGGCACTTCAGCTGATGCTTGGCTTGGCCCAGGGTATTGTTGAAGCTATACCGGTGCTTATTGAGTCGCTTCCGGCAGTAATTGATGCGCTCATTGGTTTTGTAACAGGCGCCATTCCCCAAATCGTGGCAGTTATACCGGAGATTGTGCAGGCATTGGTTACGATGATAACCGAGAACATACCTCAAATTGTGCAGGCGGGTGTAGCTCTTTTCGTGTCTCTTGTGCAGGAGCTTCCATCCATAATTACACAGATACTCGAGGCAGTGCCGCAGATTATTGACGGAATCGTTGGAGCAGTACTAGATGCTTTGCCCCAGATTGTGCAAGCAGGTATTGAGCTTTTAACTTCCCTTGTGGATGCTTTACCAGAGATCATTGATGCGATCGTGAAGGCAATACCTGAGATTATCGATAGCATTCTTGCCGCCGTGTTTGAAGCAATACCTTTGATCGTTGAAGCAGGCATCAAGCTGCTGGTTGCACTTATCCAGAATCTGCCGAAGATCATTACTACTATTGTGGCAGCTATACCTAAAATCATAACTTCACTTGTGAGTGCCATAGTTGGAAACATTGACAAGATCATTCTTGCAGGCGTCCAGCTGCTGGTCGCTTTGGTAGCCAATCTGCCGATAATCATTGTGGAGGTTGTCAAAGCAATTCCGGAAATCATTGTCGCCATAGTTGGGGCAATAATTAAGAATATTCCCGAGATGGCAAAAGCCGGGCTTGACCTTATCAAAGGATTATGGCAGGGCATAAACGATGCCGCCGCCTGGCTGTGGGAAAAGATATCTGGTTTCTTCGGAAATGTAATGACCAAGATCAAGAATTTCTTCGGTATACACAGCCCATCTTCCCTGTTTGCAGAACTGGGTAGCAATATGGGGCTCGGCATAGGCGTCGGCTTCGAGCAGGCGATGGATCGCGTCAGTGAAGACATGAGAAAGGCTATTCCTACAGACTTCGAGGTTGATGCAGGGCTTAATTTGGCAGGTTCACTATCTCGAGGCACAGGGGTTCTCGGAGCAAACGGAACCGTTATAAACCAGAGTATTTCCGTAGTTACACCTAAAGCCCTGTCCGAGAAGGAACTGGCACGGGAGTTTAAGAACCTGTCCCGCAAACTAGCCCTGGCATATTGAGGAGGTCGGCACATGGAGTTAACATACACGAACGCGGACGGCGAGAGCATTACACTTAAACAAAGCCGTCCGTATTTTCTTACTAAAATTGATGGTACGGGCAATATCCGTCAAACCATAAATACATTCAAGGCACCGGATCAGGATGGTGCTTTTTATATCTCCTCCACTTTGGATATGAGAAACATTACATTAGAAGGTACGGTTATTGCGGTTACACCTGATGAAGCATACGAGCTTCGAAAGCACTTTTTAAATATATTCAGTCCGAAACTAAGAGGCACTCTTCTTTACAGAGAACGGCAGATTGCTTGTATTGTGGAGGAGGCTGGGTTCACAGTATCCACCCGACATCGAATACCGAACTTCTTTGTTAGTTTGCTCTGTCCATCGCCGTTCTTTGAAACACCTGACGAGGTGCGGCAGGAGTTGGCATCGTGGATACCGATGTTTGAGTTTGCACTGGAGATACCTGAAACAGGCATGGAGTTTGGGATGCGCCAGCCAAGCCAGATTATAACTGTGAACAACATCGGTGATGTAGCTTGTGGCTGCGAGATTGTGTTCCGGGCGCTCGGAACGGTCATAAACCCTGAGCTTTTAAATATAGATACCGGCGAGTATATACGCTTACTTACCACAATGAATGCCGGTGATGAAGTAAGGGTATACACCCACTTTGCTGGGAAACGCGTGGTTAGTGTGGATGGCTCAACAGAAACAAACGCCTTTTCGTTATTGGATACAGGTTCAACCTTTTTTCAGCTTGCTGCTGGGCAAAACATCCTGCGTTATGATGCCACAGTTAATATGGAACTGCTTGAAGTCAGTCTTTACTATCGACCGCAATTTCTGGGGGTGTGAGTATGGAGTTATATGTTTTTAATTCAAGCCGGCAACTTGCTGGTATTGTAGAGTCTTTCGAATACCTGCGTTGGACGCGGCGCTACTCTCAGTGCGGTTCTTTTGAACTAAAAGCTATAGCCACACCGGAGAATACTGCACTTCTTAAGGCTGGTAACATTCTTTGGAAGAGTGATGATGAAGAAGCCGGTATTATAGAGCATTTAGAACTGTCCCAAACCGATAGTGAAATAATCACAGCTACCGGACGATTTGCTACCTCTTTCCTGGCTCGTCGCATTATCTGGGAGACAGAGTCTCTCACAGGTGACCTGTCATCTTGTGTGGAACAGCTTCTTAATAAGAACCTTATTAATCCTTCCGATCCAGCACGGCAAATTACGGGTATTTCATTCTTATCGCCGTTTCTTGATGTGCCAATAAATACACAGATCTCGTATCGCAACCTGATGGAAGCGGTTACAGAGCTTTGTGATGCTTCGGGTATCGGAATTAAGACCGTATTCACACCGGCACAGGGGACATTTACGGTAACGCTGTATAAAGGTACAGCTTCTCAAGCAGTGTTCTCTAAGGAATATGAGAATCTGACAGAGCAGACATACACAGAAAGCGCTGCGGATTATGCCAACACTGCGCTTGTCGGTGGCGAAGGAGAAGGGTCTGAACGTACATTCGTCGCTATTACCGGCGGTTCTGGAGAGGATCGCCGTGAGATATTTGTTGATGCCAAAGACCTGCGAAAGGATGATTTCGGTACAGACTACGCTGAAGCATTGACCTTCCGAGGGCAGAGCAGGCTCAGTGAATTGGCCATACGTTATTCCTTTGATGTGTCTGTCAATCCACACGGTAACCTTGTCTACAAAACAGATTTTGACTTAGGACAGACTGTCAAAGTAATCTCAAAGCCTTGGGGCGTGTCAATGTCAACCCGTATCATGGAAATCGAGGAGACATACGATGCAACTGGCTTAAGCATCGGTGTGACGTTTGGAAAGTCGGTGCTTTCCATTGCACAGAAGCTCAACTCTGATATGAGCCAGGTTAAAACAGCCCTGCAAGCCCCGTCAGGAATATCCGAGGTGGTAGAAGTCTTAGGTGACTTAGCGGATGTAAATCCGAAGATTCAAGGAGACACCGTTACAGATACAATTAACAATCTATTCGGTAAACTTCCTGCTCTTGAGGTAAATGTAGGTGAAGGAACCATTTCTATCGGCCAATATGCCATGCACCATATGGTTCCCGGGGACACCATTTATTTCACCTCATGGAGCGGAAATAAGTTCAGCGACCAGCCAAGTGATGATGGACATGTCTTTTTAGTGAAGCATAATGGCGATAACACAGGAAATGGATACCAGCGGGCTATGGGCTTTTTCATTAGCAGGAACACCATGACGTTTTATGTAATATCGGTTTTCCTGTTTAACAATCCATCCGGCCAGGCTAACTGGTTGAGTTTTCCCCTTGGTAATCTTACAGATATTGCAGCCGCAGTAAGAGGAAGCACTTTTGCGTCTAGTATCAACAATGTTTACAATGCACCTGTATCAGGTGCGAGAATAGCCAACGGTGCTGTTACTACAGAAAAAGTGGCGCAGGAAGCTGATACATCCCTCACTTACTCACTTGGTAGTGGCGTGACCATGGGCTATAACATGTCATTTGTAAATAAGGGTGTTATTTCAATCGGGATGCAGATTAACGTAGGGGCTTCGGGAGTTCCCTCCGGCGGAACGCTTCTAACAATAACAAACCCGAACTTTTACCCCTACTCGACTGTACGTTCTGTTGCGATTACGGTCGGTGGTAGTGGTACTAGTATGCCGATTACGATTAACGCAAACGGTGTGGTGGCGAACGCCGCCGCTTCCACATTGCCTACAGGGTTTTATATTATATCTTGCTCTTACGCGAGAGCTTAACAGGAGGAAATCAGTATGGAGAAAAGCGGTTTCTTTAACTCATCTGACGGAGACAGGGTCTATGACGCGACGGATTTTGCAGCGTATTTCGGGAGCCTTGTCTCTAATGGGATATTTTATACCACTCCTACAAACTTGCAGGTATCACCTGGAACCGGTTTAGCGGTGAGCGTGGCAGCAGGAAGTGCGTGGATTAATGGTTATAGGTATGAAAATACTGATGCCATGAATATTCCACTTGCTACTGCAAACGGTAGCAATCCTCGCATTGACAGAATTGTGGTTCGGCTAAGCATGATCAACCGGAGTATTCAGCTAGCTGCTGTTACCGGAACTCCTGCAGTTACACCAACTGCACCGGCACTCACAAGAACAACTGATGTATATGAGCTTTGCATTGCAGACGTTTTAGTGCCTGCAGCTGCAACATCTATAGCTGCGAACAATATCACGGATACACGGTTGAATACGAATCTATGTGGCTTGGTGAATTCCCTAGTATCGGCGGTATATGAGTGAGGTGAATTCTTATGGCAACTTATCAAGCCATTAACGCATGTACATGGAGAAACGGAAGCTGGATTCCAGGAGTTACGCCAAATGTAAGGCAAGGAGTATATACACAGGCTAACAACTATGAGAATGTTGGTGTCATGGTTTTTGATCTAACCAGTATTAGGAATACCTATGCCGGATATTATCCCACATCTGCCAGCCTTCACTTAAATCGCGTGGCAGCAGGTGATTGGGGTTCTGCCAGAACCATGACGCTTTATGCAGGAAATCAATATGGAATTCCAGCTGTTGGATCTAATTCAAATGTATCTGCAAGTAGACCTGTAAAGGTAACGACTGGATATAATTACACTATTCCGGCGGGTCAAGGCGCAAAAGATATTACTATTTCCACTGCCCTGATAGACTCAATCGGGAGCGGAGCCAGCAACTGCTTGTTTATTGATTGCGGCTCTAGCACCGTTAATTATATGGGTTTTACAGGCAGAGATGATTTAAGCAAGATTGTACTGACCATCAACTGGGCAAGCCGTACAACAGCCTGTGGGGCACCAACTTCCTGTTTAGTAAGTAGCACACTCTCTGAAGGTGGTATCACTTTATCATGGAGCGGTGCAAAAAGTGGAACAAACAATGCAATAACCGGTTACGAAATCCAATATAGCGAATCGACGGATAATGCTACATGGGGTGAGTGGATACCACTTACTATTGTTTCTACGTCTGCCACCAGCGGAAGTGTTGCAACTTCACCGTCCTCCACAAGAGGCAATTACCGTAGATTCCGGGTGCGGACACGTGGAGCGGCAGGAGCGAGCTATTATTCTGGCTGGAAGGTATCAACGAATTCTGTCAGAAGAAATACAGTACCAAACCCACCCACCACAGCAGTTGCTTCACCTTCGAACTACAGTAACGAGACCATTACACTGACATGGAGCGGAGCTTCTGGCGGAACCAGTGCTATCAAGGGATATCAGATTGCTAGTAGGACATCCACGGATAACAGTACATGGAGTTCATGGAGTGTTTTAGCCACTCTAACCTTGTCTTCAAGTGGCGGCAGTTATACACCAAATGTATCAAGAACTCCAGGCACATATACGCAATTTGGTATTTGGACGATAGATAATCTCGATGTTTTCTCATCAGAGAAGATCAGTAACAGCATCTACTGCGATATTACTGCCTGTGTAGCGCCAACTTCTTGTACAGTAAGTACCACGGTGGCTGAAGGAAATATGACTTTATCATGGAGTGGTGCAGCAAGCGGAGCGGGCAATGCCATTACATCCTATGAAATACAATACAGTGACTCGGTCGATAACAGCGCATGGAGCGATTGGATGGCTTTAACTACAGTGAATACATCTGCTACAAACGGCAGTTTGAGTGTCAGCCCACCTACCACGCGTGGCAATTACCGCCGATTCCGGATAAGGACTCGCGGAACAGCTGGTGAGAGCTTTTACTCTGACTGGAGGATATCGAGCAATAGTGTCCGAAAAAACGTACTGCCTATACCGCCATCATCCTTTACTGCTTCCCCTGTCATTTATGAAATCAACACTGTTACTCTCTCATGGAGCGGTACGGTACCAGGAACCAGTGCCATAAAACAATATGTCATCCAGAGATCTACATCTTCAGATGGTACGAACTGGTCTCCATTTGAGGCTTTAGCGATTGTTCCTTCAAGCGCGACATCTGGAACTTACGAGACAAATGCGTCTTCAATAGCCGGAATGTATACCCGGTACCGAATTGGTGTAACAGATGTATTGGATGCAGTTTCTGCTTATGTACTTAGCAATGCTGTAAAGAAAAATAGTCCGCCCGTAGCACCAGTAGTCAGCTGCCCGATGTCAGGCAGTTCGACTTATAACACTACACCACGCTTTATGATTACTACGGGCAACGAGCCGGATGGACAGCTTCAGATTGTTGAAGTAAGGATTGATTCAGGTGAATGGCACAACAGTGTCGACAATCCCGAATTTTTCTCCGTGAGTGGTTACCTTGGAAATGGTGTCAAAACAATGTATCAGGCAGCAACGCTGGCTCCAGGGAACCATACCGTTACCTTCAGATGTCGAGATAGTGACATCGAGTCAGCAAGTTCGGAGGTTACTCGAACATTTACGATACTGCCGTCACCTTTTGAAGTGATTACCGAAAACCTGACACATGTGAAAGCAGCACATATTCAGACCCTTAGAACTGCAGTGAACACGGTACGCAATTATCACTACTTGACACCGATAAGCTGGAACGAGGAAATCATTGTTGGAAAGACCACTATAAAGAATTGGCCATTCCATATTCTTGAGATTAGAAAGGCTATTGAGCCGGTTATTACAATGATTAACGGTTTCGATGATTCATCTACTTTTGATGTACCGCCTGTCACGTGGCTGTCCATTGGAAGCGGAAGACCGAGAGCAGATGTGATGAATCAGCTTCATGACTTGCTATTGACTCTATAAGCCTTTATTTTTACAAGCACTCTCACAACCAATGGGAGTGCTTTTCTATATATACAAATTTGGACTGGAGGTATTGATCATGAAAACGATATGGACATGGATTCAGACAGCGCTCACGGTTATCGGGGGCTTTCTTGGATGGTTTTTGGGCGGACTAGATGGCTTCCTTTACGCCCTTATCGCTTTTGTTGCCATTGATTACTTGACTGGAGTTATCTGCGCAATTATTGATAAGAAGCTGTCAAGTGAAATTGGGGCAAAAGGTATCTTTAAAAAGGTACTCATCTTTGTGCTGGTGGGTATCGCTCACATTTTAGACACTCAGGTATTAGGAAGTCAGAACGGAGGTGCTCTTCGAACGGCGGTAATTTTCTTCTATTTAAGTAATGAGGGTATTTCTATTCTTGAAAACGCAGGACATATTGGGCTGCCCATCCCTGATAAACTCAAAGCTATTCTTCAGCAGCTTCATGGGCGTGATGAGGAGCCACCATCGGATGGTGATGGAACATGATAGACTTAACAAAAGTTGCAACGGTGTTTATTGGACGGCGTGGAGAGCATCATTTTCGTAAAATTGAGTTTGATGTTTCAAGCCTGCTTGGTGATGAATATCCGGGCACGGCCTTAAACGCAATATTCAAAAGGCCTGATGGAATTGCTTATCCCGTTGTCACAAGCTATGCCGATGGTGTTTTGACATGGTCTCCCAACTCTGCTGATACAGAGATTGTTGGTGTAGGACGTCTTGAGATAAGGGTAGTACAAGGTGAAGTAGTCGGGAAAAGTGTACGAATACTCACTATCGTTGAGGAGGCTCTTGCTGACGGTATAGTCGAACCACCGGAGCCTCCCGCACAGGAATGGTTAAATCAGGTTTTGTCAGCTTTAGCTGCGCTCGATGTCGATGAAATAAATAGCTTACTAAACCAAATTTACAACCTATTAAACAGTAACTATGCGTTACTCAATACCACACACGATCTTTTAGTCAGTGCTGCATCACAGATCGGTGATACCTACAATCTGCTTGGAGAAACAAGGAACACACTCTACCAAAGAACAGGAATACTACTCAACCATTGGCATCCAGTGGAAACAGCTACTGCCCCAGATATGGCAAGTCGCAGAGCGGCCATAACATTTTCAAACATAGTAGACGGTAACAATTTTGTACTTGGCCCAGTAACATATACTTTTGTCACAGTTTTGGGTAGCCCGGCTGATAATAATGTCCAGGTGCTTATACAAGAAAATCTACGCAATACCGTTAAGAAGCTTGCTGAAGCCATAAGAGGTGTCCAAGATGATGCAAACATAGCCTACGGCACAGGGACAGAGCCCCATCCATCTTGCACTGCTTACTGGACAAGTCAGAGGTTTTCTGTAGGTGATACTACCATTGCCCCAGGAGAGAGTCTGTTTTTGCTTGAAAAAGCTGAGGATGTGACCACTGCCTTGCCGATGACTACTACCGCTGTTGCAAGTATCAATGCTTTTACTCGTGCTCCACATGTGAGATACGTTCTGTCCGGAAATGTCTCCGGTGCAGGTGGTACCAATAGCACCAGAGGGCCTTTACACACAATACTGCCTATTGGAAGTGTAGTTATTGGAGGACAAGGTGGAACGCTTTCACCGACAAGATATGACTGCCATTTGATAACCCTTTGCCGACAATCGGATACAAGCGAAAAGGAGCTAGACCTGTATATTTCAAACGATGAACAGAACTTCACCAGAATCTGTCGCAGTACGCCAATCGGAGCAGACAGCAGTGCTGAAGCTCAGCATGTTCAGATTGAAATGCGGCAGGCCCGGGTTCCTGTAGGATATGGACTGTATATTCGCATGGGAAGCAATGGCACATCATCAACCGCATATTGCGATCTGAAATTTACCTACCACCTGTACCCGGCAGACCTATAATCATGCTTTTAATTGAGGTGATAAGTGATGAATTTACGAAAACAAATACTTACTAACAACGCCTGCTTTAAGACAGGCAGGACAATAACGCCGAAAGGTATCATGGTTCATTCAACTGGGGCTAACAATCCTTGGTTGAAGCGCTATGTAGCACCTGATGATGGCCTGTTGGGTAAAAATCAATACGGCAATCACTGGAATCAAGACAAACCCGATGGTCGACAGGTTTGTGTTCATGCGTTCATAGGCAAGTTGGAAGATGGTTCAATTGCAACCTATCAGACATTGCCATGGAACCATCGTGGCTGGCATGCTGGAGGTGCAGCGAATGATACCCATATAGGTTTTGAGATATGTGAAGATAATTTATCCGATGCGACGTATTTTCGCAAGGTATTTTCTGAAGCAGTAGAATTATGCGTGTATCTCTGTAAACTCTATAATCTGACTGAGAAGGACATCATCTGCCACAGTGAAGGATACAAAAAAGGAATCGCATCAAATCATGCCGATGTGATGCACTGGTTCCCCCGTCACGGCGAAAGCATGGACACCTTCCGTGCGGCAGTTAAGGCTGGATTGTTGGAAAAACCGAAACCGGAAACGCCCACAGGTGATGATAAGAAATACTACCGTGTTCAGGTAGGAGCATTTTCATCCAAAGCAAATGCCGAAACAATGCTGAAAAAGCTTAAAGCGGCTGGCTTTGATGGTTTTATAAGATATAACTGAGATAAATTTTATTAGCCCACAGCTACGGTAACCATTCCGAGTTGTGGGCTTTATTTTTTTGTCCTTTTTCATGGGGGTTCGAATCACGCTGTTTTTTCGCATATCGGCAGGAGGTAATGCCATATGCAAGTGAAGCAAATTACAGAACTTACGACTACTCATGTTGATGCCATACGGAAACCGATAACAGAGGAGAAACTCCAGAGCGAGTATGATTATTATCGCTCACTGAAATTGCTTCGGAAAATGCTCGGTGCTGGCTTGATTACGAAGGAGGAATTCGTAAAAATCGACCGCCGAAACCGTCAATCTTTCTCACCTTTTGGAGTCGAGTTAATGCCCTGAATTGCTTGATAATACAGGGGTTCAGAGGTAATATGTCACGTACCCAGGGGGTGAAAAATTGAAAAAGGTAAGAAAAATTGAGCCAAATTCAAAAATAATTAAGCCAAAACTACGGGTTGCTGCTTATGCCCGTGTTTCGACTGATAACGATGAACAGCTAGTCAGTTTGGAGGCCCAGAAAACTCATTATGAATCATTTATAAAATCAAATCCGGATTGGGAGTTTGCCGGAATTTATTATGACGAAGGTGTCACAGGTACAAACAAGGAAAATCGCTCAGAGCTTCAACGATTAATAGAAGATTGTGAGAACAGAAGGATTGACTTTATAGTCACCAAGTCTATCAGCCGATTTGCACGCAATACGATAGACTGTTTGGAGCTCATTCGAAAGCTGTCAGACCTGGGTGTGCTTCTCTATTTTGAGAAGGAAAATATCAATACCCAATCAATGGATGGAGAATTGATGTTGACTATTTTAAGTAGTCTGGCTGAGAACGAGTCAATTTCTATCTCACAGAATAATAAATGGTCAATCCAGCGCCGTTTCCGAAATGGGACATTTAAGCTATCATCACCACCATATGGGTATGATTATAAAGATGGCATTTTGACGGTAAATGAAGAGCAGGCTGCTGTTGTAAGGCGAATATTCTCCGAAGCCTTATCCGGCAAAGGAGCACAGAAAATTGCAGATGACTTGAATGCTGACGGTATAACACCTAAAAAAGCTGCCTTATGGAATGCTTCTACTATCCTCGGCATGCTGTCAAACGAAAAATATACCGGTGATGTCATCTTGCAAAAAACATATACGGACGACCATTTCAAACGGCATCGTAACAACGGAGAAAAAGACCAGATCATGATCCAAAAGAACCATGAAGCAATTATCAGCCATGAAGAATTTGATGCTGTGAATGAATTGCTAAGACAGCGTGGTGACGAGAAAGGCATAGAAAAAGGAAAAGGTAAATATCAAAAGCGATATCCTTTTTCCGGCAAAATCATATGTTCGGAGTGCGGAAGTCACTTCAAACGCAGAATTCATTACTATGGTGGAAGTCAATATATTGCTTGGTGTTGTTCAAAGCACATCCATGATATTGCAAAGTGCTCAATGCGTTTTATTCGTGAGGATGATATCCATCAGGCATTTATTACGATGATCAACAAGCTTATCTTCGGACACGAGTTTATCCTAAAGCCATTATTAAAGAGCTTGCGATCTTTGAATTATTCAGCAAACCTGACTGAAATACTGGAGCTTGAGCAAAAGCTGGAGGAAAATATGGAGCGAAGCCGGGTATTGACAAACCTATTAACCAAGGGGTACCTTTCCTCCTCCCTGTTCAGCGAACAAAGCAATGAACTGCGAGCAGAAGCAGCTATGCTAAAGGAGAAGAAAAAATTGCTTTCCCGCAGCGTGAATAATGGTATGACCGCTGTATCAGAAGTTGAACAACTCCTTAAGTGGGCTTCTAAAGCAAATATGATAGAAAGCTTTGATGAAGCCATATTCAGTCGGTATATTGAGAGCATCATGGTCTATTCGCAGGAAGAAATCGGTTTTAAGCTGAAGTGTGGGCTTACTTTAAAGGAAAGGCTGGTGAGATAAATGGCTCATACTCCTTACGGCTATATCATCAAAAATGGAATAGCGGTCATAGATGATAGATCGGCGAGTCAGGTAAAAGAACTGTTTCGTGCATATCTATCGGGTCTATCGCTGGCGAATGCCGCCAAACGAGCGGGCATAAAGCGTTGCCATTCTTCAATTGCAAAAATGTTGACCTGCAAGCGATACCTTGGGGATGCCTTTTATCCACCGATAATTGACGAGGATACCTTCAAGCAAGCTGAAGCCGAGAAGATAAAAAGAGCCCGGATGCTTGGGCGAATACGAGAGAAGGCAGAACCCAAAAAGTCATTGGAGCGGATGCGTTTCTCTGCACCTTCCCCTGAAACACTTTATGAAGACCCTTTTACACAAGCTGAATATGCCTACAGTTTGATAGAAAGCGAGGTGATAGCGGATGGGCAATCTTAAGAATATAACCGTCATACCAGCTCGTGCTCGAGTTGGAAACACCGTAAAAGCAGAAGATAGGCCTAAACTGCGGGTTGCAGCCTACTGTCGTGTCTCAACTGACAGTGAGGAACAGGCCACGAGTTATGAAGCCCAGGTTGAGCATTATACGAACTATATTAATGGTAACGCAGACTGGGAGTTTGCAGGCATATACGCCGATGACGGCATAACGGGAACCAATACTAAAAAGCGAGATGAGTTTAACCGTATGATCGAGGACTGTATGGAGGGCAAAATCGACATGGTTATTACCAAGTCCATCAGCCGGTTTGCCCGAAATACTCTGGATTGTTTGAAATACATCCGACAGCTGAAAGATAAGAACATCCCGGTATTCTTCGAGAAGGAAAACATAAACTCCATGGATTCAAAGGGCGAGATCATGTTGACCATTATGGCTTCCC
>ENA-UPAD01002355-UPAD01002355.1-bioreactor-metagenome-genome-assembly--contig:-NODE-2355-length-14081-cov-24.488735_pt1 | contig 14081 bp, 15 predicted proteins | sample MGYA00238179_ERZ772710 | MGnify/ENA primary metagenome ERZ772710 (study PRJEB29004, sample SAMN07631245) | bioreactor metagenome | isolation source: Switchgrass digestor | place: USA: Dartmouth...
GAGGAGGCTGCTACTTACGGAAGCCCGGCGATCGCCGTGAAAGGGCGCATGTTCGAGCTCTTCGCGCGGGGGTTCGCGCATGAGGGGGAGGCGCTGTGGGACCGCCTCATCGCGGACGACTCACCCGCCACGTTCATGCGCGCCGTCCACATCGGGAGCAAGTCCCTCGGGAGCGAGTCGATGGGGGGCCTGCGGATGTGGGAATGAGCCGCGCACGTGATCTGGACAGGTTCTACGAAGCCCTCGCGCGCCTCCAGTCGAAGCTGGGAGGCTGCCGTTGCCTGGGCGCTTGCGGAGGAGGTGGCAGCGACGGCTGGCGCTGGCCGCTGCAGGGCGTCTACTTCTTCTTTGAGGGCCCCTCCCACGCCCACCACGAGAGCAAGCGGGGCGGGAAGCGTGGGCACGCGCGAGCGATGCCCCTCGAAGCGCCTGGGGTGGAAAGCAAATCGATCACTTTCTGGTTAGGAAATACCATGCGTCGCTTCGCTCCGACCAGTGATCGAAATCACCCGCAATCACTGATCGCTTTCACCTCGGAATGACTGATCGATTTCGCCGGAATGCGCAGCAAACCCCAAAAAAGTGGTCAACTATTAGGCTAGCGTTTGCAGCGGGTTACACTCGGGGCTCATGCTATTGTTTCCGTTTCCTCTTGACCGTATCGGACATGTTGTCGTGGCAGTCGTCTTTTGATGGGCCGACTGGCGAGACTTATGCTTGGGATAAAACACCAAAGATAATGGAGGATTTTCCAGACGCACATCGAATCTACATACTTAGAAAGGGGTTCTAAGTAAGATGCGCTTTCGACTGAACTATGCAACGTCAACAAATGCGGCAACGCCCCAAGGGGCACGTATGCAGAACCGCCGAGCCGTCCTGCGTCTCGTTGAGTGCGAGGGTCCGATACCGCGCGTCGCGGTGGCAGAGGCTCTGGGACTGAGCCAGCCGACAGTGTCTGAGGTGGTTGCGGAGCTTGCGGAAGTCGGGCTGGTTGTTGAAGCAGGCCTGGGTGACTCCACAGGTGGCCGCCGCCCTGTAATGCTGCGTTTCAATGACGAGGCAGCCTATATTCTTGCGATAGACCTCGGAGGTACTGAGTCCCAGCTTGCCATATTTACCCTTGGTGGACGAGAAATCGACCATATGAGCGCCCCGCTGCCCCGGGCGGCCAGCGCAAGAGAAGCTGTGGAGCTACTGGGACGGCATGTTAGGACAATCTTGGGAAGAGATAAGGTGTCCGACGACCGCTTGGGTGCAGTAGGAGTAGCGGTTCCAGGTGTTGTCGACCCGGTCAGCGGCGAAGTGACGTTCGCACCTGCGCTTGGGTGGCGAGAAGCAGCTCTCCGGAGCATGTTGGAGGAGGAGCTGGGGCTTCCCGTGGTCATTGACAATGACGTGAATGCTGCCACTCTTGCCGAACTTCAATTCGGAAAGAGCAGGCAGTATCGGAACTTCGTGTACGTGTGGATTGGAACGGGCGTCGGAGCGGGTCTTATCGTTGATGGGAAGCTGTACCGCGGGCATGGTAACTTCGCAGGCGAGATCGGCTATATGATCGTAGGCACGCAGGATCGTTCTTGGACACCTGCCGGATTCGGGCCGCTCGAAGGCAAGGTGGCGTTGTCCCATGTGGTGGAACGGGTAGTGGGGCAGGGGGCGGGTGTTCTACCCCTCTCAGAAGAGGACTATCGTGCTGTATTCGAAAGGTTGTTGAAGGAGTTCGAGGCCGGGCAGGAGCCCGCCTTAGAGATTGTGACGGATCTTGTCGAATCTCTTTCGCGCGCACTTATCAACGTGATGCTTGTGGTGGCCCCGGACGTCATATTCATTGGCGGACCGCTAGGCCAGTCTGCAACCCTCCTAATTCCACATTTGGGAAGACGCATGACTGAGCTTTCGCCCATAGTACCTGAACTCCGCGTGGCTAGCCTTGGCGAAAACGCCGGCCTTGTGGGAGCCGCAGCTCTTGCATCTGGTCACGCACAGGAGCTGATCCTGAGCAGGTTGGTAACATAACACCGGATGTTCCTGAGACTGTCGCTATTGTGAGACCGCTGACGTGAGGCATAAGGTCCAGCGGTGACGAAGGGAGGTGAAGGCTGGGACGAGATTTGATAGGTGGTCAACGGTTCCTTGGTTAGGGAGACAACAAGCACAGGAGGTTAGATGAACCCATGAGTAAGGTGCTACGTCGTGCTATGCTCGTGGCGGTTGTCACTATGGTGGTCGTTTCAACTATGGGGCCGTCGGTCCTTGCAGCTAAGAAAAGCCCGCCTTATACAGTTGCTTTGAGCAACGGGTTTGTGGGGTCTGAGTGGAGAATCCAAATGGTCGAGCAGTGCCAGAAGGTATTCGAGGAGTACAAGAAACAAGGGCTCGTCAAGGGTGAATTGTACGTAAACCATGCTGGCCCCGATGTTACCGCTCAAATAGCGCAGATCCGGAACATGATCAACCGCGGGTTTGACGTGATAATAATCAACCCGAATTCGCAGACTGCCCTGAACCCGGTAATCGAAGAGGCGGTGGAACGCGGCATTGTGGTGATCGTAGTAGACCAAGAGGTCACCAGCCCGAAAGCAGTGAACGTGGTTATAGACCAGGCAGAATGGGCTCGTATCTCCGCCAGGTGGTTGGCGGAGCAGCTTAAGGGTAAAGGGAATATCGTGGTGCTCAACGGAGTTGCTGGTCATCCGGCGAGTGAGGACAGATGGCGTGGAGCAAGTGAGGTCTTCCGCCGCTATCCCGGGATAAAGATTCTGACCGTGACCAATGCCAACTGGGACCAGGCTACCGGCCAGCAGGTCATGTCGAACCTTCTGGCGACTTATCCTGACATTGATGGCGTCTGGGTCCAGGATGGCATGGCCGAGGGCGCTTTACGCGCGGTACTAGCATCTGGACGTGAGCTGCCGGTTATGGTTGGTGAAGCGCGCATCGGCTATATGAGGCTCTGGAAGCAGCTTAAAGACCAAAAAGGTTTCTCCACTATCGGCGTTATCAATCCGCCAGCCATTGCCGGTAGCGGGCTTCGGGTGGCCATGCAGATTCTACAAGGACGCCAGTTCAAGGACGGTATCCTTGCTCGTGGCAACACCCTGTACGTGCCCATCCCAGGCTATGTTACCAACGAGAACCTAGACGAGCTCTGGGAGAAGTTCAAGGATAAGCCTGACGCATATGCGCTTGATGGCATGATTACTGAAGAAGAAGCGAGATCCTACTTCAAGTGATGGGCGAGGCGGGTGTACGTGAGCAGACGGGGCCGCGCAAGGCTGAAGCGGTACCATGAGCGCTTTGCTGCGGCCCCTCCCTCCTCAGGGCTGCGAGGTATATCCGTACGGACGGGCGATGAGGGGAAGTGGTTGTCCTGCCTTACATTGAAGCGACGGGGATCCGAAAACGTTTTGGCGGAGTAGTTGCCCTGGACGGGGCGAACTTCGCATGTGAACGGGGTGAGGTCCACGCACTCCTTGGGGCGAATGGATCAGGTAAAAGCACTCTAGCGAAAGTGTTCACAGGCATAGTTGCTCCCGACGCGGGTGAGATCCGGGTGGAAGGGCGGACGATTACTGTACGCGGGCCGGCTGACATGTACAGACTGGGAATCGCTGCCGTGTACCAGGAACTGAGCCTCGTTCCGCAGCTCTCTGTGACAGAAAACATAATGCTCGGCCATGAGGTAGAGTCCAGGGGACTTGTCCATGAGTCCAAATGTTGGGAAGTTGCGGCTGGGCTACTTTCGGATTTCGCAGCTAGGCTAGGCCGTCAGCTCTCCCTTCACATTCCTGTTATGGATTTAAGCCCGGCAGATCAGCAGATTGTGGAGATCGTCAAGGCATTGTCACGTGAGCCCAAAGTGCTGATACTTGACGAGGCTACAGCCTCCCTAAGAAGTCGTGAGGTGGAAGTTCTGTTTGAGCTTGTCAGGAGGCTGCGCGAGGGCGGGTGCGCAATCATCTTCATATCACACCGAATGGAAGAGGTCATGCAAATCTGCGATCGTGCCACTGTCCTCCGGAATGGGAAAGTTGCGGCAACGGTACGCATTGGTGATACTACACCGCAAGAGCTGGTAAAGTTCATGGTGGGAGACGTTGACACTGTTGGAAGACAGGTAAAGGCTCGTGTAGATGCCCCGGTTGCGTTGCGGGTGAATCATCTTTGGAGTGGCAGGGCGATAAAGGATGTGACGTTGGAGGTAAGGCAGGGTGAGGTGGTTGGTCTCGGTGGGCTGCAAGGGCAGGGACAGTCAGAGCTCCTGAAGGCCGTATTTGGCGCCTATCCCATTGAAGCTGGACAAATTGAAATCGACGGGCGTCAAGTAGCAGTTCGCCGGCCAGCAGATGCGATACAGCTTGGGATAGTCCTTGTACCAGGAAATCGCGCTCGTGAAGGATTATGTCTTCCGCGGTCAGTGTTCGAAAACGTCACGCTTCCAAGTCTTCCAAAGCGGTCCTGGCACGGCCTCTTGTCGCCCAGAGTGGAGCGTGCGGCAGCGACAGGAGTGATAGACCGACTTGAGGTCCGCCTTGGCAGTATGTTTCAACCTGCGTCGTCGCTGTCAGGAGGCAACCAGCAGAAGATCGTTATCGGGAAGTGGCTGCTATCAGAAGCTAGGGTGTTGCTTATGGACGATGCTACCAAGGGTGTGGACGTGCGTACGCGCCACGAACTCTACAGGTTCATCCGCAATCTATGCGATCGTGGCGCATGTGTGCTTATGAATTCGAGCGACAACGCCGAGCTCGTTACGGTATGCGATCGTATCCTGATAATGTATGAGGGCGAGATTGTTGAGGAACTTAGTGGTAGTTCGTTAACCGAGGAGACTCTCGTGGCGGCCAGCCTACGTGTTGAAGCTGGCGCAGAAAGGGCGGGCGGTTTCGTGAGGGAGGGAAAGGTACATGGGGAGCCACACCCACACGGTGACAGACAGCGGTGAAAACCTACACCAGGTCACGGGCCCGTCGTGGCGAATCCGGGCCAGACGCAATTCCGGGCTTATCGTGAGCCTTATCGTGTTTACCGTCGTGGTAGTGGTCAATCGGGTGCTTCAGCCCAACCTTTTTGATCGACCAGTGCTCAGATCCAACCTCACTACCTTCCTGCCTCTGGTACTGGCGTCAGTTGGTCAGACCATGGTGGTGCTCACAGGAGCCATCGACCTATCCATAGGCGGGATAGTCACCCTTGTCAATGTGGCGACGGTTGCTCTGTTCGGCGCGATGTCGGGCCGGACCGGTATGGGCGCTATACTGCTTCCAGTAATAGTTGGCGTTGCCACGGGCGTCGCGGCGGGTGCAGTGAATGGTGCCCTTGTGGCTTATCTGAGGCTTCAGCCTCTTATAGCTACGTTTGCCACGAACTTCATTTGGATGGGACTTGCTCTCTATGTTTTGCCGACGCCCGGTGGCAGCGTCCCGGACGGGTTATGCCGTGTGTACCGCGGCTACTTCATTGGAGTGCCTAACTCCGCATGGTTTATAGTGTTGACCTTTCTAATATGGTACCTAGTACGTCGGAGAAAACTGGGTAGGTACCTCTACGCCATCGGCGGCTCGGAGAACAGTGCATACGCGTCGGGAATCAACGTGAGCGCTGTAAGACTGACATCCTATGCGTTGTGTGGTTTGTTTTCAGGCTTGTCCGGGATTGCTCTTACGGCAGATATCGCCTCTGGCGACCCTCTAGTTGGTGGTCCTTTGACGCTATCCTCAGTTACAGCCGCGGTTATTGGCGGCACTCGACTGTCCGGAGGAGAAGGCGGTGCCGCAGGATCGATCGTGGGCGCTATGATCCTGGGACTTGCTCGGAACATTATCTTCTTTGCTAACGTGCCACCGTTTTACCAAGACTTTGTGTATGGTCTCCTGGTGATAGGTGCGCTGGCAATAGCTGCCGCTAGTGGGGTGAGGAGGCGATCCATTTGAGGAGTCCTCTTTCAACATGTACTAACATTGGTACGGGTAATGTCAGGCGCATGTTCGCTAACCCTGTGGCGCTGGCGTACTTGCTTGCGGTGGCGCTGTTTATGCTTGGCCAGGTGCTTTCCCCTGGGTTCATGAGTGCCGCCCAGATATTGAATGTTCTGCGGGTGGCGTCCTTCCTTGGAATTGTTGCAGCGGGGCAGACATTGGTCATCCTTGCAGGGGGCGAGGGCATAGATCTGTCGGTCGGCTCGATAATGAGCCTTGCCGCAGTCATGACGGCCCATATAACACTGGCACGCGATGCGTTCCTTCTGCACGCGCTAGCGGCGGTAATTCTGATCGGCCTTGCGTTGGGAGCGATAAGCGGCCTTGGCATAGCGTGCCTGCGTATTCCTCCTCTTGTGATGACACTCGGCATGGCGAGCGTGGTACAAGGACTGACGCTCGTATACACGCAGGGTCAACCCAGAGGAAGATCAGCACCTCTCCTCAACAAGATCGTGGTTGAACCGTGGTTTCTCGGAATACCTGGGATACTTATCATCTGGTTGCTCCTGGCCATAGCTGTTAGCGTGCTCCTCGAGCGCACGTCCTACGGGAGACGACTTTACGCTGTCGGATCCAACAGAGTTGCAGCTGCCTTGTCTGGCGTGAACGTGCAACGCACTGTGGTTACCGCTTACGCGCTTTCCGGTATGTTCGCTGCACTGGCTGGCTACCTTTTCGTGGGTTACACGACAACTGTATTCCTGGATATTGGCGGTGATTACGTACTCCGCTCTGTGGCTGCTGTTGTGGTCGGCGGAACCTCGCTCGCCGGAGGTATCGGTACGTACGCTGGATCGGTGGCGGGCTCAGTAGTGCTTACTGTACTAGACGCCATTCTCACTACGCTGAGGATGGGAGCGGCTGGGCGCGAGGTGGTCCATGGAATTGTTCTCGTCCTCTTGTTAGTTGCCTATGGTAGACAGAGGAAACTTAGACAATGAGGCAAGGAGGAAGTCAGATGGGCAAGCGCATAGGTGTGGGTTTCGTTGGAAGTGGCTTTATTGCTCAGTTCCATGCGCGTTCCTGGAGGGGGGTAAGGGACGGAGACATCGTGGGCGTAGCCTCCCGCACTCGTGAATCCGCGGAGGCATTCGCGAGGCTTTGCCGTGAACTTGACGTCGGAACGCCGGCGGTTTGTGAATCGGTCGCTGAATTGGTTAGGCTACCAGAAGTGGAGGCTGTCTGGGTCACCGCGCCGAACTACGAGCGGCTTCCAATCATACAGACGATAGTAGATGAGGTTAAGTCCGGGCGGTCGAAGGTCCGCGCGATTGCCATTGAAAAGCCTCTCGCGAGAAACGTGCGCGAGGCGGAGGCCATTGTAAACATGGTCGAAGGCGCCGGGCTGCTTAATGGCTATCTGGAGAACCAGGTGTTCGCGCCTTCGCTTGTGCGCGGGAAGGAGATAGCGTGGGCAAGAGGTGCGAAGCTAGCCGGCGCACCGTACTTGGCCAGGGCGGCTGAAGAACACTCTGGACCCCACAGGCCGTGGTTCTGGAGGGGCCCACTCCAGGGTGGGGGAGTCTTAAGCGATATGATGTGTCATTCGGTTGAAGCTGGACGCTTCCTGCTTACCGATCCAGAGCGGCGCGACTTTCTACGCCCCGTAACTGTCACCGCAACGATTGCAGGTCTTAAATGGAGCAGGCCAGAGTACGTCAAGGCTCTGATGCACCAATCTGGCGGGCAAGTCGATTACGGAAAGGCCCCGGCTGAGGATTACGCAAATGCGGAGATAGTGTACGAGACAGCAGACGGCGACCTTGTGGTTGCTCAGGCCACTACGTCATGGTCTTACGTGGGGCCTGGCCTACGGCTCACATTTGAGCTCCTAGGGCCTGAATACTCACTTGCTATAAACACACTTGAGCCGGAGTCGAAAATATTCTTCAGCCGCAACATCTCGGGACCTGCCGGGGAAGACCTTGTGGAGAAACAGGCAGCGGAGCAGGGGCAAATGCCCTACCTTGGCGATGAGGCCCACGTCTACGGCTATACGGCCGAAAACCAGCACATGACCTCCGCCTTCGGTCGCGGAGAGATGCCGAGGGAAACCCTGAGGGATGGGCTTTTGGTTACAAAGCTCCTCATGGCGGCGTACAAGTCGGCCGAATTGGGTCAGACGATTAAGTTCCCGCCCGAAGGGCTGGACGAGTTCGTGCCGCTGGTGCAGCAGGACAAGTGGAACGCACGTCAACTCGTGGAGCGAGCTAGATAGCAGATGAAGTATACGATCGGGGCAGATCTCGGCGGCACGACATCAAAGGCGGCTGTCGTGAGCGAGTGCGGCGTGATACTGGCGCGCTTTTCCAAACCAACAGGAACGGGAAAATGTCCGCAAGAACGCCTCACAGGCCTTATCGCTGCCATAAAAGATGCGCTCAAGTGGTCGGGTTTACATCTCGGCGTACCTGACTGCGGTGCTAGAGTGGGCATAGCGGTGAACTCTCCATTGGAAGACGGGAACATCGTAAGGTTTAACAACAATCTCCCAGAGCTCGAGGGGTTTCCACTGAGGGATTACCTCGAGAGTCAGTTGGCAAGGTCGTGCGTACTCGAATGGGATATAAACGCGGCACTTTTGGGAGAAATGTGGACTGGAGCAGCGTATGGCGTGCGACGTGTAGTTATGGTGAGTGTTGGCACTGGTATCGGGGTTGCAGTCTCTATAGACGGCAGGTTGCTAAGATGGGTGTTTAACCAGACCCCGGGTGAGTTTGGGCACATGGTGGTAGAACCAGGGGGATACGAGTGCACGTGCGGCGGGAGAGGCTGCTGGGAGACACGCGTGTCGCGCTTGGGCGTAATCCGGGCAGCACAAGAGGTGGCCGAATCCCTTCACAGACCTGACCTCTTGAGGCTCTCAACACCTAAGGACCTGTCCCAGTTGGCTGATGAAGGAGATGCCGCCGCGCTTGCTGTATGGAACACGGTTGGCAGGTGGCTCGGTGTAGGAATAGCCTCACTTGTGAGTATATTCATGCCAACTCTTGTTGTGGTTGGCGGTGGGATCAGCTTGGCAGGCGAAAAACTGCTGGGCCCATGCAGGTCTGAGACGGATCGACACGTTGGCAGCAGGCTGCGTGGCACATTCCGCATCGAGGCCGCTGCCCTCGACAGAGATTCCGCAGTAGTTGGCGCAGCATGGGTGGCAAGACAAGAAGCTGAGGCGGCCGGGCCTATTCCTATTGAGGTCAACGAATCTCGTATGCCACGTGTGTAGCCAAGAGGGAGGAGGAGGTACGGGCAGCCCGATATAGGTCGCGGCACTTCTAGCTAGCCAGCTCGTTGATTCCGCTAAACTGGCCGGGCTGGCCGGTCGACACCCGGCTGGCCCGATTCCCTTCGGTCGCCCTGCACGGGCGTTGGCACATTAGCTTAGGGAAGACTCCTTTCGGAAAGACCTTGCGATGGCTGGGCCGAACTGAATGAGACAGGCTCTTCTTCGGCGTGCTCAGGATGCGTGTTGCTCAGGGGGCCTATCGCCGGAATGTTCCGACGGCGCGGCGTCTCTCTGGGAGCGATCAGGAGGGACGGCCTCATGTCGACAATGAGAGTGGCAGGTCTATCCGTGGGCATTAGGTCAACACCCGAACGCCGCACGGCCCGGCGCACGCGAATGCGCATCGGGCCGTGCGTGGTAGTCGCCGAGGTCGCGCGGCGAAGCAGAGTCGCTCAGCAGGCTATCGATCCTCGTGCCGATACGAATCTCTTTGGTGCACGGGTTGCACGCTGTATCCTCTCCCTGCTCATTAGATGTGTTCGTTCCTGCCATGATCTCGAATACGAAGTCTCTGAAAAACCCCTTGCGGTCTCGCGTATTTTCTTGTATCTTATATGCGTGTAACATATATCAGGAGGGATGGTTGCATGCGCGAGAGGGGATTACTGATAGCTCGCAGAAATCGCCTCAGAGACGCACTTTTGAATATGCTCGATGATGTCATGGTAGGCTCTGTCGTCGAGGCATACCGGACCTGCGGAAAGCCCGGCTGCCGCTGTCATGACGGAGAAAAACACGGCCCGTATTACCTTCTCACGTGGTCTATAGGAGGCCGCACCAAGACGCGTCACATCCCCAAAGAGGAACTCCCCAGGATAAGGCGTATGACTGAGAATTACCAGAAAGCACGGGAAGCCCTTCGCAGGCTCGGTGAGGTGAACCGAAAGCTTGCACTGGGGGGTGATTGAATGCTGGGAAGGCTGAGAACGCAGCATGATTTCTGGGACGCGCAGCTGTACGAAAGAGCCATACCGGAAGATCACCTGCTCCGGAGGATAGACGAATTTGTGGACTTCTCGTTTGTGGAGGAGGAGACCTCTGACCTCTACTGTTCTGACAACGGGAGGCCCTCATATGCTCCCGAGCAGCTATTTCGGGTCATGTTCGTAAGCTATCTATACAACCTCTCCGATGTGAGGGTTGTCCAGGAGCTCCGGTATAACCTGCTCTACCGCTATTTCTGTCGGTTCAGTCTGAGCGACGATACGCCCGACGACACGACGCTGGTGGTGTTCAGAGCAAGGCTAGGGGAGGAGAGGTTCAGAAGGCTGTTTGATCGCATAGTCAAGCAGGCAGCGGAGCTTGGGCTTCTTACCGAGAGGAGGAAGATCATAGACGCTACTGTGATCAGGGCGGATGTGGCCTTGAAAAACAGAGTGGAGCTACTGCGTCAAGGTAGGAGAAGAGTTATTCGCGAGGTTGCGGCAAGATGCCCTGAGCGCGCAGCCGCACTCGAGCGCTTCTCCAGTTCTGCAGACAAAAAAGTGAAGGATGGCGAGGGTGGCGTCGCGAGTTTCGTGGACCCTGATTGTCGTTGGGGCTACAAGAAGAAGGGAGAGCCTTTCCTCGGATATAAGGCCCACGTGTCGTGCGACGGGTCCGGGATCGTCACATCAGCCCAGCTTCTTGCAGGCAACGAGCCCGAGGGCGAACACATGGAGGATCTGCTCGACGAGGACAGGCGCAAGGGAATCCGTGCGAGGTCGGTCACAGCCGACAAGGCTTACGATTCGGCCCGTAATAGGGAAAGGATTCGCGCCGAAGGGATGCGACCGGAGATACCCTCGAGGCATAGTGCGAAGCTCGCAAGGAAGTTCCGATACCGCCCACGGAAGGACTGCTTCTTGTGTCCTGCAGGGAAAGAGACAATAGGCAAGACTCCTCACTCCCGGGGAGGAGATCTCTACTACTTCTCAGAGCACGATTGTAGCAACTGCCAGCTCAAGGAGACCTGTCTCGGCAAGGCCGAAACGCGAAAACGCGTATATCTGAGCGAACGCGCCCGAGAAACCCTTGTGCAGTGGTATGAGATCAGAGGGGCTCTCAAAGAGAGAAAGAAGATAGAGCGCAAGTTCGGAGAAGCCAAGTGGTGGCATCGCATGGATAGGTCCCAGTACCGGGGCAGGTGGCGCGTCGCCATCGGGATGCTCATGACCTTCATGGTACTCAACGCGAAGAGAATCGTCCGCCTCATCCGGCAAAACGCGGCGCCGGGCGCACGAGAACTGGCTCGAGCGACCTGCTGAAAGGGAGAAAACAATAAGGGGGGTCCTTTACCCCACACCGCATTCCCCCTGAATCGATCCCTTGCCAACCCACCGTAGGTACAACGTCCTGCAATTGATTGGGTTTTTCAGAGACCTCGATGATGGCGATGTCGAATGCCCTCCATGCCTGCCAAACTTGCACGCCGGTTTGCCACGGCATGACAGGCGGAACCAGCAGGCGTTCAGCCAAGAAGTCAAATATTTCTCAACTCCGAGCAGGATCATGCGCGATCTTGTCGAAACCGCTGACTGGCGATCCATGGGTCGTGTTTTCTGGGCCACTGCCACCGATTCTCAGTGTTTCGCGAGATGGCAGAGGTTCAGAAGCAGCGACAGTTCAAAGCACGACGGATGACAGAGTCGCGAAGTCTCGAACCACACTTGCCGCAACGTTCGTCCACCCCTTTCTCTTCTCATTGATGATTCTCCTCGAACAGACGATAGTCGCTTCGAGTACGCGCACGCGACTGGCACTTATTATCACTGGCGGCCCTTGAGTGGGATGGTCAAGCTGTGTTTCCTAGCTCAGTAACACTAACCCTGCTAGCGCCGGTAGTGAACATTGTTCAAGCCATAACTCTATTTGCAGCAGAATCAGAGGCGGCCACGGCCAAATCCTCGCCCAAAGACAGGATCCGGGAGTTCCGCACATCCTTGTTATCGCCATTACGCTTGTGTAAGGGGGCGGCCTTGTTGAACATCCTCTGCACCGGTATAACCTGCTCCGACCGAAAGGAACTCTGCGACGAGATTGCGGCGGCCAGTAGCGGCCAGATCACGTACGTGGACGTCGGCAATTACATGCGGGAAATCGCGGACCAGCTTCAACTGGCGATCCCAGACGACAAGATCCTTGATGCCCCAGAGACAACTCTCAAGGTCCTTCGTAAACTTGCGTTTGAGCACGTCATTCGTGACCTTAGAGATCCTTCCAAGTCCGGGCAGGCCTCGCAGCACACGATAGTCGGCCTTCACGCCACGTTCAGGTGGCGACAGCGCACGATGCTGGGATTCGATCCAGAGTGTGTAAGGGACCTTGCCCCGGACATCTTCGTGACCGTAGTTGACGACGTACGAGATGTTAGGGCACGACTGGACCGCTTCCCCAAGTGGCGGGCGCAGCACTTGCAATACGATGACATCCTTGACTGGGTCGACCAAGAGACGGTTGTTACTCAAATGCTCGCGTCTATACAGCGCAAGCCTTTCTACCTTATAGCTCGCAAAGAAGATGTTAGGACCTTCAGGAACCTCATCCTAAAGCCAGATTTGACCAAGGTTTATCTGAGCTATGGAATCACCGGGGCGTCAAAGGACGCAATCGCTGCTGCTCAAGACTTGGCTGATCAAATGAGGGACCACCTCATAGTCTTTAACCCGCTGTCAATCAAGGATATGGAACTCGCGCGGGCGAGCAGGTCTCAGGCAGCCAATGGGGCCATTGCGCAATCCAACGCGTTGGGATCCTTACCGGAACGGGTCACAGAGCGTATCGAGAATGCGACTGTATATCGGGACTATCGGCTGATCGCACAGTCCGACATGATTGTTGTATACTATCCACACGACAAGTACTCCCACGGAGTTGCGAGTGAGATCAACTTTGCTGATGCAAACGGCAAGTTCGTAGTCATGATATGGCCTCACAGCACGCATAGCCCTTTCCTCAAGAACCAAGCAGACAGGATCTACGCGTCCGTCGAGGAGTTTCTCGACGATGTTCGTAGTGGTGCTCTCATTGAGAGAGTAGTGCAAGCAGCCAAAAACGTCGAGGCCGCCGATCACTGGGGTTCCGGAGAAGCTGAACCGAATGTAAGTTAGTCACGTCTGTCCTGGTGCGATCCACACGAAAACCGTGGTGTTGTCACGAGGACCAGTCAGCCGAGACAACGCGGTTCTCAGGCACTTTGACCGTGCATACTGCGATTTAGCAAAGGTTGCAGCGTGATCACTGCTGTCCGGCCCATTCATGGAGTGCAGCAACTGTACCCTGTATGAGCGGGCGAGGCTGGCGCTCGTGGACATCGAGCCTGATACAGCGAACATCGACCCGAACCTCATCGAGGATGCCATCACTTCCCGCACGAAGGCCATCCTCCCGGTGGACGCCTTGGGCCAGCCGGCGAGGCTCGACGTCATCCGCGAGCTCGCAGACCGCCACGGGCTCGTGGTGATCGAGGAGTCCTGTCGGGGCGGGCGAGGGCGGGATGATCGTCACCGACGACGACCCGATAGCGCGGCTTTGCCGGACCATGTGCAACCAGGGACCGGGGGGAGGTCGGGGTGTGGCTTTCCCACGAGCGGCTGGGCTACAACTACCGCGTGGACGAGCCCACCCCCGAGCGCCAGTCCGCCGTGCGCGACCACGTGATGCGGGGCTTCGGAGATCGACTACGTCGTCTGCGTCCTCGAGCGGGCGCTGGCGGAGATGTCATGAGCCAAGTCCGCATGCTCGTTGTCGGGAGCTGCACAGGCCGCAAGTCCGTTGCCTGCGACCGGATGCTCACCATGGACGACTTCCGCGACCCCGGCCGCCTGCGCTCCCGG
>ENA-UPAD01002359-UPAD01002359.1-bioreactor-metagenome-genome-assembly--contig:-NODE-2359-length-14069-cov-25.397032_pt1 | contig 14069 bp, 20 predicted proteins | sample MGYA00238179_ERZ772710 | MGnify/ENA primary metagenome ERZ772710 (study PRJEB29004, sample SAMN07631245) | bioreactor metagenome | isolation source: Switchgrass digestor | place: USA: Dartmouth...
TCGGAAAGCGAGGGCTAGCCTTGGACGTCCTCCTCGATAGCCCGTGCTGAGCGCTACTGCAGTCGCCGCAGGCGGACCGCTCGGCACCTACACGAATCTGTGACGAGTCTGCGGTGGGGGCCGCCGACGCTAGACAATATAGAGAATCCTGGCATGAGGTAGTACCGCTCCGATTTGCCTCTCGAAGAACTCTCGGATCTCGGCCATCACGTTATCCGGGTAGACGTATTTGCCGTACCCGAACTGACCATGCTTGAATCTCCGCTCCTCTTTGTCGAGAGGGACCTGGGTGCCAGGATACACCTGCTCGATGACCTTCTTTGACCTCGCCGTGAAGCGGTGCGTTATGAGTTCGATAGTGACCCCAATGTCGTCAGGTACGTAGTCCCTCACCGCGTGCAGTAGCTTGGTGTACTCCTCTCGCCATCCCTCGAACACAAAGATGGGTCCCACGAGAAAGCCCAAGGGATACCCGGCCCTCGCAATTTCCCGTGCTGCTTTGAGCCTGTTCTGAAGCCGCGGCGTTCCCGTTTCAAACCTCTCAAGTGCATAGTTGCAGTTGATGCTGAACCTGACCTCGGTCTTGCCCTTATGTGGGATCCCGAGCAGCCCGCCGATGTCAGTGTACTTGGTGACGAACCGAAACCTGGCGTTATCCAGAGCGGCAAAGAACCTGATCGCTCGCTGCAGTGAGCCCGTCCATGCCTCCACTGCAACAGGATCCGATGTGGCAGAGCCCTCAAACACCGTAGTTGCGGGCCTACGCTCGTTTACATAGTCCCGGGCTCGGTCTAGAATGTCCTCGACATTTACGTATACCTTGACATAGGGGGTTCGCCCGAGATTGGTATTGAGGTAACAGTACTCGCACAGTCCCGGACACCCGGAGACCAGGGGCAGCTGATAGTGCGCCGACGGCCTGCAAGTCTGAAAGTCCCGTCTTTTCCATACCAAGACCACCATTGTTCGCTTGGACAGGAAAAACCGCTCCGCAAAGGTCTTTTGGGTCGAGAGCGGAATCTTCTTCTCGTAAATCGATACCTCAACGTCTTCGGCCTTCAACCTACTCATCAGCTCGCGCCCCAAAGGGTACGCGAGAGCTGCCTTTTGAATGAAGGCCAGCCTAGGAATAAAGGGGCCCACCCGTTGTCACCTCGTACTCATCTTGCCCTGAATTCCGCATTGTTAACCCTATAGCCGCGAGTTACTAAGACCTAGGCGGGCTAAACTGTATCGGTGAGCCCATTTTCCGGAAGCCTCCTAGACTCGTCCACGGCAATTCTTCCTGTGTCGTGCATCGAGGAGATCATCGCCAAGCGCGAGCGGGTCGCGGCGATGTATGTGAAGCGCCTTGCGAGGGTGCCGGGGGTGTGCGAGGGATGTGCCGGGTGCGCCTGCCGCACGTATGCTGCGCCCGGGGTGACGTGCACGAGCTGGTTCATGTATGTGGTCCGGGTCCGCGCCGACGAAGTCAACGGGGAGGAACCCACCCCCGAGCGCCAGCACCCCGAGCAGCGATCCAGCGAGCGACAACTCCTTGAGCGCGGGTCCGCTGTGCGCGACCACATGATGCGACGCTCGGAGGAGCCCAACGCATCCTGGGCTCTGGCTTTCCTGCGACCGCGCGGCGCGGTGGGACTCGGGCAGGTAAGTAAGATGGGGCGCGGCGAGGGAGCGCCGCCGTATTTCGGCACCGTCCGTCTCCAGCCCTTTTGCCGCGCCGAGTTCGGCTTCAAGGAGGGGGACTTCCCGGTGACGGAGCTCGCCGGGCGCACGAGCATCGCCATCCCGTTCCACAACCACCTTACCGTCGAGGAGATCGACTACGTCGCGGGCGTCCTCGAGCGGGCGCTGGGGGAGATGTGATGAGCCAATTCCGCACCGCGGGCGAGCCCGCCGAGGGTAGGCCCGGCGCGCAGGCGCGCGAGCTTGCTTGCGAAGGTCCGGGGAAGACCTGGGATGCCCGGTGGACGCGGGGGCGGGATCGGGAGGAGGCTTCGAGACGTGGGGATGAGATGAGTCGCGCACGTGATCTGGACAGGTTCTACGATGTCCTCGAGCGCCTTCGGCTGAAGCTTGGAGGCTGCCGATGCCTGGGCGCTTGCGGAGGACGTGGCGGCGAAGGCTGGCGCTGGCCGTCACAGGGCGTGTACTTCTTCTTTGAGCCCGGGGAGATGCGAGAGGACGGCAGGACACCCCGGGCGGTGCGCGTGGGCACCCACGCCGTGTCGGAGGGCTCCAAGACGACACTGTGGCAGCGGCTATCGCAGCACAAAGGATATGAGAGGGGAAGGTATGCTGGTGGAGGCAATCACAGGGGGTCGGTCTTCCGGCTGCATGTGGGGACCGCGCTCCTCGCCACCGGCGATTACCCCCAGGAGGTGCGGAGCACGTGGGGAAAAGGCGCGTCCGCCGGCCCGCTCACTCGGGAACTCGAGCATCCTCTCGAGTGCTAGGTCAGCGCCTACATCCGGCGCATGCCTTTCCTCTGGGTAGCGGTCCCCGGGCCCGCGGGGACGTCTAGCCCCAGGAGCATCATCGAGTCAAACGCCGTGGCGCTTCTGAGCAACAGACACAAGCCTCCCATCGACCCTCCGTCACCCAAGTGGCCCGGCGCGCGCGCCGTCCACGCGCGGGCATGCGCGCCCCAGCATCGTGCGCCGCCTTGCGCGCGCGGCGCAGCGTGCGGCTTTGCGCGTCAGCCTCGTCCGCCAGACCCGCGCGGCTTTGTACGCCAGCTTTGCGTGCGGCCTTGCGGCCTTGTGGGCTAGCTTTGCGCTGGCCTTATGCGCCGGTTTCGCACGTCAGGTTGGCGCGCCAGCCCTGCGTGCCGCCTGCCGGATTCGCCACGCTTCCTCAGGAAAGTGGAGTTCCACGTTGCGATGTAGAACCTCGGCTTGCTCAGAAGGAGAGCCGGTCAAGACGACGTAGTTGTAGTTACGAGAGCAGTAGGCTTGGTGGAATGTGATCGGATTACGGGACACAACCTCCGGGTCCTCATGGTGCTAATGGTGCTATAGGGAGGTTCGCGATCATGGAGGATGTACGGACCCCACAAGATGCACAGCGGCGCCACGCGGCCAGCCGCACCCTGCCGGTGTGTGCCGAAGTGAACGAAAGAGGCGAATCCATCGCCTTCGCGTTCGACTGGCCGGGAGCGTGCGGGTGGGGGGCGTCCCTCGACGCTGCCCTCTCCAGGCTTGAGCGGGACATCGCCTTCACGCACTCATGGCTCCTGTCCCACGGAATAGAATGCAGCTACGAGAGTCCGCTCCGCCTGACGGTGGTCGAGACCGCGCTGGCCACCGGGGTGCCGCTGGAGTGCGATTCGGAGGGCTTTTTCACCTGGGACGCAAACCCGTACACCGACCATGAGGTGGACCTTACCCAGAAGCTCCTTGGTTTCAGCCGGGAGGATCTCCTCTGCCTCATAGAAAGGCTGCCAGGACAATGTTCCTGCACACGTTCCTGGCGGGCTTGAGAGACGCCCCTGCGTCGGAGCGCTGCCGGACGTTTTGCCACAGTGGGGAAACGTGGTCCGCCCGCAAGGTGCTGCGACGTGCGGTCTGGCATGAGCTGCTCCACTATAAGCAGCTCCTTCGTCTCGTGCCGAAGGTTGAGGCAGCTATCGCCAGAAAGCCCGTGGAAGGCGCGGTATAGCTTCAAGACGCTCCGCTCAGCTTCATCGCCTCCAGAAACTGCATCCTCTATGAGCGGGCCGAGCTGGTGTTCGTGAACATCGCGCCTGATACCGCGAACATCGACCCGAGCCTCCGCTGACGACGCCGTCATCTCTCCGGCCCGTTCCTCACGTCTGCGTTTGCGCATGTCCGTCCTGCGCCGAATAGACTACTTTCCCTTTGGCGAGGATTTCGTCGTGCAGGAACGTGCCGCGGACGCTCTCATCGACCTCCTTTGGGGAATACGGACGCGGCGAGATGTTGGTATCAACGTGCTCTGTGAGGAGTTTGAGTCGCACTGCCTCCTTGAAGCGGTCACGTCCGAAGTCCGGGGAGATGATAGCTACATCGATGTCGCTCTCGCCATCTGCCTCCCCGCGAGCGTGGGATCCAAACAGGATGGCCCGAGCAACTCTGATGTTGTGCTGGCGAAGTGTCTCCACGTACTGTCTTATGAGCCTTTCAACTGACTCTCGAGCCACGCGACCATCTCCCTGGTATCATCTAGAATCGTGCGCGCGAAGTCCCTATCGCACCTTATGGACAGCTCCGCCCTATCCCCAGGGTATCGTGCTTCTATGTAGAACTCCGTGAGGGTTGAGAGGAGGACCTTTTGCCCATCCGAACATTCGCCCAAAACGCCGGCCTCGTCGGCGAGTCGCACCAGGTCGTGCTTACGGGGCGGGACCTCGGTAAACTTGTGTTGGTACAGCGCTTTATGGCTTTCTCCACTGCTTGCTGGCACATGAATACCGAGTACAAGTACTTGCGGTTCTCGAACATGACCTCTGCAGCATCGTAGTCCTCGCGGGAGATATCGAGCCATTCCTGCACGTGTACGTTCATCGGCGTTCTCCCTCCCATCAGTAGTATGGCACAAAATTGAAACGGATTGAAGGCCCTGCGGTCGAAGTTCAATCTATTGGAGGACCTCGCGTGACGGGCGGGATCGATACATGATCGACTCCGATTCCACTCTTGCCGAATTGTGCTTCGCTTCAAGGAAAGCGACTTGCCCGTGACCAGACTCGGTGGGCGCACCAGCATCGCCATCCTCTTCCACAATCACCTCAGAGCGCCCGCCGTCGGCGAGACCGACCGCGTCGCCGACGTCCTCGAGCGCGCTGCGGGAGGTGCAGTAAGCGGCTGAGGCGGTCCATGTCCGCGGTGCTGGTGCCGATTGGAGGCGAGCGGTACCATGCGGCGTTTCGTCCCACGTGCGACCGTCCAAGACCCGACCAGTTGATCAGTGCGACTCCATTTGAGTTCGTCTCGTATGGCAGCGGTATCCTCCGTGAGAAAGCGAAGCCGGTGTTCGCGGACATCGAGCCTAACACCGCGAACATCGACCCGAACCTCATCGAGGACACCATCATCTCCCGCTGCGTTATCCGGGTTGGCGTGGACGAGCCAACCCCCGAGCGCCAGTCCGCCGTGCGCCAATCCTCCGAGTGCCAGTCAGCCGTCCGCGGCAACGTGATGAGGCGCTTGCGAGTCCAAAGGAGGCGGGGATCTGGCTTTACCGCGATAGGACTCGGGGACGGGGGACAGGACGCAAGGGGGTGCCGCCAGTATTTCGCGCCCATCCACCTGCAGCCGTTCTGCCGCACCGAGTTCGGGTTCAAGGAGGGCGACTCCCCCGTCACCGGGTTCGCCGACTTTGCCGAGTCCGCCGGGCACACGAGCATTGCCATCCCCCTCCGCTATCGCCTCAGAGCCCCCGGCCGCCGAGGAAATCGACTGCGTCGCCGGCGTCCTCGAGCGTGCGCTGGAGGAGGTGCGGTAGGCAGCGCAAGTACTCCGAGTCGTCAGAGGTCGCTCCCCCCGCCAAGTCCGGGGTGGGGACAGCGCTCCGCGGAGGTATGTTACCTATCCCGAATCACCTGCCGTTTTGGCCGGCGTCCGTTTAGCCTCCCCAGCGGTAGCCACCCCAGCGGAGCCCGGGTCTTCTCCTTCTTTGAAACGAGGCCACCGCGTCGACTTAGGCAATCTGGGATGACCGCCGTTTGCTCTATCCGGCGTCTCCAGGTGCATTCTTCAGTTTGTGAAGCGCTGGAGTGTCGGAACGAGAGGTGGCACCTTCGGCGCGGGGCTGTCACTAGTATGTCGGCCGACGCAGGCATCGGCGTCCTCGACGTCGCCCGGGTTCGGGTAGCAAGCTGCATTCAAGGACCTGCTGCAAGAACATCGAACGTTTCTCGGCACCCAGCAGGATCGACTGGTACTCTGTCGAAACTGTCCATTGGTTACGCGTGGATCGCGTTCCCTGTTCTGTCGATTCCCGGCGGCTGGCCGAATGTCAGCTCCCGAGACCAAGAGATAGCAGCATGCGAGGTTGCCAAAACCACAACCCACTTGCCACAGCATCTGTCAACGTTCATCCTTCCTGCGACCACCCCTGAGGACCGACAGCGACTCAGAACCGGTACACAACGTGTCTATTGCTGGCGCGTGATAGGGTCCCCATTTTGTGCTGCGCTGGCACGTGTATGGCGGCCGGTGTCGGCCTCGATGTTGAGCGCACCCGCAGACGGACTTGATATGGGCAGCATCACAATGCCGTGCTCTCGTTCACGCGGGGAGGGTGGCTGACACGGGTTTTACTCTTTTCTGCGCGGGAGGATTACCACGCCATACGCTGACAGGTTGTGTTGCGAGGTCGGAATGAACAGATTCGAGGCGAATACCGACGACGCTCGCCTGCGATTGCGCACGGGGGTGCCCCGAGTCAAGAATGCTGCTGCCACACGTGGCTAAGGGCAATCTCGCGATGAATAGCGCCAAGAATGTCATCATGGGGGTCTTCATCGCATATCTGTGCTTCAGGTCGCCCGTTCGCGATGGGCTTATCTCAGCACGGGCCTCATACATGCGCGCGGGCTTGCGGGACTTCCCGCTGCTTGCAGTAACGTGCGGGCTTATCAGCCGGTTCGCGCTGGTATTGATTGTCCGCTTCCTCCTGCGACTGCACGCATCCTCCCTCCAGCAGACGCGGACTCGGCTCCCCAAAGATGTGCAGAAGAGCCACATCGGTTCGAGCCATCAGGAGCGGCGGGAGCGGACAGCGGGCTGGTTGTTCCTTGTTGCGAGTCCTGACTACTGGTTTGCGGATACCTTCAAGCGGCGCTTGTGCCCCGAGCAGAGACGGCGGTTTCTCCAGGAGTGCAACTGGCTTAACATCGCGGCATCCCTCGTGATCCTCATATTGCTGGACGTGCTCGATTCTTTGGGACTGCTCGGCGGCGCCCTTCTGGTCACTGCTAAGAGCTTCCTGGTGTATCGCCTCATCTCAAGGGTCATTGAGATAACGGTCGGCTTTTATAAGGACGTAGTCGTCGAGGCAGAGCCAAGGTGTACCGGTCTATGCGCTGGGCAAAGGATTTCGCTGGCCATACACAGCTACTTCGACATCATCGCTCTTTATGCAGCAGTGTACTTCGCTGTCTTCCCGCGTTTGCTGCCGTGCCGCTTACGGTCGCCGGTCGGCGCATTCTTGTATAGCTGTTCGGTCTCTAGTTTCATCTTCTCACTACCGAGCCGCGGCGACCCGATATCCAGCCTCGTGGTGCTCACGCAGATGTTCGCCAGCCTGAACCTGGTTGTCCTTTCGGTAGCCGTATACATCACGATGAAGGAGGAGGGACGGCCGTTCGGCGGCGCCTAAGGGCTGTCGGCGGTGCACGGCACGTTGAGAGTCATTCGGCGGCTTTCGCAGGTTCTTGGCAGGCGTGGAGAGAGAAGGTCGAGGTAGGGGCTGTGCGGGTTCATACGAGGATCTACGATGCCCTTGGCGTGCCCTATAACGTCATGGCCCCCGTGAGGACATGGACGAACGCACAGTGACGAATTGCGAACCATAATCCATCTCTGGCTGGGCATCCTCTACAGAAGCGCGGAGGTGGGGCTAGAATGGCGGATTTGGAGACTGTGCGCTACCACAGGTGGGTGGATGTCTTGACGTTTTCACGTCTTACGTGGGGGAATCACTTGACCGTCGACAGTAGGTGGTCTACTCAAGTATAAGCGAGCTCCGGAGGGCGCTTGGCACGTCGTGGATTCTGCCTTGCTCTCTTGAGAACCAAGACTTTGTAGACGGGACGAGGGAATCGGAAGGCGCTGAGATTCTAAGCAACTGCGACGGGAATCGTCCGCGCCTATCGAGGGCCGTTGAGGGGGGCACATGCTTTGAGGTGGATTCGCAAAATCGCGCGCAAGTTCAAGAATCAATCTGGAATTACCAAGTGCGAGGGCGGTTCTTCTGACCGCACTGCCACCCACAGCGTGGCTGTTATAGGTGATAATCCAATACGACATCCGGGGGATGATGCTCTTGGGAGAGTACCAGCCTCCCAGTCGTTCGCCCGACACGTACTCTCACTTGATGCACGCGAGGGCGTTGTTGTGGGAGTTCTTGGTCCTTGGGGTTCAGGAAAGACGTCTTTCATCAACCTTGCCCGTGACGAATTTGACCGAGCTGGTGTGCCTGTCCTCGACTTCAATCCCTGGATGTTCAGCGGCACCGAGCAACTCGTGGAATCTTTCTTTGTTGAACTCGCCGCTCAGTTGAAGGTTCGTCCCGGCCTTGACAAACTCGGAAAGGCCTTGGCGGACTATGGCGAGGCTTTTTCCGGCATGGGGTGGCTACCTCTTCTGGGTCCATGGTTCGAGCGAGGTGGCAAAGCAGCGAAGGTCCTAGGCAAGATGTTTCAGCGTCGGAAGGAAGGGGTCGGCAGACGGCGAGAAGAGCTCACGAAGGTTCTTGCCAACCTCGATAAGCCGATTGTCGTTGTGCTCGACGACATCGACCGTCTGACCGCATCTGAGATTCGAGAGGTATTCAGAGTGGTGCGTCTTATAGCTAGTCTCCCAAACATAATCTACATCGTTGCCTTCGACCGGGCGCGCGTCGAACAGGCACTGTCCGAACAGGGGATTCCGGGTCGAGACTACCTGGAGAAAATCCTGCAAGCCACAGTGGACTTGCCAGCAGTCCCTGGCGAGGTGTTGATTCATCAGACACTTACCGCTGTGACGAGTGTCCTTCATGGTATCGAGAACCCTGGTAGGTTCGATGAACAAAGGTGGCCTGATGTGTTCGCAGAGATCATCAAGCCGCTCATCAAAAATATGCGGGACGTTCGTCGATATGCCGCTGCTGTCCACGGGACTGTGACAGCTCTCAGCGGAGAAATCGCGCTCGTCGACGTGCTTGCGCTTGAAGCTGTCCGACTGTTTCTCCCCGAGGTCTTTAGGCAGTTGCACAACTCCGTCGAGGGACTTACTGCGGTCTCGAGGGTGATGGGCGGCGGTCTTGACGATCCGCCTCGGCTCGAAGCGCAAATCGATTGTTTGATTCAGACTGCTGGGACGCACGATGGCGTGGTTCGCGCCATGATCCAGCGGTTGTTCCCTGCCGCTGAACGTCATATCGGTGGTAGCCACTACGGATACGATTGGAGAAGCCAATGGCTGCGAGAGCGGCGGGTTGCCCACGAAGATATCCTCCGCTTATACTTGGAGCGCGCAGCCAACGAGGGTCTTCAGGCCTTCACTGACGCCGAACGGGCTTGGGCGTGCATGGGTGACCGGCACGCTTTGGATGGGTTTTTGCGTTCTCTCGATGCGTCGAAGTTGCCGGATGTCATTGCGCAGCTGGAGGCCTTCGAGGATCAGTTCGCGCCCGAACACGTGGTGCCTGCGACGATCGTTCTCTTGAATCTGCTGCCGGACCTCCCAGAGAGACAGCGGGGTATGTTCGATCTTGACCCTCGGATGATCGTGATTCGCGTGGTCTACCGACTTGTGCGATCACTGAAAGACCCTGCCGCCGTGGAGGCAGCTGTGCATCAGATCTTGCCTAAGGTGAATAGCCTTTCCTCAAAACTAGAACTAATCCGTATTGTGGGGTATCGCGAGCGGGCTGGCCACAAGCTTGTCTCAGAGGCGGCGGCAGCAGCCCTTGAGAGGGCTTGGCGTGATGAAGTCAGAGCCGCGACGGCTGACAACCTTGTCAGAGAGCGGAGTCTATCTCGGATTCTTCTGTTGGTGAAACGAGAGTCTGATCCGTCGGAAGGTCCGTTAATCATTGACGATTCTCCACGGACTACTCTCGCGATTCTTCGGTCCGCTCGTAGTGAAACAATAAGCCAGACTATGGGAAGCCGTTATATCCGTCGTTCACCACGCCTTGCCTGGGATTTCCTCGTAGAGCTGTTTGGAGATGAGGTGACGCTCAAGGCCCGTATTGAGAGCCTTAATGCGACTAGGCCCGAGGGTGCTGATGACCTGCTCGAACTCGCGGGAAGGTACCTGTCGGGATGGCGCCCTAGCGAGGATGAGTAGCCAGTCCTTCCCGTGTGTCGGCAACTATTCTGTTAGTGGAGGTAGTAGCTATGTAGGATCTGCCCTCGGCAATCTTCTCCATGTCTTCAGGTGACCTCCGGCACGCCCACGCTTGCTTGACGGAGACCTGATTATGGTGTGTGCTGTCTGGCACTGTGTCGGATTTCGCCGGGAGAATCACGAAGAGTGGAGGACAAGAGGGAGCCCCCTTTCAACGAAGGGTAGCAGAGGCGATTCAACGCGACAGAGAGTAGACGAACGAAGAGACATTTTACAGGTTCCTGGCGGAGCTATCCAGTGTTCTCAAGATCCCTCCATCGAACCTGGCCTCGAGGAAAGATTGTTCCGATCTGTGTGAGAGGATCGTCCGAGAAACCGTGGTCTCCTACGCCAAGCAACACCCAGGTTTTCGTGGCGTGACTGTGCAAGAACTGGTCAAGGCGGTCATCAATGATGTGGTTGGGAAAATGTCTGGACGTGGCACGGGATCGTCAGCTGACGCCGAAGACCTTTTTGGTCGGCTTGACTCTCCCATTTGCTGTGTACACTATACTTACGTCCCTTATTGCAGTGATCTCCAGCCCTATCTTCCTCTTGTGCGTACTCCGATGCAAACCGACCACCTGTTCCGACGTAATCCGACCAGTCATTCGATTGATTCCGACCGTCGATTCCGGTAGAAACCGACCACCAATTACCTCGAAAATGCACAGACGCAGACCAAACATCGGAGAGGAGAGGCGATGCTGCGGAACGGCTGGTTAGGGCCAAGGAGAACAATAGAGGATGATTCCCCTACAACTCAGGGCCATGATGATGGACTAGTGCGCTACCTCGAAGCGACTTACGCCAGGGGCTAGGCTGCTGACGATGGCTTGGAGGGCGGCTCCATGGTCACGGAGTATCCGAGCGACTGCAGGCGCTTTACTAGCCTCTTACTCACTCTTTCACGATTCACTTCATCGAAGTAGTTGGCACCAAGGTCTTCGTGGGTTTTCTTGCCAGCAATCAGATGATAGGCGATGACCAAAATGCTATGGGCGACTGCGATGGTGGCTTTCTTCCCACCTCTACGATGTGCTATACGGTGATACTGGGCAGATAGGTATGTGTTACGAGTTCGCGCGGCTGCCCGAGCAGCTTCGACTAGGGTTTCCCTCAAGGCTTCGTTTCCTTTGCGAGTCTTACCCGAGGTACGCTTGCCCGCACTTTCGTGATTACATGGGCAGTCAGAGGACTAGAACCGCGACACAGTTCCGCCTGCCTACCCAGATCCCTATGCAAATCCAAACAGGCATCTGCCGCGATGTATCGAACTGATAGTGTGGGTAAGTAGGTTAGGCAACGTGACAACTGAACTCGTTTCTAGGAAATCCAAGAGTTGTAAGCACAGGAAGAGCACTAACACATACAGCAAGGTATACCTCGCCCTGGTAAGTGTGCAGAGTGATCTCTGCAGAAATCGCCACCTGTCCACGCCAAGCCTCATTGATGACTCTGCACTAGCGATGACGCTAGTACTTGTGGGTGCCCCCGCCGAACCCCGTGCGCCGTTAGAGACCTGTCGGATTCAAGGAAGGAGGTGCTTCGGAATGCCCCTCGAGGTGACTTTGAAATGGAACGGCCCGTACGAAAACCCTGCGGATGTAGCCGGAAGAGCGGGTATCTACATGGTCATTGCTGGTCAAAAAGGCTCGGACGGCAGATGGGACCCTACCACATATAGGTTGCTGGACATAGGCCAGTCGGGAGACGCGGCTGACAGATTGGGTTCTCATGACCGGGAAGCTTGCTGGAAGAGAAACAAGCCGCAGAACAGCACGTTGTTGTATAAGTTCGCAGCGATGCGCAGCGCAGACTACGACGAAAGCGACCGGCGAGTTGTCGAGTGCTGCCTGAGGGCACACCATCGCCCTCTCCCATGTGGCAGCGAATGCAACCAGGGCTACAACCAGGCCACCTCCGTTTCAATCACAAACACGGGCGCGCGGGCACCGCTCCGCGAAGGGTACTCCTGTAGGGGCGAGCGGTAGCCAGGACCTCGCCTTAGCCCGGAAGACCGTCGTTTGCATACCAGGCGGGACTCTGAGTTGAGACGACCGTTCCTGACCTATTTCGCAGCGCTACCGGCTACCGATCGACAGTACACAGGCGGGCCTGATTGGAGACTGTCGGATTCACGGACCCAGCGCTAGGTTCGGCGGGGGCTTTTCTTCGTCGCCGAGTGAGAGCGAGTGATATGCACCGGATACGTGCGTACGTCTGGAATCGTGAAGGCAGGGGATTCTACCATGAAGTCCCTATCCCAGTTTTCGGCCTTCGGCAATATGACATTGGATGAGTCTCTTGGCATTCGCAAGAGCAGTGGAACTATTGCATCCTTATGAGGTTTTGATGCACTCGGCGACTCCAACCGTGGACGAGCAAAAGACGTTTATAACGATTGCAGGATTTCCCGACGGCGCGGAGAATCGTACAACGAACAGTCGTTCGCTGTAGTTTGCAGGCCAGTGTGCTACCTTCCAGTGCGACAGTGCGTACGGGGAGATAGGCAGACCGGGTGACCAGCGGGGGGATGCATTTGGTCAAGACAACCGAGTGGAAGCTGTTTCGTGACCCACTTCACGGCTATGTCCAGGTTAGCAAGGAGCCTCTGCCGGTGGTCGACTCAAGGGAATTCCAACGCCTTCGCCGCATTTCTCAGTTGGGCGTGTCGAAGCTTGCCTACCATGGAGCGGAACACTCACGTTTCGGCCACTCTGTAGGAGTGTATCACACGTTCCAAAACATGGTCGGGCAACTGGTCACGCATGGTCTACATGTGGATGAGCTGGATCTCCTGGCTGGTACGGCGGCGGCGCTCTTACACGATATTGGGCATGGTCCATTCTCGCATGCCCTTGAGGGTGTCATAACGCCTGGGGAACGCCACGAGGATTGGACCCAGAAGATCATTCTTGGCGCGACGGAGGTTCACGAGGCCCTGGCGCGCATTGACGCATCTTTCCCGCAGCGTGTTTCTGAAATACTCAAGGGCGGAGGACGTAATTCAGTTCTTACCACTCTCATCTCCAGCCAGTTGGATGCCGACCGTGTTGACTATCTCCTTCGAGATTCGCTATTCTGAAGCGCCAGTCCGGCGTGCGCGACCACGTGATGCGGCGCTTCCAGGAGGCGGGGATCGGCCGCCGTCCCCACTTCACCCCCATCCACCTGCAGCCCTTCTACCGCGCCGAGTTCGGCCTTAAGGAGGGCGATTTCCCCGTCACCGAGCTCGCCGGGCGCACCAGCATCGCCATCCCGTTCCACAACCGCCTCACCGCCGAGAAGATCGACCACGCCGCCGACGTCCTCGAGCGTGGGCTTGCGCTGGAGGAGGTGCAGAAGGCGTTGGCGCAGTCCTCGCGGTCGCCAAGAGGCTGGGGGTTTCTTGCGGAGCTATTGCCTACCAGACAGACGCGGACAGGACGCCCTGGAGACGCTGCGTGGGCCCATCAGCACCGGATAGATACGTGTCTCTCGATCCTACTCTCCCGAAGTAGGGGAGGTTTGCGTCCAGGTGGGGGTTCAGCTTAAGCTGCCTGAGGACAGGATCATGTCCTGGGGGTTTTCGTAGGTGGTCTGGCGCGCGAAGGCCAGCCGGCGGGCGAGGCGAACCTGCCGCTTTTTCGCCGGCATGGCTGAGGGGATTTGCCCTTCCTACCACGCGGTGAAGAAATGGGCATACAGCCGGCCGGGCTCTCGGCCGTCCCTGACGCTCCAAAGATGCCCCGTCCAAAGGGTCTGTCTTCCCGACCATGACTCCCGATATCAACAGACTACCAGGCGAGCCGATTCCTGCAGGTACCCACGATTTCTCCTCCGCACACCCCCGTCGTATTATCGAACATTGCATCCGCATATTGACAGCCTGTGTTTCATCACATATACTCCAGTCAGGAGGGATCGTCATGTTGACGCCGGAACAACTCGCTACCCGCCTCAGGGAAGCCCGAGAACGCGCCGGCCTGACCCAAGAAGAGGTGGCACGGAGCCTTGGTCTGCCGC
>ENA-UPAD01002364-UPAD01002364.1-bioreactor-metagenome-genome-assembly--contig:-NODE-2364-length-14049-cov-13.022795_pt1 | contig 14049 bp, 20 predicted proteins | sample MGYA00238179_ERZ772710 | MGnify/ENA primary metagenome ERZ772710 (study PRJEB29004, sample SAMN07631245) | bioreactor metagenome | isolation source: Switchgrass digestor | place: USA: Dartmouth...
CCGCAGCCTTCAGGCAGCAGCTAAACGATGCGGTCATTAATGCCTATCACCAGGCGCTGAACATGAACCAGAGTCAAGCATCCACCCAGGACGATCTTCCTTTTGATCCCCCGGAGCAGGCCACCGGAGTAAAGATGGGATAAAGAAAGTAAGTTCACCTAAAACATAAATTTATGGAGGCAGGGATATTTATGGACGAAGAAAAAAATGCAATATCTCAACAAAACTATTCGATACGTGATGGGTTTTTATTTAAAGGGGATACGCCTGTATCCCTTGTAACTTCGGGTATTGTTGAGTCTGCAGTTAAGGGATTTCTTCATGTAGATGAAACAGAAGAATACAAAACGAAATAAAAATTCACAGGGAGTATCCAAACACCGGAATAAACCGCCGGTGTTTTTTTACTGCCTGTGCCGGAGGTGGTAGCTACGGAGGAATTAGAGCTTGACCTGATTAGGGTTGTATGCGATCCCAATCCTCTTTTTAAGTATCAATTGATTTACAGGGATGGAAATGCTACAGGCATGGTGGGGGTATACAGCTTTGATGAAGAATGGTACTACCTGTACAAACAGGATACTGAAAGGTATAAGGTAAAAAGGCGCAAGGATCTCGAAGGAATTGAGCCAGCTTTTACCTATAAACAGCAACGAAAAAGGCAAATAGATCTACAAGATAAACAAAGATCCCTTAATAAAAGTGAGCCGTCCGATTTTGAAGCACCAAAGCAGACTGACTGCATGGGAATGGTCAGCATGTAAGCAGTGATGTGTTGAAGATGTGTGTAGCTAGAAAATCATTAAAAATTAAATTTATGGAGGTAAATCGCGATGAAAAAACTTGCAACGAAGGTAAAAGATCAAATCACCGGAAAGCTTTTGATAGCAAAAACTTTGATTCGGTCACAGTGCGGTGAAAATTTTGTGGATACGGCAATCAAAATTTTAATGGCTGTGGTCATCGGCGGACTCGTGTTGGCCGGACTCTATGCCGTGTTTGGCGAAACGGTATTGCCGACCTTAAAGGAGCGCATCCAGGAGATGTTCAATTATGCAGGCTAATCTGCCACTCTTTATGCAGGGCGGCATTTTTATTGCCCTGCTTTTGGCGGCATCTGTCATCGATATCAAAAAGAGGATTATCCCCGACACTATCTGCCTGTTTATCGCTTTCACCGGACTGATCTGCTTCGAGCCGGTGAAGCTGTTCGGCGTACTGGCAGCTCTGCCGCTCCTGCTTGCCGCGCTTGTTTGGGGTGGCCTTGGGGGCGGGGACATCAAGCTCATGGCGGCATCGGGTATTGTCCTCGGTTTCATAGGAAGCATTGCGGCCATGGTCATTGGACTTACCGCCATGCTTCTTTTTTATGTTTTCCATGCCATAGTCCAAAGACTGCGCGGGAGGGAATGCCTAAAAGCATACCCTCTTGCGCCTTTTCTATCTATCGGCTGTATCGCCATATATTTCATGAATACAGGAGGAATCACCCTATGAGCTTTCTAAAAAACAGAACCGTACTCGGTGTCATCTGCATTGTGCTGTCGCTTTTGATTTGCTTTGTGGTAGCGCCGCTTTTTAACTCCAGTATCTCCCAAAAAACGGACATTGTCCGTGTCATCAAGGATATCAAAGCCGGAGATCAGATCACCAGGGAGATGCTGAAGATTGTGGAGGTCGGCAGCTACAACCTGCCGAAAAACGTAGTCAAAGATGTGGATACGGCTATCGGGAAATATGCTGCGGCTGATATGGCTGCAGGCGACTACATCTTAAGCTCCAAGCTCACCGATGTGCCTGCGGCAGAAAATGCCTATCTTTACCACCTCGATGGTGAAAAGCAGGCCATCTCCGTGACGCTCAAAAGTTTCGCCACCGGTCTGTCCGGCAAGCTGGCTACTGGCGACATCGTATCAATCATCGCTCCCGACTACAAAAAGCGAGGCACGACCGTCATTCCTGCGGAGCTTAAGTATGTGGAGGTCATTGCCGTCACCGCCAACACCGGCTATGATACTGACACCGGCGGACAGCGGGGGAATGAGGATGAAAAGCAGCTCCCAAGCACCGTCACCCTTCTGGCATCGCCGGAGCAAGCGAAAATTCTTGCCGAGCTGGAGGCGGACGGCAAGCTGCACCTGTCCCTCGTGTACCGGGGCAGCAAGGAGAATGCCGCCAAGTTTATTGAGGCACAGGACAAGGTAATCGAAGAATTGTATCCCTCCGCCAAGGTGCAAACAGGAGAAGAAAAAACAGAGTCAATCGGGGCAGAGAATACCGGAAATATAAAACCCGACACGCCAAAGGAGGGAGAATAAATGCTTAATTTTATCAAAGGCAGCATTTTCTCCCGAAACACCGGTGTTGAGGCGCAGGCTGCGGAATCTGAAAAGGATGTTCAGGTGCTGGCCGTATGGGGCAGCCCCTCCTCCGGCAAGACCACCGTCAGTGTCAAGCTGGCCAAGCATCTGGCAGACAAAAAGCGCAATGTAGTGCTGCTTTTATGTGACATGACCGCGCCCATGCTGCCCTGCATCTGCCCGCCCTCTGACCTTGAATGGGAACGGTCGCTGGGCAGTATTCTGGCTGCAACCCATGTGACGGATACCCTGATCAAACAGAACTGCATCACCCATAAGAAAATCAGCTATTTAACCCTGATCGGCATGCTTAAAGGAGAGAATGTGTTCACTTACCCGCCCTATAACGCAGAGCTTGCAACAGAATTGCTCGATCATCTGCGGGATATTGCGCCATACGTTATCATCGACTGCAGCAGCTATATCGCCAACGACATCCTCTCTGCTGTTGCCCTCATGGAAGCGGACTCGGTACTGCGTCTGGTCAATTGCGATCTCAAATCAATCAGCTACCTTTCATCCCAGCTCCCGCTCTTAAAAGACAACAAATGGGATGCGGATAAGCAGTACAAGGTTGCAAGCAATATAAAGACCAATCAAGCCAGCGAACATATTGAACAGGTGCTGGGCAATGTGGCGTTCAAGATACCTCATTCCGATGAACTGGAGAATCAAGCTCTTGCCGGGGATTTGTTCCGGGACCTGGTATTCAAGGACAGCCGGGGCTTCCGCAAGGAGATTGAAAAAATTTCAAAGGAGGTCTTTGGCATATGAAAAGCAAAAAACGTAAGCAAAGAACCCTTGAAAAGTTCCAGGTAAGAAATGCAGAAGTGCTTGCGGTAGAATCGCCGCAAACTATCCGGCCTATGAATGCAGCCCATAACCACAGCCTGTTTTTTGCGCCAAATAACAACTCCAAGGATTTTGGCACTGTTTTGCGCGAAGTGCAGGAGTATATCTCCAGCAAGTATTCCACCCTCATTCTCGATGGGGGAAAAGATGAGGTTAAAACACAGGTCAAGCGGTATATCAGCAAATATCTGATGGATTGCCGCATCGCCGTAAAGGGGATGACCGACCAGCAGCTCGTTGATGCCCTCTATACCGAAATGGCCGAGTTCTCATTTCTCACTAAATACATCTTCGGGGCAGGAATTGAGGAAATTGACATCAATGCCTGGAATGACATTGAGGTCCAGTACAGCAATGGCACTACAGTCAAGCTTGACGAACACTTTGACTCTCCCGAACACGCCATCAACGTAATCCGCCGTATGCTCCATGTGTCAGGCATGGTGCTGGACAATGCCAGTCCCGCTATTTTGGGACATTTGAGCAAAAATATCCGCATCGCCGTGCTGAAAACACCCCTCGTGGACGAGGATGTAGGTGTGGCGGCCTCCATCCGTATTGTGAATCCGCAAAACATGGAGAAAGCTGACTTTGTAAAGGGCGGCACAGCAACCGATGAGATGCTCGACTTCCTGGCGGAATGCCTTCGGTACGGCATTTCGGTGTGTGTGGCTGGCGCGACCAGCTCCGGCAAGACTACGTTGGCCGGCTGGCTGCTGACCACCATTCCGGACAACAAGCGTATCTTTACGATTGAAAACGGCTCCCGTGAGCTGGCACTGGTGCGAAAAAAGGACGGCAAGGTGGTCAACAGCGTTATCCATACCTTGACACGCTCCAGTGATAACGAGAAGCAGAATATTGATCAGGATATGCTCCTGGATATGGCGCTGCGCTTCAATCCGGAGGTCATCTGCGTGGGCGAGATGCGCTCGGCAGAAGCATACACCGCCCAGGAATCTGCCCGTACCGGCCACACGGTGCTGACCACCATCCACTCCAATTCCTGTGAAGCCACATGGCGCAGGATGGCCACGCTTTGCAAACGGAAATACGATATTGCGGACGATACCCTCATGTCCCTTGTGACCGAGGCGTTTCCGATTGTTGTGTTCACCAAGCAGCTGGAGAATAAGCAGCGCAAGATCATGGAAATCATGGAGTGTGAAATCCTGCCTGACGGCACACGCAACTTCCGCACCTTATACCGGTTCCACATCACGGAGAGCCGCATGGAAGGCGACCGTTTCATCATAAGCGGTAGCCATCGGAAGGAGAATACCATCTCCAAGAGCCTGCAGAAGCGCTTCCTGGAAAACGGCATGCCGCAGGAGACACTGAAGAAAATTACGAAAGGGCAGGATGATCTGGCACAGAACCTTTCTGCTGCACCCATTTTGCGTACCGAGATATTGCACAACAGCAGCTCATCCTCCAGCGAATTAAACGAGAAAAAAGAGGAAGTGATTGCAAAATGACTTTTATTCAGCTCATCGCCTGCATCGGCATGATTGCCGGTGCTTTTATCTTGCTTAGAATCTCGCCTATAGCGTTCACGGACGGCCTGTTTGGCTTTTTAATTAAAAGGCCCAAAAGCATCAAGGATGAAATCAACGAGGCCACCAAGCGCAAGCGCCCTTCCTTCCTCCGCAGGGAGATTATAGAAGCGCAGGAAATTCTCGCGCTGACCGGACGAAGCAGCCGCTTCTCCCTGATCTGTGCCTGTTCGCTCTTGTTGTTTGCTATAGGCGTAAGTATTGCCATTCTGCTGCAGAATGTGTTCCTCGTCCCTGTCCTTGCACTGGGCCTGATGTTCCTGCCGTTTTGGTATATCAAGCTGACTGTCACCCACTACAAGAAGAATATTGCTGCAGAGTTGGAAACGGCGCTGTCCATTATCACCACGGCTTACCTGCGAAACGAGGACATTGTGACTGCCGTGGAGGAAAATATGCAATACTTAAACCCGCCGGTGCGCAATGTATTTGCCGGGTTTCTGACCCAGGTGAGGCTCATCAACCCCGATGTGGATGCGGCGCTGAAAACTATGAAGCCCAAGATTGACAACGAAGTGTTCCGCGAGTGGTGTGATGCCATTGCCGCATGCCAGTATGACCGCAGCCTCAAGACAACGCTGACCCCCATTGTCAGCAAGCTCTCCGATATGCGGATCGTCAACGCGGAGCTGGAATATCTGGTCTTCGAGCCTCGCAAGGAATTCATTATTATGGCGCTCCTTGTTATCGGCAATATCCCCCTGATGTATTTCCTTAATAAGTCGTGGTACGACACGTTAATGCACACTTTTGTGGGGCAGCTTGTCCTTGCCATCTGTGCTGCGGCAATTTTTATCTCCACTGCCTTTGTCATTAAGCTCACCAAGCCCATTGAGTACAGGAGGTAGCATACATGTTGTTACTGTTATTTTTATTTGCAGTTCTGCTTGCGGCAGGGCTGTTTTTTATTCTTGCGGATGTGCTCAAGCTGCCGACCATGGGAGCAGCCAAGGCCATGCTCAGTGCCGGTAAGCAGGACAAAAACGCAGCCAAAACAGTGGATGCGTATTTCATGTCCGGCGCTGTCAGGCTGTCAAGATTTATTCGCCTGGATGAGTACCGCAAAAGCCGCATGTCCAACGTCCTCAAAGCGGCTGGCATCAGTATGACACCGGAGGTTTACCTTGCGTATGCCTTCGTCAAAGCAGGAGCGATCCTCCTTGGCGTGATACCCTGCCTGTTCTTGTTCCCGCTGCTTTCCCCGGTGATGGTGCTGCTCGCCGTGTTGGTCTATTTCAAGGAAACCAGAAAAGCGGATGAGCAACTGAAGGTCAAACGGGAGCAGATCGAAAGCGAGCTGCCAAGGTTCGTGGCGACCATCGAACAGTCGCTGAAAAGCAGCCGCGATGTGCTGTCCATTCTGGAGAATTTTAAGAAAAATGCAGGCGCTGCTTTTGCAAGTGAACTGGACATAGTGACTGCAGACATGCGCTCCTCGAGTTATGAGGCGGCGCTCACGCGGTTCGAGGCAAGGCTCAATTCACCGCAACTCTCTGATGTAGTGCGCGGACTCATTGGTGTGCTGCGCGGCGATGACGGCGCGATTTATTTTCAGATGCTCGCCCATGATTTTAAGGTGCTGGAGCTGCAAAGACTCAAGGGTGAGGCGCAGAAGATACCGCCCAAAATCCGGATTTTCTCCTTCATTATGCTGATATGCTTCCTGTTTACCTATCTCGCCATCATTGGCTATGAGATCATTAAGTCCCTCGGCGGGATGTTTTAGAAAAGGAGGCTTTAGAAAATGGATGATTTGAATATAAAGTTTCAAGAAAAAATTAAGGATAATTACAAGAAATACCTTGATGATCTGATGAGCAAGGAGAAAGAAGAATTAATAAATTTGTCTGAGGAAATCAGCGCAGTACGTCAGATTTATAAAGCCTTAAAATCTGGTGTTCCCATGGAAAATCACCAATTGGAATACCTGCTGAAATTTAAACAACCACTGATGGTTCTCCATGACCAGTGCCTGATTATGGAGAATGACCTGTCTTATGCCTTAGAGACTCTGATTAATGACATCTGTGACAAGAAGGATATCGAACAGGACTATCCGATGGAGGATGATCTAATGGAGCCTAAGCACGAGGGGGTGCGAATGTGCTGAAAATCCTGAAAACCAAAGGCGGGGAGGGCTACATCGATGTGGCGATACTGTTACTTTGCGCCATGCTTGTCATTGCTCTTGCCGTCAAGGTATTTCCGGTCTACATCGCCAAGAGCCAACTTGACACCTTTGCCTCAGAACTTTGCAGAGAAGCGGAGATTGCAGGCAGGGTCGGCAGCGAAACCAGCATGCGGGCGCAGGTGCTTCGGGAAAAAACAGGGCTTGATCCCGCCATTTCATGGTCAAAGACCGGCAAAATCCAGCTCAATGAAGAGTTCACGGTGACCGTTTCCATGCAGACCGACATCGGGCTCTTTGGCGGTTTCGGCTCCTTTCCCATTACCCTGACCGCACAGGCGACAGGCAAAAGCGAGGTGTACTGGAAAAAATGACAAAATTATATGGTATACTAAAGGAAAAAAAAGGATCGTCATTCCCATTGGTTGTTGCCATAACCCTCGCGCTTGTCATCATCCTGTGCGGAATATCCGAATACATGAGGCTCATGATCATCGCCTCCGGTGTTCGGGATGCGGTGCAGTCTGCCATCATTTCGACAGTTAACGACAACTATGATGATGTTTACCACGGCGTTCGGGAGGGCTATGCAGGAGGGTATAAGCCAAGCGGTTCCTCATGGGAGGGCAGCATTGACTACGGCGATATTTATGAGTATCTTGACAATACCCTTGGCTTGCAAAAAAACGGCGGCTATCATGTAAAATACGCAGGCGAAGGGGTGGAATTTAAGCTCTCCGGTTTATCCGTCGATATTACTAATGTGCCCTTTGCACCCTCCGACTCCGACAGTGCGCAGGGCCTTCTCGCCGATGCGGTGATCCGGCTGGAGGTTCCGATGTCCTTTGGCGGCAAATCCCTGCCGCCGATGCGGATGAACCTTAAGGTGAAAGCGAAATATATGCCTTTATTTTAACTGTATCGGAATTGTAATAGACTTTTGAAAACTCTTGTGGTAGGGTGGCTTGTAAGGAACTGTAAAAATAGACAAGGAGGTAATCTCTTATGAATAATATAACTGACAAGACAAAGAAATGGCTGACCATCGCCGGACTTGGTATTGTGTGCGTGGCGCTGGTTATAGCAATATCCTCTCAATTTAAAACTGAAACGCCGATGGGAGATGCCATAGCTTCGCCCACTGCAGTTACAGATAATAAGGTCAATCCAGGCATCGATACCGGTGATACGGCAGAAGAAAAAGAAGTGGTCATCCAGGCCAACGAACCGGTTGCAGCGCCGACCGATGACACAGCGGCTAAGACCGATCAGCAGGTACAGAATCTTCAGCCGGAAGTGACCAAACCGGCAGCGCCGACAGAAAGCCAAAAGACCGACAAAACCCAAAAGCCCAACGGAGAAAAGGTTGACAATGTGAAAGCGGTAGACCATGACAGTGTAAAAAAACCAAATACCACGCAGTCCGGTGAGCCGCAGGGCGGTGAGAAAAAAGACGGCAAGGTTTATCTCCCCGGCTTCGGTTGGGTAACCGAAACAGGAGGCTCGGGTACAACGGTAGGTGAACAAGGGGATGAGCTTACTGGCAACAAGGTTGGGACGATGGATTAACCAATTAAATTAGAATAAAGCAAACGAAGAAGCACAGTAGAAATGCTGTGCTTCTTGCTGTTTAAGGAGGTCTTTATGAAACGAAACCTTAGTATTTTTCTTATGCTGGCTTTGCTGCTGACCTTCCTGTCTCCTCTCGCCGCCTATGCCGAGGGCGAAGGGAACATTGACCATGGAGGCGGCGGGATGGGCAACGGTACCAGCGGAAACTATTGGAACCCTGGCGACGAAGGTGTGCGGGTTACGGTTGTGAGAGTAAGAGATCGTACGGTGGTCACCACACCCATTGATTTTACCAACAAAAATCCCGATAACATCCAGGCACACTTTGGGAAGGTCAGCAAAATATCTTATACAAAAGGTTTTTCTCTGACACCTAATCCACAAGCATACACCTATGTCAATCCTGCAAAAGCAATTCCGAGAATTATTAGCTCTGGCAGCGGCAATGCAAACATTGAAGCCATAAAAAGCTATTTTACAGACGAACTCGTTATCAGATACATTGCCGATGTTACCGGCTTCAATTACGACACCCTCATCAGCGGTGACTACAAAATACTGTTAGAGCCAGTTGCATATATGACCTTTCAAGGCGTAAGGATTGCTGTGACTGCAACAGAAGCTGCCCTTTATGACGAGCAGCTTAGCGGCGGTTTAAGAAGTAAAATGGCTTCTCTTTCACACCAAAATCTACCCCTTGCCATGTTTCTGGAAACGCCTGATCTTGGCTATCCTGCGTGGTCGGGAAGCACCACATCAAAAGCTTCCAATGCGGATATTAAGTCCTCCCTTGGCCTTGGCATTGTACGGTTCTGCGAAGCAGAGCCTCCCCAAGTGAGCAACTACGATTACACTTACCGTGTCAATACCGAGGTCATTACTTCGGTCACGGTCAGCGGAGGCCAGGCTGATCCCGACAATCCTGTATCGGTACGCTTTACCATCGGAGGCAAAACCTACACGGTAAACAACATATATTATCCCGATGGTGACAGCCAGCTTGTGTGGGTGCGCTGGACGACACCGTCCACACCGCAGACCATGACAATAACTGTGTCTGTAACCGGCAGAGGCAGAGCAAGCCAAGGAACCATCACCGCAAATATTGTGGATCTGTCGGGCAATGATCCGCCAAACCCCGTTGCAGATGATCGCAATGATTCCTACTCTAAACCGAGCGTCCCGAGCAAACCACAGGTAACATCCGCCTCATGGGGCGTGTGGCGTCCTTGGTGGCAGGATTATTGGGTATGGCACTCCACCGGCGAAGATTCAGGCTATTGGTGCGATCACGGCTGGTGGGAGTTTGATTATGACTCCTACAGGGCAGATCTCTCAGCTTCCATGAGCATCATTCCCGATGCTAAAGCACCAACCGCATCGGGGAAAACCATGAAAAGCGGATATGGCATCAACCAAACCGTGACAGCCAATGTCAGCACCAATCAGTCCTGGGCAGTGACCGGCGCACAGACTGCTGTGACCTATTTCCCAGAATTCCAGTACCAAAACTACTGGCGGTTGCTGGATAGAACCAGCAGCGGCTACAGTGCCAAATTCGAGTTTGCTAAAAACAAGTACTCGACCTATAACCGGCGCACCCATTTCATCCCAATCTGGATGCCGGATGGAAGCTACACCCCGTATACGTACCTAATTGACTGCTGGACACCGCAGGGGATGCTTTCTATGAACCTAACAGACTCAGTGAACATAAGCGGAAGCTTATGGGATGACTGGCACATCGCGCCTGTAAAACCTTAAAAATATCATCAGAAAAAAATCGCAAGGCGTGAAAAGCCCTGCGGGCTTTTCTTTTTCAGCAATAAAGGATGAAAGGTGGAAAAATTGATGAAAAAAAAGAAAAAGCTCTTGTACCTTTTTTGCGTTACCCTTGTCCTTATCAGCGTTTTCTGCATGACCGCCTATGCCGCTCCTACCGGCGATGTTGCGGGAGCCATAGAAAGCACATGGAAGGACGCATCCGCGCAGATTAAAACCGTGGTCAACAAGGTCGTTTTCCCTGCAATCGACCTGATTCTTGCTGTGTTTTTCTTCGCCAAACTGGGGATGGCGTACTTCGACTATAGAAAACACGGAATGTTTGAGTGGACGGCTCCTGCTATTCTCTTCGCCTGCCTGATATTTACCCTCACAGCGCCGCTCTATATTTGGCAGATTCTTGGCATGTAACAGCAGCAAAATTGTGCCAGGGAGTCTGTGTAAGAGCAGGCTCTCAATCTTTTCCGAAAGGAGTGAACTTATAAATGTTTATATGGGATTTTGCTGCTGACACTGTCCTCGGACAGATTATGGACTGGATCTATGCTCAGATAATTGGCTTTCTTGGTGAATTCTTCGCTATGATGGGCAACATGGGAGCCGAGCTATTCGAGATGAGCTGGGTGCAGGCTATTGTGCTGTTCTTTTCCTATCTTGCATGGGCGCTTTATGGGACAGGGCTTGTGGTTTCCGCCTTTGAATGCGGTATTGAATACCAAAGCGGCAGGGGCAGCATCAAGGACACAGCTTTAAATGCCATCAAAGGCTTTATGGCTGTTAGCCTGTTTACCATTGTGCCGGTGGAACTGTACAAGCTGGCGATTACCCTGCAGGGCGTCTTCACATCCGGCATCACAGGACTTGCGGCGGCAGACAGCATCAGCACCATGGCTGCCGCTGCCCTTGCCAGCATAGGCGATGTTTTAATCAGTCCCATTATGGGGATATTCTGTTTGATCCTCATGGGTTATGCGGTAATCAAAGTGTTTTTTGCCAACCTCAAGAGAGGGGGAATTCTGCTCATCCAGATTGCCGTGGGCAGCCTGTATATGTTCAGTGTCCCCAGAGGATATATAGACGGATTCGTATCATGGTGCAAGCAGGTGGTGGGTTTATGCCTGACCGCATTTTTGCAGGCGACCATCCTCATTGCAGGGCTCATGGTGTTTAACAGCAACATGCTTCTAGGCCTTGGCCTTATGCTTGCAGCTTCAGAGATACCACGGATTGCCGGGCAATTCGGACTTGACACCAGCACCAGGGGCAACCTCATGAGCACCATGTATGCGGCGCAGACTGCGATGAACATAACGCGCACAGTGGTAAGGGCGGTGGCAAAATGACGGACATGATGCTGGTCTATATTTGTTCTCCCTATGCCGGAGATATTGAATATAACACCAAAAGGGCAATAGCATATTGCCGCTATGCCGCAGACTGTGGCGTAATTCCCCTGGCTCCACATTTGCTGCTGACGAGATTTCTCTGTGAATCAAATCCGGCAGAACGAGAGCTGGGAATCAAAATGGGGCTTAGGCTTCTTGCCTTATGCTCCGAGCTGTGGGTGTTCGGCGACCGGATATCCGAGGGTATGCGGCGTGAAATTCAGGAAGCCGAAAGGCTCGGGATTAAAATCATTTATCAAGATTCAAATAAAATTCAGGGAGTGATGAACATGAAGCGATGGGGAGTTTGGGCAAAGCGCAGTGCCGCCTCTATCTTCGGTGCTGCTGAAGATTGGCTGAAATCAGAAGGTAAGGTGCAAATCTTTGATACTTATGAGGAAGCTGCCGAGAAAGCAAGCACACTTATGAAAAACATTGGCACGGCAAATGTCTCCTACTATCCCAAGGAAATAGAAATTGAACTAAATGAAGATCAATCCCCTGGCATAAACATGAAGCTATAAGGAGGCGCAGAGTATGTATATTTACCCGGATAATTTAAAATCCAAGGCGGTATTGTGGCTGTGGCAGCTTCGGGATATCGGCATCATCGGCATAGGATGTGTTGTTTCTGTTTTTGCGCTTGTACATCTCGGCATCCTTCTTCCGATAGTGGCAACTGCCCTCTATGCCTTTTTAACCATCCGTTTTGAGGACACCTCTATCCTCGATTTTATCAAGTATGCCTGTGCCTTTTTTATAACCAAACAGCAGTTATATGAATGGAAACTTCAACCCGCTGTCCATTCGGAACCGGATAGAAAGCAGGTGGACAAATGAGCAGAAAAGAAAAAAAGACAGCCAAACAAAAGCTCTCCACACGGCAGCTCATAAACACAAAGGCCATCACTGACTACAGCCTTTTGACTTACGGTCACGACGAACTGGTATATTTTATCATCAAGCCGTCCAACATCTCGGTTCTGTCGGAAGCCAGTATCGCCGCCCGAATCTATGCTCTTATGACTGTTCTGAAAGGCATGGCTGAGATTGAAATGCTGTGTCTTAACAGCCGTGAAAACTTTGAGGACAACAAGCGTTTTTTGCGAAACCGCATTGAACAGGAGGATAACTCTACTGTCCGAAAGCTTTTGGAGGCAGACTTGACCTTCCTTGACCGTATACAGGTGCAGATGGCGACCGCCCGTGAATTCCTCATTGTTATCCGGTTGCGGGATGAAAAAACGAACGAAGTGTTCCCGTATTTAAACCGTATTGAAAAAACTCTGCGAGAGCAGGGCTTTTCCGTTAAAAGGGCCGAAAAAGAGGACATCAAAAGAATCCTCGCCGTGTACTTTGAGCAGAACGTGACTACCGAAAAATTTGAGGACTTCGATGGTGAGAGATGGGTGATTTTTGGTGACTAAATGGAAGTTTTTGTGGTATAATTAAATGATAAATACAATGAAAACAGGTGAATAAAGATGGATATATACAGATTACTTGACTTATATAAGGCTGCCATAGATGAGCGCAGACCCTTCGAGGGTGAGATGCTGGCACAACTTAAAGAATACTATCGTATCGGACTCACTTGGTCATCCAATGCGCTTGAGGGAAATACCCTTACGGAAAGTGAAACCAAAGTGCTGCTTGAGGATGGATTGACTGTTGGCGGTAAACCCTTGCGCTATACCTTTGAGGCAATCGGTCACGCTAAAGCCTATGATTTCATGTTCACACTGCTTAAAAATAGAACCATCACGGAAAGAGATGTTCTGACAATGCATCAAATGTTTTATGAGAATATAGAGAAAGAATATGCCGGAAGATACCGTGACATGGATGTTTTCATCAGCGGCTCCAGATATCCTGTGGCAGAAACAAAACGCATACAGGAAGAAATGGATGGACTTTTTCAGTGGATTGCAACCGAAAGAGAGAAGTTTCATCCGGTAGTGTTTGCAGCACAGCTCCATAAAAGATTTGTCTTCATTCATCCGTTTAAAGACGGAAATGGCAGAATTGCGAGGCTCATTATGAACACCGCACTGATACAGGATGGATATCTTTTGGCTGTAATTCCTCCAGTGCTTAGACATGAATACATTGAACTTCTTGAAAAAGCCCATAGAGATGACAAACCTTTTGTACAGTTTATTGCAGAGCGGGTTATTGAATCCCAAAAGGAAATCATGCGGCTTTTGCACATACCAATTCCAAAGCTGGACAGCGGCATGGATATGCAGCTGTAGCATAGATATATCAAATTATGAGGGAATTCCACCGGATGACGATGAAATACCAGGCGAAAATCGTTTGGTGTTTTATTTTTGCCTTTTTTAAGGCTGCAGCCTTATTCTCTATCTTTATTAATGAAGGGTGAGGCTGCTCTTTATCTATTTTCTCCTATG
>ENA-UPAD01002365-UPAD01002365.1-bioreactor-metagenome-genome-assembly--contig:-NODE-2365-length-14044-cov-16.753664_pt1 | contig 14044 bp, 11 predicted proteins | sample MGYA00238179_ERZ772710 | MGnify/ENA primary metagenome ERZ772710 (study PRJEB29004, sample SAMN07631245) | bioreactor metagenome | isolation source: Switchgrass digestor | place: USA: Dartmouth...
ATATAGCTGTTTAAGTTTGGTTATTGGTAGGTATAGGGGTAGTATTGTCTTTTTTCATCGTTAAGGGCTGATAATATCAGTTTTTATATTATTCTAATGCTAATATTAAGGCGGTATAGTTAATAGTTAGCTGCATAAATTGTGTTTAGCGTCATGCAAGGTCATATCTAAGGTAAGTTAGCGTGTTAATGTGACATTTTCCCTGACTATTGACAATATAAAAAAGTTGTAAGATTAACTTCGATAGTTAGTTATGCTTATTGACTGATAAGAGCGGATTTTACTTTTTCAATTGAGTCCGATCAAAATTATCCCAATCTTAATTGCATATATAATTATTTAGAGTATAAAATTTTGTGCTATATATATAAGTACTGTTTCAGTAATAGCACTTAGTAATGTTGCATTGAAAACCACTTTTGAAGCAAATTCTGGCTGAGAGTTATATTCAAGCGAAAGAACCACAGTATTTACAGCCGTTGGCAATCCCGAAGAAATAAATAGAACTTGTGCAAGGATACCATGAAAGCCAAGTAATTTAATTATTATAAAAGCAACTATAGGCGCTCCTACTAGCCTAACAATATTAGATAACAATACATTCCATTCAAAATCTAGCTTTGTGGAATCTAGTTTAACACCAAGTGTCAACAATGCAACTGCTATCATGGCCTGGCTTAAATAATTCAAAGAAACCATAATCGGTTTGTATACCTCAAGATTTAATAACCTTAAAATTATGGCTAAAAAAAGTGCATAAATATAGGGAAGTTTAGCTACACCCTTAAGATTATCTATAAGACTGCCTCCTTTATCGTTAGCTTGAAATGCGCCCAATGTAAAGTTAGTAACATTTTGAATAACCATTACTATCACCTGTATTGCTACAGCCATAGCATTATTATTAAACGCTAGCGAAATCAAGGGTATGCCATAATTACCACTGTTATAAAACATTACAGTATTGGTAAAAGTATTTTCCATGCTTTTATCAGCCTTAATCAATTTTCCAATCATATGCCCAATTATATATAGCACAAACAAAAAAATAGCCATGAAAATCAGAACCTTATTCAATTGATCCATAGAAATCTGCGTAGTATATATCTGATTAAACATAAAAGCCGGCACCAATACATATAAATGAAGCCGTGACAAACTCTGTACATCTAAATTAAAAAAATGATTTAGTAGTATTCCAATACCTATGATTAAAAAAACAGGTGCTATATTGTTCGTCAAAATAAACAAAAAATAGTTCATTTATAATAGCTCTTTCCTTTTATATAAAAATCTAACACAAGCTCATATATCAATCGATAAGATAAAGCTAAATTTTAAAGAAAACTTATGGATCAGCAGCTTTTTCTTACTATGACTTTTGTATCAAATACTTCATGATAATAGTGTGTGTCATCCCCACCATTTATCCGTTCCATTAATATATCTACTGCCTTATGTGCCATTTTACTTTTCGAAATATTGACAGTAGTAAGCGGCCATGGGAAAAACAGCTGCGATTGTATATTATCGTAGCCAACAATACCTACGTCATCAGGCACCTTGATGCCCATTTCTTCCAAAGCATATATAGCTTCCCATGCTATAACATCGCTAAAGGCAAAAATACCTTTAAAATTTAAGCCTTGGCTCACTATTCTTTTCATAGCTGCATATGAATGACCTGCCAATATCGATATCCTTTTTATAAGATTCGAATCGAATTCTATACCGTTATCTGCTATAGCATGTCTATAGCCTTCTTCTCTTTCTTTTGATGAAGATAAATAACTAGGACCTTCCAGCAAGAGAATTGGAACTTTGTTTTTTTTGATTAAGTATTCAGTTGCAATATAGCCACCTTTCACGTCATTAGCAACCAAATAATCAGTATTTTGCCATTCTTTAAAATAGCGGCCTACTATAACAAAAGGGGTACCTGATTTTTTTAGAAATTTTATGTCATCATCTTTCTTTTGGCTTGGAAAAAGAATTATGCCGTCTACTCCTTTGCTTATAGCCGTATACACAGCTTGCTCCTCTAGCTCATATTGTTCGTTTGTATTGAGAACAAATATAGTATAACCATATTCGCGCGCTGCAATCTCTATATGCTTTGCCAGTATGGAGAAATAAGGGTTGGATATATCGCCAAGTATTACCGCTATGGTTTTTGATAAACCTGAGCGCAAACCGCTTGCGATATTATTTGGTATATAGCCCATTTCTCTGGCAGCGTGCTGTATAATCCTTTTGGTTTCTTTGGATATATCTTCTTTGTCTTTTAATGCGCGGGATACAGTGTTTATGCTGTATCCCGTCTTTTGCGCAATATCTTTGAGCGTTACTTTCATATTATCTTGTTAATTATGAAGGTTTTACCCTTACATTTGCCTTTCTTCCAAGTTACAAATTTTTAAAAAATAGGCTTTTATATAACACTATATTATACATTAACTACTAGCGATACTATAGATTTGGGTGGCAATTTTATATAAATATTACAATTTTTGACATCAAAATCAATAAATTTCTCAGGTTTGATATTATATGGATTGTCAAAAGTATTATAGTTAGTCATATTATCACTAGTCAATAACTTGCCCTTAACTTCCTTTATATTATCAATTTCAGCAATATCGCAAATAGCTTTCGCAACATTATTTGGATCAATATTACATAATGTAATGTTGATTTCATTTTTGTGGCACTTGGACACAGAAACATTTATTTGTTTTAAAGAATCTCCGGCAAAGTTATAATCATCAGAAAGTAAAGCAAAATCTAGCAGTGCAGCATTTTGATGAATTTTATACATATCATAAACATAATATGTAGGAGTCAAAACCATTTCTTCACCTTTTGTAAGGATAAGTGCTTGTAGCACATTTACTAACTGCGCTATATTCGTCATTCTCACTCGGTCAGAGTGATTGTTAAAAATATTTAAGCTCGTACCAGCTACAAGAGCATCCCTAAGAGTATTTTGCTGATACAAAAAGCTTGGGTTTGTTCCATTTTCGCAATCAAACCATGTTCCCCATTCATCGACAATTAAAGCAACTTTTTTATCAGGATCATACTTATCCATTATTTTTGAATGGCCATTAATAATATCATCAGTTCTTATTGCTGCCTTCATTGTGGCAAACCATTCTTTCTCAGTAAAATCTGTCGCAGACGTTCTTGTTTTAGTATCATCTCTAATATATCTGATATTTTTACCATCCGGTGAAACGAATTCTATTACAGGGTCGCCAAGACGAGTATAATAATGCAATGACAAACCATCCATAAACATAGATGCTTCTTTCATTAATACCTCTGTCCAATAATAATTATCGTTTCTCGGTCCAGCTGCAATTCTGTATAACTTATTATCTCCGTAATCTATAGCATAATTATTATAGCGATTAAACTCATCAGCATAATATTCTGCCCTCATTCTACCACCACAGCCCCAATTTTCATTTCCTATGCCAAAATATTTCAGCTTCCATGGTTCGTTTCTTCCATTTAAACGCCTCATTTCTGTCAGCTGAGAACTGCCACTAAAAGTCATATACTCAATCCAACGTTGCATCTCATATATTGTCCCACTTCCAACATTACCACAAATATATGGTTCTGCCCCGATTTGTTCACAAAAATCAAAAAATTCATGTGTTCCAAAATGGTTATTTTCTATAACACCACCCCAGTGAGAGTTTACTGTTTTAGGTCTAGAATCCCTTGGACCAATCCCATTCTCCCAGTGATACTCATCCGCAAAACAACCACCAGGCCAACGCAAACATGGTATTTTTATATTCTTAAGCGCATCTACAATATCATTTCTAATACCCCTCGTATTAGGAATTGATGAACTTTCGCCCACCCATATGCCATCATAAATACATCTTCCAAGATGCTCAGCGAAATGTCCATAAATCATTCGATCTATTATATTTTTCTCCTTGTTTGCATTTATAACAATCCTATTTATCATTATTCAATTACCTCTTTCTATATTTATTATCCTTTCACGCCACCCGCCGTTAATCCAGCAATAAAGAATCTTTGATTAAACAAAAACAAAATTACAACTGGTAAAATTGCAACAACAGATGCCGGAAGCATTACATCAAAATTATGACCGTATGGACTAATTAGAGAAGAAATTCCTAATGGCAATGTGAACATCTCATTGGTGCGAAGTACAATTAATGGCCACACGAAACTATTCCAGTTTTGCATAGCCAACAAAATTGACATTGCTCCAAAAGCGGGAATCATAAGGGGCATCATAATTTTAAAATAAATGCCAAATTCTGTACAGCCATCTATTCTACCAGCATCAAGAAAATCCTTAGATATTCCAGATGAATATTGCCTAAAAAAGAAAATAGCAAGTGGCGAAACCATAAATGGTAATATAACTCCAGCATAAGTATTAATAATTTTTAGTTGAACCATAAGCTTATATAATGGCAACATCAAAATCTCTAATGGTATCATCATTACTACAAGCACTAGAGTAAATATAATATTCTTAAATTTAAAATCATATACCCCGAGGCCATATCCCACCAACGACGAAAAGAATAAAGAAGATATCGTAAATAACGTTGCAATTATTACACTATTTTTGAACCATATAAAATATATACCGTCCCTATGAGTTATTAATAATCTATAATTATTAAAATCCATAATTTTAGGATCAAAAAAAAGTTTCATACCGCTTCTAAACATTTCTTCTGATGATTGTAAAGAAGCAATAATTAAATAGTAAATCGGAAACAAAATGATAATAGTTATTAATATAAAAAGTAGAACTAAAATTATAGATAAAAAATTTAATTTTTTATGCATTTGAATTTACTCTTCCTCCCGAAATAATCCAAAATATTTAAGTTGTATTATGTTTATAGTAAAAATAATAATTAATAAAACAACCCCTATGGCAGAACCCATTCCAAGATCATTACGTTGAAACGCTTGTTGGTAAATGTATCTAACCATAGTTAAACCAAGATCACCAGGATTACTTTCATTCCAAAATACATATCCCTCTGTAAACATACGATAACCATCAATAATGGTAACGGTAAAAATATAAATAATAATCGGCTTCAATTGAGGAATTGTAATTTTCATAAATTTTTGAACAGCATTCGCCCCATCTATTTCTGCTGATTCATATAATTCTTCCGGAATACTTTGTAAAGCAGAAAGATAATACACTATATTAACACCTGTTGTCCGCCATGTCGCAAGGGTTACCATCATAACCATACCACTTACATAACCCATATTCCATTTGATAGCTTCACCGCCTAATGCAACAATTATGCGGTTAATAACACCTGTTGCTAATTGCTCACTAAACATAAGCCTAAAAGCAATACCAGCTATTATAACAGAAGTTAAGCTAGGCACGAATATTGAAGCACGAAAAAAATTTTTAGCTTTAAGCGCTGAAGAGTTTAAAAGCACAGCAAGTATCAAGGGAATTGGTACCAAGGTTAACAAAATACAACAAGTATATATTGTACTTGTTTTTAAAGCATTAAAAAAATGTTCGTTGATTAACCTTTCATAATTACCTAACCCGATAAAAGTAACGTCATTAAACCCCTCTATTTTTTGAAAGCTCATGATAAACGTTGAAATTATAGGATAAATAAAAAAAATAAGAAAAGAAATTAAGAATGGTAAAACAAAAATATATGGTGCTAAATTTTTATTATAAAGAATATTTATATGATTTCTGTTACTCATAAAATATTCTACCTCCTTTTATATCTTCTACAATTTATATCATTTTTTGGATAATAGCCAATACCTTAAATTAATTATATTTTTATTGTTTAGTATAAAGTTACAGAGTTATATAACTCTGTAACTTTATACTAGATTTTATATATTTGCAGCATTAACCCTTGCGATAATTATTTTTTCATTTTCCTTAACTCATCAGCAGCAGATTTAAGCGCTTGTTCTGGCGTTGCACTTTTCTCCACAAATACCTTATACATAACAGTAGATATAACCAAATCCTGGGCCGCCGAAGAAAGTTCCCCGTTAACTGGAGAAGGAGCATCTTTCAAATAAGGACCCATCACCTTAAAGTATGATTCATTGCCAAAGTATTCACTTGGCGCTAACAATTCCGGTTTATCCCATATATCTGTACGAACAGGATCAAACATGAGTTTTTGCCATATGTTTATACCGGCTTCAGGAGTGAGTTTAGCTTCTGTAATTAATTTTTTTGCTATATCAACATTTTTACATTGTACAGTTATTGATGTAGCAGTACCACCCATACCAACCGTTGCAGGACCTCCATCCTTGTATACTGGCATTGGGCGCACATATATTTTACCCTTTAAATCAGGCATATAGTTTAAAAATCTAGACATGTACCATGAAGGCATGATCAATGAAGCCATACCACCTTGATCCATAAACGTCCAAAACTCTTCCTTCGTAGTATCTCCACCGGGCATAGGTATAGCAATTTTGTCCTTGAATACCATATCATACATGAACTGTAATGTATCAATATTAATTTTGCTATCAAGCACTACACTTCCATCGGGAGCTAGGTAGTCTCCTCCTCTTTGAACTATCATTGGCCAAAATGGTCTTTGATTAGATACCTCAAACGCTGTCATTGGTACCCCAGCTTTTTCGACCACTTGCTTGCCAGCCTTTACATAATCATCCCATGTTTTGATCGCATCGATGTCTACGCCAGCTTTATCTGTTATTTCTTTATTGTAATAAACTACTGTTGCTCCAATATGAGTTGGCAAACCATAATACTTACCATCTTTAGCATAAATTTCGAATCTTGATTTAACCATTTTATCTAAAACAGGCGTTACTATATCAGTTAAATCAACTAATTGAACATTGTTGCCTTTTATAAAATTTGAAAAATAATTTATGTTTATATCTGCTATATCTGGTGCTCCAGTATTAGATTGAAGCGCAATCAAAAGTTTATTATGCATTTCTGCGTTAGGATATACATCTCCAATGAGTTCTACAGGTTGATCAGGATACTTCTTATTATAAGCTTCAGCTCCAAATTCATATATAGCCTGATGCAACTCATTAGATGTCCAATAGTTAAGTTTAACTGGCTCACTTTTACTTGATGCTGTATTGTTTGTTCCTGCGCTAGTGTTTTGGTCAGATTTGTTTTCATTTGGTGTTGATGTTTTAGAAGAACAACCGAAAATCATAAAAACTGAAATAGCCATTATTAGTAAAAATACCAAAGCTTTTTTAATTGTATGTGACATGAAAATTTCCCCCTTTTATTTTTTATTCAGCTATCTTTAATAACAATAAACCAAGTACAACCTTATAACAGCAACAACCAATCTTATTATAAATATTTCACATTTACTCTCCTCCTGATAAAATTTTATTTATTGCAAGTCTCATTTGAGATCTAGCAACCTTTGCAAAGGCGTATTACATTCCAAGACAGCTTAGGAAGCGATATTGACAGCTTCTCCCCGTCCATGACGCCGTCTTCTGCTTTACGCGGCACAACTTTATTGGGCTCTTGCGCGCTGTTACTCGCTTTTATGTCATTGCCGTCCATTATGATATGCTCTTTTACTTGATAGCCCGCATAACCACCAAGCACACATTCGAGCTCTAACGCATCTTCCATATCCCTGTTCACAGCAAATATGGTCAATTCGTCACAAGCTTCATTCTCTATGGCCACTGCTTCTAGCATCGGAACATCCGTGAAGTCTTTGCTGTCATATTTCGGCGCATCTACTACCGGCATCAGCACGGTGCCTCTGCCATAGTTTGAAGCGTGCATGAAAGGATAGAATATAGTTTGCTTCCATGCAGGGCCGCCTTTTTTTGTCATTATTGGCGCTATTACGTTGACGAGTTGGGCCAGGCATGCCATTTTAACCCTGTCGGCGTGTTTGAGAAGTGTTATAAGCATGCAGCCTACTACCAAAGCGTCTTCCAAGTTGTATATATCTTCCAATTGATGCGGCGCTGTGCTCCAACGCTCTATTTTAGTATCCGCTTCATTTGAGTGATACCATACGTTCCATTCGTCAAATGAAAGGTTTATGGTCTTATTGCTTCGCTTTTTTGCTTTTACATAGTCACACGTAGACACTACTGTGCTTATGAATTTGTCCATATCCAGCGACCTGGCTAAGAAGTTAGGCGTGTCATTGTCGCGGTTGCCGTAATATGTATGCAGCGATAGATAATCCACATGTTCATAGGTATGATCTAATACTGTAGCCTCCCATTGCGGGAATGTCGGCATACCTGAACCAGAGCTGCCGCACGCCACAAGTTCTATGCTCGGGTCTACCCATTTCATGACCTTTGCCGCCTCACATGCCAGCCTTCCGTATTCGTCAGCCGTTTTATGGCCTATTTGCCACGGACCGTCCATTTCGTTTCCAAGGCACCAAACTTTTATGTTGTGCGGTTGAACAGCACCATGCGATATTCTAAGATCGCTTAGATATGTTCCAGACGGATGGTTACAATATTCCACAAGTTGGCGCGCCTCATCTATGCCGCGCGTGCCAAGGTTTACAGCCATCATAACTTCGGTATTAGCGCGTTTTGCCCATTCGGCAAACTCGTTTACGCCAACCTGGTTGGTTTCCACAACGCCCCAGGCAAGTTCTAAACGCCGCGGCCTTTTTTCTTTCGGCCCAACGCCATCTTCCCAGTTGTAGCCTGATACAAAGTTGCCGCCTGGATAACGCACGATAGGAACGTTCAGCTCTTTTACAAGTTCTATAACGTCTTTCCTAAAACCCATCTCATCTGCTTGAGGATGGTCAGGCTCATATATGCCTTCATACACTGCTCTGCCTAAGTGCTCTATGAATGAGCCGAATATCCTCTTGTCGACATCGCCTACCCTATATTTCTTGTCTACAAGCATCTTAGCCTTCTTGCTGTTCATCATGTCCTCCTTTATTATTCCTCACTGTACGATTTCTTTATAGCCTTCAAACGCTTCATCACATCATTAGCTCCGCGGCCAAAGTAATCGTGCAGCGTTTTGTACTCTTGATACAATTTCTCGTATATTTCTGCTTCTTCGGCTATGGGATGATACTCCTCGTCTTTTAGCTTGGGTATCTTTCGCGCTGCTTCGAATATGCTCTCAAATCCTCCCGCTTCTTTGCCTGCTGCTACTGCTCCGAACATCGCCGCTCCAAGTGCGGGCGTCTGACTCGATTTGGCTATTTTTATGGGAAGCTTGGTCACGTTTGAGTATATCTGCATCAGCATCTTGTTCTTCTCGGGCAATCCCCCGCATGCGTATAGTTCGTTTACTGCTACTCCGTGTTCGTTGAAGTCGTCCACTATGGTCCTCGTCCCGTATGCTGTGGCTTCTATCAGCGCTCTGTACATTTCTTCAGGTTTGGTTATTAGTGTCATGCCCATCATCATTCCGGTCAGGTCCGCGTCTACTAGTATGCTCCTGTTGCCATTCCACCAGTCCAGTGCTAATAGGCCGCTTTCTCCAGGCCGCAGTTTGGATGCTTTTTCGGTCAGCAGTGTGTGTATGTTTATCCCCCTGTTTTTGGCTTCTTGTTGGTATTCGCCTGGTACGCTGTTTTCTACAAACCACGCGAATATGTCGCCTACGGCTGATTGGCCTGCTTCGTATCCGAATAGTCCTGGTATTATGCCGTCTTCTACTACGCCGCATATGCCTGGTACATGGATTTCTTCTTCGCCTAATACCATGTGGCATATGGATGTGCCCATTATCATTACCATTTTGCCTGGTTCGGTTACGCCCATTGCCGGTACTGATACGTGTGCGTCTACGTTGCCTACTGCTACTGCTATGCCCGGCCTCAGTCCGGTAAGCTGTGCCATCTTTTGTGTTAGTTCTCCGGCTTTTGTGCCTACGGGATAGAGGTCTCGGCTCAGTTTTTCGTCTACGAAGTGTTTAAGGCGCGGGTCTAGGGCTGCGAAGAAGTCTTCGGACGGGTATCCTTCTTTTTTGCTCCATATGGCTTTGTAGCCGGCTGTGCAGCTGTTCCTTTTTTCTACGCCGGTCAGCATCATTATGACCCAGTCGGTGGCTTCCATTATTCTGTCGGCCGCTTGGTATATTTCGGGTGCTTCGTTGAGTATTTGCCATACTTTGGGCACTACCCATTCGCTGGATATTTTGCCGCCATAGCGCTCTAGGAATTTTTCGCCTCTTTGTCTGGCTATTTCGTTTAGTCTGTTGGCTTCGTCCTGGGCCGCGTGGTGTTTCCATAGTTTGACGTAGGCATGTGGGTTGTTTTTGTAGGCTTCTATGTCGCAAAGGGGTGTGCCGTCTTTTTTGACTGGCAGTATTGTGCATGATGTGAAGTCTATGCCTATGCCTATGATATCGTTTTTGTCTATGCCTTTTGTGACTTCGGGTATTATGTGTTTTAATACTTCTATGTAGTCGTCGGGATGCTGCAGCGCCCAGTCCGGCGGAAGGGGCGTACCGTTTGGCAGTTTTTCGTCCATTACGCCGTGCGGATAGTTCATGGCTGATGTGGCTACTTCTTCTGCTGTATCGAGATTGAGCAAAAGCGCTCTTGCTGATTCTGTACCGTAATCTATACCAATTGTGTATTTTGCCAAAACCATTTCCTCCTTTGGTAATATATAAAATTTGAACAATTAAAATGTTACATTAACGTTACCGGGAACGATAACATTATATAATGTTAAGTTTACGTTGTCAACAGTTTAGAAAAAAGAATTATTTATGACTCAATTGAAAAAAGCAATTCCATATGCTACGATAATCACTAAAAGTAGAGAGGTCTATAGATATGAAAAATACAAAAAAACAAAAGCCAATATTAATTACTTTATTTGTGCTGCTAATTGCCTTTTGCGTTTGGGTATATTGGGGCAATACCTCTATTCAAACAACAGTAATTAGCATCAGTAGTGAAAAAATCCCGAAATCCTTTAATGGGTTTACCATCGCACAAGTATCTGATTTGCACAACGCTGAGTTCGGAACTCATCAAAGCAGGTTGCTTCATGCAATTAAAAGTGTATCCCCTGATTTTATTGCAGTTACCGGCGACTTGATTGATTCGGACCATACAGATGTTGCGAAAGCAATGGAATTCATCAATGGAGCCGTTGAAATTGCGCCAGTGTATTACGTCACAGGAAATCATGAAGCATGGTCTGGGCAGTACGTTCAGTTAAAGCAACAGATGCTTAAGGCTGGCGTTGTTATATTAAATGACGAAGGTACTGCGATAAAATACAATGGATCTTCTGTCCGGCTGCTCGGATTAAATGATCCAGATTTTACATCAACGGACGACTCATATGAAAGCGCAGCCATGATTGATATGAAATTAAAAGCTATGCTGCGTGAAAATGATGAATACACAATTCTGCTGTCACATAGGCCGGAATTGTTTGATGTGTATGCGGCAAACAAAATTGATTTGGTTTTAAGCGGCCATGCGCATGGCGGACAGGTTCGCCTTCCTTTTATCGGAGGCCTCGTAGCGCCAAATCAAGGTTTTTTCCCAAATTATACTGAAGGTATGTACAAAAGGAAATCAACCAATATGGTTGTCAGCCGTGGCTTAGGTAATAGTATTATACCTGTACGAATTAATAATAGGCCTGAATTGGTTGTTATTACTCTCACATCATAAACGTATTTATTTATAATTTTTGAGGCATGTATCTATTTTGACTTAATTTTGGGCGGAGAACAAAGCCCGTTCAGAATGAATAGTCTTAAAAACACGGGCAAACCGCGGGTTTACGGCGCTTCTTCTGCCTAAAGAAATTATAATTCAGTTTGATTAATAAAAAATATACAGAAGCTCAGACAACAAAAAATCTTTTGTCCGCTTTTTAAACTTAGCTGCTCACTAGTTATCCCTATAATTATATTGTTATCAACTGAAGTTTGACTGCTTACAGATGAGACCAGTTTCAGCGATACCTGCCGAGGAAAAGTTATCCGCTTGGTTACTATGAAATCCTTGGCTAGGCGTTCCGCACACTAAACTACAGTCGCATTTAAGCGGCTGTAGTTTAGTAAAAAGACGTTTTATTTGATATAATCCATAAACCGTCTTCTAAAGCATAATTATATAAAATGAATGTTTAACGTATAAAGTATTTTATCCAAAAGCTACATCTAATATCATCATGAGTGAGAAACCGATCGCCACGCCGATTGTTCCGATGTTGGAATGCTCCCCCGACTGTGCCTCGGGGATAAGCTCCTCCACGACAACATAAATCATTGCTCCGGCCGCAAATGCCAGCATGTACGGCAAAACTGGAACGACCAGTGATGTCAGTAGAATAGTTATGATCGCACCAATAGGTTCGACTACCCCTGATAAAACTCCATACGAAAAAGCTCTTTGCCTTGAAACACCGTTTCCGATAAGCGGCATGGATATAATCGCACCTTCCGGAAAATTCTGTATGGCAATGCCAATAGCCAGAGCAAAGGCTCCTGCGGCGGATATAGTCGCATTGTTTGTAAGCATACCGGCAAAAACAACGCCAACCGCCATTCCCTCCGGAATGTTGTGGAGCGTTACTGCAAGAACAAGCATTGTGTTTTTACCCAGATTTGACTTTTTGCCCTCCGGTTTATCGGAATCCATATGCAGATGAGGAATCATTCTATCAAGAAACAGTAAAAATCCTATTCCCAACATAAACCCGACAACTGCCGGCAGCCAAGCAACTCCGCCTTGCTTATCTGCCATATCGATTGCGGGAATCAACAGCGACCAAACTGAGGCCGCGATCATGACTCCGGACGCAAAGCCGAGCAATAATTTTTGTATAAACGGTTTCATTCCGCTTTTAAGAAAGAATACCATAGCTGCGCCAAGAGTAGTTCCTGCAAGCGGGATGATTATACCAACCAATATTTTTATTGTATCATTCATAAAGACCTCTGTAATTATATTTTTTAAATGCATGTTTCTTTATTGCTTCAAATGTTTCATCGCTGATGCCGTGCTCAATTTTACAGGCATCTTCCGAAGCAACATCTTTATTGACACCGAGCCTTACAAAATATTCTGTAAGCAGGGTATGACGCTCATAGGTTTTTCCCCTCTACTTCTTTACCTGTGTCTGTTAAACTTAAAAATCCGTCTTTATCGGCAATAACAAAGCCGCCATCCTTTGAAAGCCTAATCGCACGGCTTATACTTGGTTTTATATATCCTACCGGCAACTAGCTTAATAGTAACATGGATATGTGAATTTTTCAAGGTTACCTTTCGCATGTGTTATTGTTCTGTGATATTGTCATAGTGAAATTATTTTGCAATAATGTCAGTATGAGAAAGGAACAGTATAATATGACGGAAAGAGAAATGCAAAAGCTTGTTGTCATTAATAAAGTTATTGATGGTACGTTAACTAATAACGAAGCTGCGCAGATGTTAGGCCTTAGTGTTCGTCAAATATTTAGGCTTAAGAAAGTGGACATTCTTGGCCACCAGCTATCAGTGTGTATTGGCTTTATGAAATTGTTTGCCGGACTGATCCCAGCCTAAAACGAGAAATACCCTCCGCTTTCTTGTTAAAAAGCAGGGTGTATCTATGCAAAACGAGGGCCTTGAATTCTTCATTCAAAACCCTCGTCAGGCCGCATAAGCACCGGCTTTTTCAGCCCTGCATCTATTTTGACCTAATCTTATGGCGGAGAAGGAGGGATTCGAACCCTCGCGCCAGTTTCCCGACCTACGCCCTTAGCAGGGGCGCCCCTTCGACCAAACTTGGGTACTTCTCCACGATTCAATATGGCGGAGAGAGAGGGATTCGAACCCCCGGTACCTTTCGGTATCACTGGTTTTCAAGACCAGCTCCATAAACCACTCGGACATCTCTCCACCGAATTACCCGCTTTGCCTACTGCTTTATCAGTATAGCAAAGTTAGAGTCTTTAGTCAATACCCCATTTTCACACTGTTATTATTCTGTGATATTGTCATAGTGAAATTATTTTGCAATAATGTCAGTA
>ENA-UPAD01002380-UPAD01002380.1-bioreactor-metagenome-genome-assembly--contig:-NODE-2380-length-13975-cov-21.168032_pt1 | contig 13975 bp, 15 predicted proteins | sample MGYA00238179_ERZ772710 | MGnify/ENA primary metagenome ERZ772710 (study PRJEB29004, sample SAMN07631245) | bioreactor metagenome | isolation source: Switchgrass digestor | place: USA: Dartmouth...
ATCCCTGCACAGGCGGCTCAGCTCAAAAGGCGCTTTCAAACCTACGGATAAAGTGTAGTCAAACTCTTCATAGGTCAATCCCGATAAAATCCCCTTGTTCCCGCGGCAGGCATTGTTCACCAGAATATCTATCCTCTGCATCTTTTCCAGCGCATACTCAATGAACTTATTCAACACAGACGGGTCTGCGACATCTCCGTGAAAGCAAAACAGGTTATTAGGATGCTCTTTAATAAAATCGCTCGATCGCTTCTCGTCAATATCAATAAAGCACACCTTATCTCCTTCGTTAAGGAAATCGAGGCATATCTGCTTCCCTATACCATGTGCTCCACCTGTTACAACTACTCCTCTGCCCATAATTTTCACCCCGATATGATAACATCCCCGACCAAAACGATCGTATCAACATGTACCACTTTCATTCCGCTCCTTCATTCCACCCTTTGCAGACATCGATCCATGAAACGTAAGAAGAATATTTTTCAAGTTCTTCAATTGTAAGTTCGATAGCGCTGTTGCTGCTGCCGGCGGCGGGAAAAACAGTTTCGAACCTTTTAAGAGAAACATCCAAATAGACCGAAACACCGTCGTTGACGGCAAAGGGACAGATACCGCCGACTTCATGCCCGACAAGCGTAACAGCTTCTTCAGGTGTAAGCATTTTCGCCTTTGTACCGAATTGTGCCTTGTATTTCGGGTTATCGATCCTTGCATCGCCTGCCGCAACGATCAATATGGGCTTGCCCCCGACCATAAAGGAGAGCGTTTTTGCGATCCTGCAAGGCTCACACTTCAGCGCTTCCGCAGCAAGTTCGACGGTGGCGCTTGAAACATCAAACTCCTGCACCCTGTTATCTATTCCGTATTGCGCAAAGAATTCCCTGACTTTTTCAACAGGCATTTTTGTCCTCCTGAGTTCTCCTACGATTTTATAATGACTATTCGCCTTGCATGTGCAAATTAGCTTCTTTTATCAATGCAACTCTGTAACGGAATAACTCTGCACCACCAAATAATTCATCTGATCTTGATCTTTATCTTAATCCGAATCTGAGTTTGAATCTTTTATTTTACCTTGAACCGTAACTCGTTTGAAAGGCTCATGTATCACCATTATTTTGTGGCATGTCCATATTTCATCTTAAAGTATTGTGTCAAAAAAGCAAGACTCTTTTGGTCCATAAAGACTTCGTAGTTCAAATTCTGTGTAATTTTAGCTTTTTTGAGAATGATCAGGACTCTCATCATATGAAAAAGGGATGATCTAAAGCCACTATAAAGCCGCTTACCCAAAAAGATAAGCGGCTTATAATCTATACCTTCAGATCAAAACCCTGTTTGCGGGCAACTTTCAGAAGTTCCTGACGCTTTATGTTCTGATATTTCAGCCTGCTTACCACCTGGTCACTGAAACTGTCAACAGGCTTTTCGGGTTCCCTCAAATCGTAGTAAGTCCTCATCTCTTCATCATGATCTTTTATTTCATCAAGATAACTGTCAAAGAAAGTGTAGGCATTTTCAAATACCCTAAGCCTCATTTCCATTCTGGGCTTCAGCTGAGGGCTTTGATTCGGATACCCCAATCCGAGCCCCAATACCGGGAAAGTCAACTCGGGCAACTTTAGAAGTTGGCACATTTTTTCAGTATCATTGAGGATGCTCCCCAGATATATCGTCCCCAGGCCAAGCGATTCCGCAGCCGTCACGACATTTTGCGCCATAAGACAGGCATCCGTAAATGAAGAGAAGAACCTGTCAGTATCTCCTGCGTAATCATACTTTTCTTTGTAGGCCCACTGCCACTTGTATTCAAACTTCGGGATCTCCGGGGGCTCATAATTTGCAGTATCGACATAGTCTGTTTTTGTAGCAAGGCAGGCATCCATGATAGCCAGGTCCTGATATGGCAAAGCGACATTTATGACTATATCAGGCTTGAAGCTGTTGATCAGATTTATAACATCATCCGTGCTGTCTGCATCGACTTGCGCAGAGTGTATTTTTGCTTTGCCGCCTTCCAATTCTTTTTTGAGCTGATCGCATTTTGACTTCGTCCGGCTGGCTATCATGATCTCTTCAAACACATCAGGGTTTTGCGCGCATTTATAGGCTACGACCCGGCCGACTCCTCCGGCCCCTATGATCAATGCTTTTCCCATTTCAAAACCTCCGTTCAATGACCATTACGACTCGATCAATATACTTTCAGTATCCCAAACGATCATTCAATTATTTATACACGTATAAAAGAACTTCTCTCAACAGCTTGCAGGCAAGCGAAGTCGATGCGCCTGTGGGATCGAGCGTCGGTGCCAGCTCGGTCAGGTCAAGGGCAACTATATTCAGCCCCGATGCTTTTTCGACCGCCTTCAGCAACTCATGGAAGGTCACGCCGCCGGCTTCCGGTGTTCCGGTCCCGGGGAATGCCGAAGGATCAAGGACATCCAGATCGACAGAGAAATATACGGGCTTATCCTTTAGCGCGTCTGCGATATGATCTAATTCATCGAAGTTAAAGAAACAGGTATGGACATGTTCCCTGCCCCAGCTGATTTCATCCCTGGAGCCGCTTCTGATGCCGAACTGACTGATCCTTCCGTCACCTACCAGATCCCAGCACCGCCTCATGACAGTTGCATGGGATAAGGTTTCGCCCAAATACTCATCCCTCAGATCCGAGTGGGCATCAAAATGAACTATATGGAGATCCTTATGAAACTTCACTGCAGCACGTACCGCACCTAAACTGACCAGATGCTCCCCTCCAAGCATCAATGGAATCTTGCCGTCCTTCAAAATTCCCGCAGTAAATGCTTCTATTTGGCATAGGACCTTTTCCGCATTGCCGAAAGGCAGCTCCAGGTCTCCGGCATCGAATACGAAGATATCTTCCAAATCCTTATCCTGATAGGGGCTATAGGTTTCTATCGAATAGCTTTCGTTTCGGATTGCCGAGCAGGCGAACCTTGCGCCCGGGCGGTAAGAAGTCGTCCCGTCAAAAGGTGCTCCGAATACGACGATCCTGCTTTCGGTATAGCTTTTGTCACATCCCAGGATATTATAGAAACTTCTCTCAAGCATTTTCCAGAAGCTCCTTTACATAACTTGGCAACGCAAAACATCCCTTGTGCAGCTCGGTATTGTAGTACCTGGTCTTAAATCCAAGTGAGTCCCAACCCGGATCCAGATCGGCGATCGGGTCAAGTCCCTTGGACGCAAAGCCAAAAAGCCAGTGACCGGACGGATAGGTCGGGATGTGGGCCTGATATACAAGAGCAACGGGGAATACGGATCTTATCTGCTTGTGAGCCCGCTGCATCGCCCGGGCATCGTTCGGATAGTAGGGACTTTCATGCTGATTTACAAGTATGCCCGAACCTTTCAATGCCTTGTAGCAATTCCCGTAAAATTCCCTTGTGAACAGACCCTCCCCAGGTCCGAATGGGTCGGTCGAATCCACTATTATCAGGTCGTATTCATCCGACTTCCTTCTTACAAATTTGAGGCCGTCCTCATAATATATGTGCACCCTCGGATCATCGAGCTTGCATGAGGTCTGGGGCAAATACTCCCTGCAGATGTCCACCACGAGTTTATCCAGCTCCACCATATCTATCCTCCTGATGGAATCATACTTTGTAAGCTCTCTTATCACTCCGCCGTCGCCAGCCCCGATGACGAGCACATCGCGGATCCCCATATTCACTGCCATTGGTATATGAGTCATCATCTCATGGTAGATGAACTCGTCTTTTTCGGTGAGCATCAGGTATCCGTCAAGCACCAGGATCCTTCCAAAAAGATAGGAATCCAACACATCTATGCGCTGAAACTCGCTTTCCACGCTTATTACCGGTTTATTGATCCTGATGGAAAAACGAGCATTCTTCGTATAATATTCGGTGAACCACAAGTCCATATCATCCCTCCAAAACCAGGATGTTTTCGATCATCATATCCTGGGGGCCCATGAGCAGGCTGCCTTTTTCCTTTGCATATGCTATATATTCTATTATTTCTTCGGTTATCCTCTCACCGGGCGCCAAAACAGGTATGCCCGGCGGATAAGCCATGACGAACTCCCCGCTTACCCTGCCTTTGCTGTCCTTTATGCGCATCGATTTCTTGCTGGCGAAGAAAGCCTTTTGGGGAGTATATACCACATCAGGATTGATATAATTCAGCTCGAACATACCCGATGGCTCCCTGGCGTAAAGCCTTTTGATCTCGTACAGGGCAGAGACGAGTCTTTCGATTTCCATTGCCCTGTCACCGGCAGATACGATGGCCAATATGTTTCCAAGGTCTCCGAACTCTACCTGGATACCGTATTCGTCCCGCAAAATATCATAGACCTCGATACCCGCAAGCCCTATGTCCCTTGTGTTGATGGAAAGCTTTGTGATATCGAAATCATATACGCAGTCTTTGTTGATAATCTCCCCGGAAAAGGCATAATAACCTCCCAGGCTGTTTATTTCCTTCCTCGCATACTCTGAAAGCTCGATCGTACGGTTGAAAATCTCTTTGCCGTTCAGGCTCAGGTTTTTTCTGGCCAGATCCAGGGACGCAATCAGCAGATAGGAAGCGCTGGTAGTCTGGGTAAGGCCTATGATCTGCCTGACATAGCCGCAGTTTACGTTTTCGCCGCATAACAGCAATGAGCTTTGCGTCAGTGATCCACCGGTTTTATGCATGCTGACTGAGGCCATATCAGCACCGGCTTCCATGGCTGAGACGGGCAGATCGTCTCCAAAGTAAAAATGTGTTCCATGTGCTTCGTCTACCAGTACAAGCATGTTTCGACTGTGCGCCAGTCTGACTATTTCCCTTAAGTTCGAACATATCCCGTAGTAAGTCGGATTGCTTACCAGTATAGCCCTGGCATCCGGATGCTCTTCCATCCCCCTTTTTATATCATCGATCGACATGCTCAAAGCTATTCCGAGCCTGTTGTTTATACCCGGATCTATATAAACCGGGATCGCCCCGCTCAAGATAAGCGCGTTGATGGCACTTATATGGACATTGCGGGGCATGAGTATTTTTTCTCCCGCTTTGCAGGCAGACATAACCATCGCCTGAACTGCCGCGGTCGTGCCGTTCACCATAAAAAAGCAGCTATGGGCACCGAATGCTTCCGCTGCCAATAGCTGTGCTTCTTTTATGACCGATACCGGATGATTCAGGTTATCCAGCGGCTTCATCGAATTGACATCAGCCTTGAGGCACTTCGGTCCCAGGAAGTCGGTAAGTTCCCTATTGCCCCGTCCTCCTTTGTGCCCGGGTACATCAAAATGCACTATGCGGTCCGACCTGTGCTTTTCCAATGCCTCATAAACAGGTGCTCTTCTCTGATCCAACCCTTTACCTCCTACGAGTCGTAAATATTCATGCCGCTGAAGATCTCTATCATCTCTCTCCTCAGCCTGTTTATTATTTCAAGCCTTTTCCTGGGCGGCAGCTCATAAACGTCCTGGTTGAAGAGATAGTTCTGCAATTCTATGTCCTTTATAAGCATTTTTGTGTGGAACATATTAGCCTGGTATACATTCACATCGACAGCGTCGTATCTCCTCAGGGTCCTGTCGTCTATATAGTCCTGTATCGACGTTATATCATGATCGATGTAATATTTTTTCCCGTGTATGTCCCGGGTGAAGCCCCTTACCCTGTAATCGATAGTTATGATATCCGAATCAAAGCTGCCTATCAGAAAATCCAATGCATTCAGCGGAGAGATCTTTCCGCAGGTGGAGACATCTATATCCACCCGGAAAGTCGAAATTGCATTATCTGGGTGGTGTTCGGGGAAGGTATGGACGGTTATATGGCTTTTATCCAAATGGGCATGGACGGTATCGCTATACATGTACTTGCCGTTCAGTTTGCCCTGGTTGCAGGACTCGTCGATTTCATGGGGAAGCAGTTGTCCTTCAGCTATAAGGATGTTGACCGAAGCCCCCTGTGGTTCATAATCCTGCTTGGAGATGTTGAGTATGCTTGCTCCGATAAATTCTGCTACCTTGCACAGGATATTCGTAAGCCTCTCCGAATTATACTGCTCGTCTATATACTCGATATAATCATTCTTTTCCCTTTCGCTCGCGGCATAGCATATGTCGTAAATATTGAAGCTGAGGGATTTAGTAAGATTATTGAAACCATACAGGGTCAATTTTTTCTCCAACCCTAACACCACAACCCTTCTGTACCATTATGAAAAGCTAAATATTAGAATATGTATTTAAATTGAAAAAATTATTGTATGATTCTCTTTAAAATGCAAATCCAAATAATGTTTGCGACAGAAAGTACTGGATAAGAAACTTACAAGTCTTAGCACCGAAAAGCTCTCTTATGCTCCCAAATTCGATGTCCGCGTTGCAGGCTGATGAAAAATGTAGTAAAATCAGAAACAATCTATTCCAAAAGGTGACACAGATGAAACAGGAACGGCAGTATCCCAAAGTCATGATATCCTCCAAGGCGGAGCGCAGCGTCAGGAACGGACATCCATGGATATACGGGGAAGAGATCCGCAATACGGAGGGTGAGCCCCAAAACGGCGGGCTTGTGGATGTGTTTGCAGGAAATGCATATATGGGTACCGGTTTTTACAACAGTGCCAGCAAGATCACAGTCCGGCTCATATCGCGAAACGCAAACGACGTGTTTGATGCCCGCTTTTGGCGCCGCCGCGTGGAGTATGCCGTTCTTTACCGCAAAACCGTCATGCCGGGTCCGGACTTCGCCTGCTGTCGCCTCATCCATGGCGAGGCAGACCAGATGCCAGGGCTTACAGTTGACCGGTACGGCAGCATCCTTTCCGTTCAGATCACAAGCCTCGGCATGGAGCTTGTAAAGGACATGGTGTACCATGCCCTATGGGATGTTCTTTCCGTAATGGGTGAAACCGTCACAGGCATTTATGAGCGCAATGATATTGAACTGCGTACACGTGAAGGTCTGCCGGAATATAAGGGCTGGTACCGGTCAGATATCATCCCCGCTCCGGGATCCCCCGTAACCGAGATATGCGAGAACGGAGTCAGATATCTTGTAGACGTGGAGAACGGGCAGAAGACCGGCTTTTTCCTGGACCAGAAGTACAATCGGGCCGCCGTTGCCCGTATCGCAAAGGGCAAGAGGGTACTGGACTGCTTTACCCATACCGGTTCCTTTGGCCTTAATGCGGCGTTGGGCGGTGCGGAACATGTTACCTGCGTCGATATATCTCAGTCTGCCATCGACATGGCAAAAGCGAACGCTGTCCGCAACGGGCTGGAAGGCAAAATGGATTTTCTCTGCGAGGACGTGTTTGACCTGCTTACGATGCTGGCAGACCGGAAATGCCGTGACTTTGACTTCATCATCCTGGACCCGCCTGCCTTTACGAAATCCCGCAAGACGGTACATTCAGCATCCCGCGGCTATAAAGAGATCAACCTGAAGGCAATGAAGCTGCTTCCCCGCGGCGGATATCTGGCCACCTGCAGTTGCAGCCACTTCATGACGGACGAGTTGTTCCGCAAAACATTGTCCGGTGCCGCTAAGGATGCATCCGTTTCCCTAAGGCAAATAGAAGCCCGTCAGCAGGCCCCGGACCACCCGATCCTGTGGAACGTTCCTGAGACGGACTACCTTAAGTTTTATATTTTCCAGGTCGTATGACCTGTAATCCTTATCAGATTTCTGCCAGGTGAAGATGAAATATTCCAGAGTGTTGAAGCGAAGTATTTTTTAGTTGCGGTCAACCAATAAATAAACAGCATAACCAAATGAGAACATGACATTGAGTATGACTTGAAATTCTCATATTATTTGATCTTCTATGTTATAGTCAGTGCCGTCATACGATCGGGTATTTGAAGACAGGAGGTTTCAGGTTGGACTACGAGGAATCGCTGAGGATCATAGAGGAATCTTACGTCAAGGAGACGTACTGTCTGAAGTGCAAGAGATGGCGCTCCGGACTCAAAGATCACACGTGTCCGATTAAATATACCATATCTCTGGACGGTTACCTGAGGGGGATCGCAGACAGGCTGTTTGAGCTGGGGATCCCCCCGAAGAAGGCGGAGTATTGGCTGGACTGTGATGACAGACAGTCTAAGATCTACAAAGTAGGACTTTTTGTGGATTTACGAGATCTGCTAAATTGTGAAGTGCTCGGGGTGTTGCCCGAAGGATGGCGCTATTTCAGAGAGGATAATGCCGACGGAAAGATATGCACGATCGGATATGTCGACCGCGGGCACTATAAGGGAGTATTAGCTGCAAAACAAAGGATCAAAGAAATCGCAAAAGAGTTTGAGGAGTTTCTGGATACAGTTGACAGCGTAACAGTAAATGCTTTACTGCTATTATCGGGGGATTAGTTATGGAAGTCTTACAGGCAAACAGTTATTGCATGGAATGCAGACAATGGGTCACTGACGGCAGCAAGCACGAGTGCCCGATAAAACACAGAGCCCTGATCGATACCAATATGAGCGGAGTTGCAGACAGGCTGTATGCCCTGGGCGTCGTACCCATGATTGCATTTTATGGATTCAGCAATGACGCGGATGATACATACAGGCTTAGGATCTCAATCGATTTGCATCAGTCTTTTATACACGAAGTGCTGGGAGGTTTGCCCAGGGGCTGGGAATACTGCCGGGATGATGGCAGGATAAATTCGCTGGAATTCAACGACTGGCACAGCTGTTTTGAAGAAGACGCGGATGCACGAGTATCAGAAATCATTAAGGAGTTTGAAGAATTTTTAGACAGCCGTGATATAGAAGGCACCAGGGCTTTGACGCTGCTTGCAGGGGATCAGTGAAAACCGGCCGGGTCCCGTCAAGTCATAGGTCATGATGCAAGATATTTCTGAATAAGAGCACTTCAATGATACCATAGAAAAATGATACCATTTAACATGGTTGGGAGATGTAACAGATAATGAAGATATTGATAACGGCATTCGAGCCTTTTGGCGGAGAAAAAGTCAATCCTGCCTTGGAAGCTATGAAGCTGTTGCCGGACATGATCGATAACTCTAAGATACTGAAATTGGAGTTGCCAACTATTTTCAAGAAATCCGTCGAAAAGGTCTGGCAATATATAGACATGCATAAACCTGATATTATCGTTTCCTTGGGTCAGGCGGGCGGAAGGGCTTATATATCTGTTGAGAGAGTCGCTATCAATATTGATGATGCATCAATAGCTGATAATGATGGCAACATGCCAGTAGATCTGCCAATCTTTGAAGATGGTGAGAATGCCTACTTTTCAAACCTGCCCATCAGGAACATGGCGGAGGCCATAAAGAAAGCCGGAATTCCTGCCAGGATTTCGAACACGGCAGGAACCTATGTGTGCAATCATGTAATGTATGGAGTTCTTTATAAGATCCATAAGGAGAATCTGAATATGAAAGCCGGTTTCATCCATGTTCCTTATATTCCAGAACAGGTAATCGCCAAGCCCGAAAGTCCCAGTATGTCCCTCGAACATATCGTCAAAGCAATTGAAGTTGCATGCGTGGAATTGTTATCATAGTTATCTATAAACACCAGTTAATATAGACCAATAAACAATGTTTTAGCAACAAGAACCACTGCTCAGCCAGTGGTTCTTTTATTGCAATACCACCCGACATTATATGACAAAGCCGATCCGCAGGTCATTCATGCGTCCATCAAACTGCAGCATTTTGTCGAAATATCGAACCTCATGGGGCCAACCTGCATAAAGTGTAATGAGCTCGGACTCTATATTTGATCTGGAGGCTGATTATGAAACGAAAGTGCATATATATCATATCTATGGCCATCTTCATGCTGGTCATAGGCCTGTTCTTCCTGCCGAATGATGCCTCAGCAGCATCGCCGCCCGCAACGCTTACTGTTGACGGAGTACCGGTAGGAACCTATCCTTCTGTACAAGAAGCTGTCAATGCGATCGAAACTACCCCCGGTGTTACTTTTGTGGTTGAGATCGCAAACGGGACAGTTACCGATCGTCTGCAGATCCTGCAGCACCCGGACAAAAATGTGGTCGTAAAGCCGCAGGCCGGAGCTATCGTCACATTTACGAATACGATCACGATAGACGGAAACGGAAACTATAACAATCCTGAATATGTGCTGATACAAGGCCTGAATTTTGACTTCTCCGCAGGCAGTCCTGCTGAATGTATCGATCTGGACTTTGTAGATGATCCACAACCACCTGGCCGCCATTGCTATCCACATAATGTCACGATCAATGGTTGCACATTCAAAGGTGTTCTTGATCAGGTTGTTGCAGTCCAAAGTACAACCGGCGGTATGAGAAACATAGCAATAATGAACTGTACCGCAACTGATATGCACAGCCTTGCACAGCTGAAAGCGGTTGGTGGCTATGCATTCATTCAAAACTGTACCTTAACTAATTCCAGCGGCGGTGTCAACTTCTATGGTACCGCAAACTTGTACGTTGACAGCTGCAATTTCAGCGTAGTTGGCTATGCGGTTCGCAGCGGTCAGGGAGGAGGCCCTGCTATCGACGCAGGCTCTGTAAATATAAACAACAGCATATTGAAATCGAACTCTATAGATGATGGAACGGTCGTTCTTAGAGGAGACTCTCCACGCCACGTCTACATCGTCCATTCGATTCTGGCAAATGAAAACGCGGATGGACCGAGCATTCAAAACGTTACCGCAGGAAACCTGAGCTTATATGATATCCATATCGTAGAAACAGATGTAACAGGCCATTACTCGAGTATAAACCCCACGACAATAAAAATAATAGATGATCCCAACGTGAAGAACGGCCCTGTCTCAATAATCGAAAACGGCGACGATTGCTCCCCGATCAAAAAAGCTATACTGCAGATACTGAAGATCGTGCTTACGATAATATTCCTGCCTTTCATACTGATATATTATCTTATCAAATGGCTCTTCCCGGGTTTCGCTCCCCCATTTTGATTTGCAAAAGTACAGCCTGCTTCTCTCTTCAAACTGCCTGCACAGCATTATGTGTATTACGGGCTTTCGAAAGTAGCCTGAACAAATGAGAGAAGCGCATATTCAAAATGACCTTACCCTCAAGTTCCATCCGGCAATGAGTTGATATAGCTGTTCACGTATCAGTGTCTTACCGGGTGGTTGATTGAGGAAGGTCACTTTTGTTAGATATATGGATAAAAAAGCACCTTGCTGCCGGCAGAAAAATCGGCAGCGAGGTGCTTTGACTTATTTGTCATATATGCCATACTTTGCCATATAACCCAGGTCATATTAAGTCATATAAAATCGGTCTTCAAGCCGACTCTTTGTATCTATATCTTCTGAGGAGCCCTCCAAAAACGAGGCATATCACCATACCCAATAATCCAAGCATGAATATCATCATACCTGCCCCGGAGCCCTTTCCGACGCCAAACATGACAGCCGGTATGCTTTCCTTCGAAATACTCTCCATGAACGGTTCACAAAAGACATCGACCATCCAGCCGCCCAATAAATGTCCAATGGGTATCGTGAAGAACTGCAGCGTGTTTCTGCAGGAATAGACTCTGCCTTGCATCTCTGCCGGTATCGTCGTTCTCACGATGACATCCAGGCTGGTTCTCATCAAGGGTACAGGCAGATATCCGAGTATCTGCGCAATACACTACGTGACCGGAGTTCTTGTCAAAGACATCAGGAAATTATCTGTTGTCAGTGAAAACAGCATAGTTGATACGATAAGTCGTATACGGTCCTTGGGCGGTGGCAGGAAAGATGCGATCAAGCTGCCGGCAAGCATAGCAACTCCGGCAACGGAAGTGACGATTCCCAGGACCGCCTCTCCGCCGTTCCCTCTTGGCAGAACGAACGCCGGAAGGGCCGCATCAAAAGCAGATGCAACCAGATTGACGCCCGCCAAAAACAGGATCAGAGTCAGCACCATCCTGTTTTGGAACAGGAACTTAAGGCCTGCCTTAACAGAGTCAAACAGTGTCTCCTTTTCTACTGCCGCATTTGCTTTAACAGATGGGATCCGCACGAACAGCAGCAAAGCCGAAAATGCAATCAAAAATGTGCTTAGATCCCCTATTATCACTGCGTTCATTCCACCGACCGCGTATACGGATGTAGCCAGCATCGGGTGCAGAATGGTGATCAGTGAGCCTGAAAAGGAACGCATTGCACTCGTCTTCTGGTAATGTTTCTTTGGGGAAATAAGCGTGATCGCGACATTGCTTGCCGGGTTCTGCACCGTGTTCATTAGACCGCTTAATGCATTCAGCACATACAGATGCCATGCACATAGCAACCCTGTTTTCAGCAGGACATACACGGTCATAGTACAGAGAGCCGAGAACGTATCGCATATAAGCAAGGTATTTTTCTTGTCCCATTTGTCGGATAACGCTCCGGCAAAAATGCTCATCAGAACATATGGCGTATAGGAACATATGGTCAGCAATGCCGTCTGCAGTGCTGATCCAGTTTCCTGGTACAGCCAAGGGACCCTTCATATCCATTCTATCCTCAAGTTAGCCTCAATAGAAGTCTTTCAGCCCTGAACTCTATATACATCGGTTTCCCTCCTTTGCTATCCATCATACCTATTTCTCTCATTATATCGGCATACTGCCTGTCTGTGAATATCTTTCCTGTTCAAACAGAAAAATTGAGGAGGAGTCTGACAATAAATCGAGCAGGCTCCTCCTCAATAAACATATGGACTTATTTGTATCCGTGCTGCGATACCCATCAAGAGTATCGCTACTTCATGTAACCCACAGGGAAAGTAGAAACTTAAATAAAGCTGAAAGCTACAAGCCAAACGATGCCCAAAATAAGGGCCTTACCGAAGAAAGGAACTTTCTTTGCATCGAATATCATCGCCTTGGTTGTCGCTACGGCAATGAACAATGCCCAGAATCGTGTGCTGACAGGCTGATGCCTGATCTCAGCGCTGATCACGCCGTCAGCTACAAATACTAAAAGAAGAATGAGATTCAACGTGCCTGAAAGGTTTTTCCCTTTCAGCAGGCTGCCAATGTTGAAACCTGCGCCGCTCTTTTGCGCCTTAAACGATCCGCTCTTCTGCGGCGTTCTTGAGGTTCCCCGGGAAAACGGTGTATTGCCGGAACTTACGGAGAAATCAGAATGCTCATTATCCCCAAAACCTCCCTGGTCCCCCTGTGAGCCGCTGCCCTGCATTAATTGGGGCAACCTAAAAGCTCCAATGGTAATGATCAATACGATGAGAGAGAACAGCCAGTTTCTGAACAAATTACCTGAAAGCAGCAGAATAACTAAAACCAAGATACCTATACAACCGATGATAAAGAACGGCTTTGGCGGTGCTTGCCCGCCAAAATCCCGATTTCCCGCGATGTTGGTCCCGGGCTCTGGTACATTATACTGCGAAGGAGCCGTCCACTGGGGTGCGGGTTGATTTTGACCCTGTGCCGCATTAATCAGCCTGGTTTTCAGGAAGTCTTCAAAAGTTATGCCTGTGTTGAACGTCCCGTTTGGATATGTCCTTACAAAAGCTTCGATATCATCCACGGTCACTCTATAGCCGTATGTCTTTTCAAATTTGCATCCGGGGGCATATCTTCCGCTATTCTGATTGGAGAAATTGTAGCATCTATGGATCAGTGAAACCGTGAAGCTGAAGTTTTCGTCTCCAAATGCCATTGCTCCAACTTGCTTCATATTGAACTTGCGTCCATTTACACCGATCAGGTAAGCTTCCATGCTTTTGATTTTCTTCTGCAGAGGCAATTTACTGAATTGATAGAACTCGTCTTCAGTGATCACATTACTTGCCAAACTCACTATTTCATTTTCTCCTTCTTCAATATCTTTTTCGGTCTTGCTGTCTGCAGTGCATGCGCATAACTCGCACATTGCATGGCAGAAAGCAAGACTTCTTCAATTATTTCCTAAAATGGCATGTATGTCAATAACATTTTAATGTACAT
>ENA-UPAD01002401-UPAD01002401.1-bioreactor-metagenome-genome-assembly--contig:-NODE-2401-length-13855-cov-487.432681_pt1 | contig 13855 bp, 9 predicted proteins | sample MGYA00238179_ERZ772710 | MGnify/ENA primary metagenome ERZ772710 (study PRJEB29004, sample SAMN07631245) | bioreactor metagenome | isolation source: Switchgrass digestor | place: USA: Dartmouth...
GTCGGAGCAAACGGGAAGCCAAATGCCGACATGGTGATGCCTTTGGTGCTTGAAAAAGCGATGCCGGATGCGCTGATCGGCGTCATTGTTATACTGGTGCTTTCGGCATCGATGTCAACTCTTTCGTCACTGGTGCTTGTATCAAGTTCCGCGATTTCGCTTGATTTGGTAAAGGGAGCGCTGTTCCCGAACATGAAAAAGGAAAACGTGATGCTCCTGATGAGGGCGTTGTGCGGACTGTTTGTGATATGCTCGTTCATGGTGGCTGTGACACCTAACTCCATCCTTGCGCTGATGTCCTTCTCATGGGGTACCGTGGCCGGTGCTTTCCTTGCTCCGTTCCTGTATGGACTGTACTGGAAGAGGACGACCAAAGCAGGAGCATGGGCAGGCTTCCTCAGCGGCTTTGCAGTGTCGCTGGCAGGAGCGATAGTATACAGGATGGATGCGGCAGTTGCACCCAACATCGGCGCGGTAGCTATGCTCGTATCGCTTGCAGTCGTTCCTGCTGTCAGTCTTGTAACTGCAAAAATGCCCCAGAAGCAGTTGGACAGGGCGTTTGGCAAAACTGATGCAGGAAAGCTTGAGATGGAGATGTAAAAGGCTGTTACCGGCCTGATGGCGGTACCGGTGCTTGATGGAGGTGCCTTCCGGCTTATACAGACATCCGGGGAGCGGCTTAATAACTTGTCTGTCATGGCATGATCATGATAACGGGACATCCCTTAAGCGGGCTTGTCCCTTTTTGCTAAGGGTTTACAAAAAACTCGCAAAAGATTAAAATAAAACGAGGCGAAAATAAAGTTCCGGTTTCAATATAAACGGGAAAACAGAGTATAGAGAAAGAAATGGATGATACGTATGAAAGAATTGCTGTTAGGAAATGAAGCGGTAGCTAGGGGGGCATATGAGGCAGGCGTAAAGGTTGCCACCGCGTATCCCGGAACCCCAAGCACGGAAATCACCGAAAACATTGCCAAATATGATGAAATCTACAGCGAATGGTCGCCCAATGAGAAAGTGGCGCTTGAGGTCGCTATAGGCGCATCGGTGGCAGGAGCAAGGTCGATATGCTCAATGAAGCATGTAGGCCTCAATGTAGCAGCAGATCCGCTCTTTACCGTTTCCTATACAGGAGTGAACGGCGGGCTGGTTATAATGGTCGCAGACGACCCTGGCATGCACAGTTCCCAGAATGAACAGGATTCAAGGTTCTATGCCCGCGCATCGCTGGTGCCTATGCTCGAGCCGTCTGACAGCCAGGAATGCAAAGACTATGTGAAAACAGCCTTTGAAATCAGCGAAAGCTTCGACTGCCCTGTTATCGTAAGGCTTACCACGCGTGTCGCCCATTCACGCAGTCTTGTCGAACTGGAGGAAAGAAGCAGCGTAGAACTGAAGCCGTACGTGAAGGATCCGTCGAAGTATGTCATGATGCCTGCGATGGCGAGAGGACGGCATATTGCAGTTGAAAAGAGGATGGCGGAGCTGAGGAATTATGCTGAAACGACGCCGCTGAACCGGATTGAATGGGGAAACAGGGAGACAGGCGTCATAACATCGGGCATTTCATACCAGTATGCCCGTGAAGCCCTCGGCAACGTTTCATACCTGAAGCTTGGAATGGTATATCCGCTGCCGGAAGGACTGATCAGGGAGTTCGCTTCAAAAGTGGATAAATTGTATGTTATAGAAGAATTGGAACCGTTTATTGAAAACCAGGTCAAAAAGATGGGAATCAAAGTGACCGGCAAAGAATTGCTGCCTGTCACAGGAGAATATTCGGCCACTTTACTCAGGGAAAAGCTGCGCGGCATCAAGTTCGAAAAGGTATACGACGTCGATGTACAGGCACCTGCTAGGCCTCCTGTCATGTGCCCCGGATGCCCTCACAGAGGCACGTTCCACGTGCTGAAGAAACTTAAGCTGACCGTAACCGGAGACATAGGATGTTACACACTGGCCGCGCTTCCGCCGGCACAGTCCATGGATACATGCGTATGCATGGGGGCCAGTATCGGAATGGCTCACGGCATGGAGAAGGCACGCGGCAGGGAATTCGGCAAAAAGACTGTGGCAGTGCTCGGCGATTCCACTTTCATCCACTCCGGTATAACCGGGTTGATAGACATAGTTTACAATAAGGGCTGTTCCACAGTGATAATACTGGATAATTCCATCACGGGCATGACAGGTCATCAGCACAATCCCACCACAGGCTTCACCATCAAGGGAGAGCCTACGAAGCAGGTTGACCTGGAGTTGCTGGCAAAAGCGGTCGGGATCGAAAGGGTGAGGATAGCTGACCCGTTTGACATTAAGAACTTTGAAAAAGTCGTGAAGGAAGAGGTCGAAGCAGACGAGCCGTCCGTGATAATTGCCCGGAGACCGTGCGCACTGCTCAGGCAGGTGCGTTACGAAGGCCCGCAGAAGATAAACGAAAACTGCAGAAAGTGCAGAAGCTGCATGAAGATAGGATGTCCGGCAATAGTCGACAAGGGAGACGCGATAGAGATCAACAGCGCGCTGTGCGTCGGCTGCAAGCTCTGCAGCAATGTATGCGCTTTCAATGCAATAGAAAAGGCCGGTGATAATAATGGATGACCTGAATATCATGATAGTGGGAGTAGGAGGCCAGGGAACGCTGCTGGCAAGCAGATTGCTGGGCAAGGTGGCCCAGAAGCAGGGATACGATGTGAAAGTTTCGGAAATCCACGGTATGTCGCAGAGGGGCGGCAGTGTCGTCACATACGTTAAAATGGGCAGGAAGGTCTATTCGCCTGTTATCGAAAAGGGCGAGGCGGACTTCCTGCTGGCTTTTGAAAAACTTGAAGCGCTGCGCTGGATAGATTATCTTAAAAAGGACGGAACGGTGGTGCTGAATGATCAGGAAATAGACCCCATGCCTGTCATCACGGGAAGCACCGCGTATCCGGAAGGGATAATCGACAAACTTGCAGGCGCGGGCGCACGTGTCCGTTCCATCGATGCTCTTGGAATAGCCATGGAATGCGGCAATATAAAAGCTGTAAATATAGTTCTCATAGGCCTTCTGGCAGGGACTTCCTCCATCGCTAAGGATGTCTGGCTGGAGTCCCTTAAGGAGGCAGTGCCGCAGAAATTCCTTGATGTCAACGTCAGGGCGTTTGACGCGGGATATATGGTACGGTGATACTCCTCAGCAGGAAGGTATCCCTTTCCGGACGAGGAATGCCGCACGTGAAAAATGAAGCGTCAGGAAATGATCCTGTGTGACGCTCCTCATCCGTAGAGGAATGCCCGGTGGAGAGGAGTGTCACCATACCTTGAACTTTCAGCCTGTTGCTTTTGCGTGGGGCGGGCAGGCGCCCGTAAACCCTGAAAGCTATTCTCGCGGGAGGATAAAGGGCATAAATAATATCAGAGGAGGGTTCTTTTATGTTGTACTGGAACCAGTCGCGCGAATGCATGCCCAGAGAGGAGATGCAAAAGCTTCAGAATGAGCGGCTGATCAAAACTGTTAAAAGAGTGTATCACAATGTACCTTTTTACAGGGCTAGGATGCAGGAGAAAGGCATAGAACCCGGGGACATAAAGGGTATCGAAGACCTCCCGAAGCTTCCGTTTACTTACAAGCAGGATCTTAGGGACAATTATCCTTTTGGTACGTTTGCAGCCCCATTGTCCGAGATCGTGAGGATCCATGCGTCGTCAGGAACGACCGGTAAAAAGACGGTAGTCGGATATACCAGGAGCGATATCGAGAGATGGTCCGAGGTCATGGCAAGGACCCTTGTCAGTGCCGGGGCGACAAAAGAATCGGTAATACAGGTAGCATATGGCTATGGCCTTTTCACCGGTGGACTTGGCGCCCATTACGGAGCCGAGAAAATCGGAGCGTCCGTGATCCCGATCTCGGGAGGGAATACCAGGCTCCAGGTCGAGATAATGAAGGACTTCGGCACCACGATACTTGCATGTACGCCTTCCTATGCGCTGTACATGGCGGAAGAGCTTGAAGAGACAGGCATAAAGCTCAGCGAACTGAAGCTGAAGGCCGGCGTGTTCGGAGCAGAGCCATGGTCGGAGGCAATGAGGAATGAAATAGAAAGAAGGCTGGGAATACTTGCAATAGATATTTACGGGCTCAGCGAAGTCATAGGTCCGGGCGTTGCATCCGAGTGTCCCTGCAAGTGCGGTCTGCATGTACAGGAAGACCATTTCATTCCCGAGATAATAGATCCTGAAACCGAAGAAATACTGCCTCCCGGATCAAAGGGCGAATTGGTGTTCACCACCATCACGAAGGAAGGCTTGCCGTTGATACGTTACAGGACCAGGGACATATCTTCGCTTGATTATTCGCCTTGTGCATGCGGAAGGACTACTGTCAGGATGAGCAAGGTATCAGGACGTACTGACGACATGCTGATAATACGTGGTGTAAACGTATTCCCGAGCCAAATAGAAAGCGTACTGCTCGATATGGGAGAAACCGCACCTCACTACCAGATCATCGTGGACAGGGTTAACAATCTCGATGTCATGGAAGTATGGGTCGAAATGACGCCGACTTTGTTCTCGGATGAGGTGAAGAGGATCGAGGATCTTGAAAAGAATATCAGAAAGAGGATAGAAGATACACTTGGGATAAGCGTGAAAGTCAAGCTTGTCGAACCAAAATCAATAGAACGCAGCCAGGGCAAAGCCAAAAGAGTGATCGACAAACGCAGGATATGACAAAGCATAAAAAGTATGCGGCACTATTGCCGCTGCAGTATATTCCAAACTGTATCCAATCATGAACGGGAGGTAAGATCCATGTATGTAAAGCAAATATCGATCTTTCTGGAAAACAAATCCGGACGGCTTGCGGAAGTAACCTCGATACTTGGTGACAATGGAATAGACATCAGTGCTTTGTCATTGGCGGACACGACGAATTTTGGCATACTCAGGCTCATTGTGAACGATCCTGATAAAGCCGAGGAAGTACTGAGGAAAGACGGATTCACGACGAGCGTGACCTCGGTAACGGCAATAGGCGTCAGGGATGAGCCCGGCGGCCTTGCTGTGGCGTTGAGGATCCTAAAGGATGCAGGGATCGAAATAGAGTACATGTACGCTTTCGTCAGCAAGAAAGAAGATGAAGCCCTCGTGATCCTGAAGACGGGAGATATCGGCAAAACGGCCGAAGTTTTGAGTTCAAACGGGATCAACGTACTTTCGGCAGAAGAAGTTTATAACCTTTAATCGATTATCCGGATTTACAGCTATAATAGATATTTGAGCAAATCTAAAAGCCGTTCATTGCTGAACGGCTTTTAGATTTGCTGGGATATTTTTAGTTTGATACTTTAGCTTCAGATCCTGAGCTTCAGATCCTGCCAAGGATATATTTAAGCGCAAAATACTTCATTTTACCCATGGAGACCTTTATCTCACTGAGAAAACCGGCGTTGAACTCGGTAAACAGCCGCTTTTCCTTATCCGTGGCATCGTGTGTGCTGTATCTTATCCTTACGAAGATGTCAGTTATCGCTTTGAACCGGACAGGACTGAAGAACAGCAGCTTATCGATCCTTGCGGAATACTGGTACGGCGTCTCCGCAGGCTCGATGCCGAAACCGGCAAGTTTCAGCAGCCCGATGTAATAGTCATAATGTTTGAGTATGGATGTCCTTGGCGGCAAAACTGCCAGCCTGAACAACCTGACCTTGCTTCGGACTGCATTGACAGTTATTAAAAGCAGGAACAGGCATCCGATAATGCAGAGGGCCCACAGTACGATGATACCGGGCTCAGGATCCGTATTGTCCCTGTAAGTACCGGGATTTGTGAAACCACCGCTGCCCTGGGAGTAGTATCTTCTCATCATTTCCATATAATCTTCATAAGAAGGATTATAATATGGGCTTAAGTTAACATTTTCATGCAGATCAGCCGTATAGTAGGCTGACCTGAACGGCGGCGTCGCTTCAAATGGAAGCCAGCCATAGCCTTCGAAATAGACCTCGGTCCATGCATGTGCCTGCATGTTTGTGACTACATACGCGTCATACCTGTCTTTCACAGGATCGGGAGGAAGCATGTAGCCTTCGACATACCTGGCGGGAAGTCCTGCACATCTGGCAAGGATGGTCATTGCCGATGCAAAGTATGAGCAATAGCCTTCCTGCAGATCGAACAGGAAATAATCTACAAAGTCCCTGTTCCTTGGAGTCGAACGAACGTCCAGGTTATATGCAAAATTCTCGGCAACGAATTTTTCGATGGCCTTGGCTTTGTCATAGTCGCTGTCTGCACCTACGACCAGTGAAGCTGCCAGGTCCTTTATCCTCTGGGGAAGTTCGTCCGGAAGCTGAAGGTATTTTTCGTATACGTCATCACTGTGTTCCTTGAACCTGAGCACTTTTTCATAGCTTTCGCGCAGTTCTCCGATTTCGCGTACTTCTCCCTGTATCGCCACATATGCTTCTGCAGGAATATCGTAATCGGCGAGGTCAAGGACATTTTCCGGATCAGGTTCCGGCAGTCCGGTGGTAGTTCCTGCAGGGTAAACGGTTACGGAACTTCCAGGCATTATTCCGGATTTAACTGTCACCGATATGATTTGGGAATTAAGTTTATCAAGGTACTCTGCATATAAGCCCCTTTTGCTTTTCCTCAATATTTCCTGGAACTGTTCCGATCCTGTTGCCGGGACATATGCCGTCAAACCGTACTGAAAGTTTTTCGACAGCCTTTTTTCAGCAGAAAGATCTCCGGTATCGCTCATAAAAGTTTTGATTTCAGTGGAATAAGGCTTAAAGGAACTGACTTTCGGCGGGATGAAAAGAGATTTTGTTTTCAGGTTGAGGAATGTGACCGTTATGGGATCCAGATACAGCAGCCCGTCGGGAAGTTCATCGTTTCCGGTCAGTATCTTCAGGCCCTCCAGCATTTCCTCGGTATCATTGTAAAGACTATAGGTTTCATCTCCAAGCGGTGAAAGTTCTTCAACGCTGTTGATCCATCTGTTGCCCGTATATACATCCTTGGTGGCGCCCCTGAGGTAGACCCGCTTGTTCGTTGTGACATACAATACATTCGTCTTGTCGAGACTGACCCTGCCGCCCAGGAAATCATCACTGTCGCCGAAGCCTGAGGATGCGGAAAGCGAGAAGTAGTCAAAAGTTTCATAATCGAATTTGCTCCTCAGGTAGTTATAAGCGCTGTTGATCTTCTGGTCCAGCCATTTCCACTGGATCGGATAATTACTCGCCTGTATCGAGGACGCAAGCAGGATCAGTACTATGCTGACAGGTATACTCCAGAGAAGCAGGACAGGAGGTTTTACATAATCGTTCTCGGCTTTTGAACTCTTTACCAGGTAAACATGCTTGAGATACGACATAAGTACCGCAGCAAGATAAACGTAAAACGGAACCAGTGTGACAACCAGGCGGTATGATGCCTGTACTGCAAATATGCCGGCGCCTGCTGCCAATATCACAAAGAAGTTGAATTTCCTGAGGACGAAAATGTACGAAAGCACGCATACAAGAATGGATAAGCCGATAATGCTGATTAGCTGGTATGTCGGGTCAGGCATGTCAGCATACAAAATGAAATCATAAAGCCAGTAAAAATAATCCTCAAAAAACCTTATTGCCCTGTCAAGCCTTGCAAACCAGAATACATATACTGATGCGGAAATGAATACAATGCCAAGCAATACCGCAGTTATCACAGAGGCGGTCCTGTTGAAAAAAGCAATAATGAGCACCGCTGTGACAGCGATGACTATCAGCAGAGTCGGCACAGGAGGGCAGGTGAAGCCTGTGGCTGATGTGAGTGCATATGTTATGCTGAACGATACAAGTACTGATAGTAATACATCCGGTAATTTACCGGCGATGCTTTTCAACACGATATCATTCCTCCCGCTCCTAGCTTTCAAGGATCGCTTTCGTATCATCGTCTATGCCGATCCTGTAACATTCGATACCGATCTCAGGAAGCGACGTGAGTATATTCTCGGCTTCCTGTTCTATGGTACCTGTTATCTTCTCAGGCGATATATATACAAGGATTATATTGTAGCCGGAGCTTGCAGTTTTGTACAGTTGGTTATAGAGGTCATATCCAAGGTTCGCCGAAAACACGACAATGTTTGAATTTTTCTGAGCGCTCTCCGTGTATATACTGAGAAGATCCTCCACGGCGACATCATCGGTGAATTTAACCTTTGCCAGTGTTTCGTATATCTCATTGAACATCAGATGGTTTTTTGCCTGGATGCTGTGAAGCGTTTCGCTGAAATAAACAAGCTCAACAGGTATCCATTTGTTCAGGCAATAATAAAGCACTGCGACGACAGCTTCGATCAGCTTGTCTTCCAGCATAATATTCTTAGCCGGAGGATAGTAGTTCCTTCTCAGGTCCAGCAGCATCAGCGTGTTGGTTTCGGATGTACTCTGGAACTTCTTTACCATAAGTTCCCGGGTCCGTGCCGTCAGTTTCCAGTGTATCCTTTTAAGCGAATCGCCATATTGATATTTCCTGACGTCGCTTATGGTAGTCATGTCTTCATCCCTTGTATTGAGCATCGTGTGCTTTTCAGACATGTAATCAGTTTTGAGGCGGAACTTTTCCAGGCATATGATCCTCGGATACACGGTGACATACTTGGGTTCGCCGACATTGTACCTGAATTTTATGAGCCCGAAGAAATCTTCTATCTCGACTGAATCGACTCCGATCTCATAACTGCCCCTGTAATTGCACTGAAGCTCAAACGTATAGTTTCTGCCTGAAAAAGGGGGCAGAGAAAAATTCCTGATCTGGTACTGGTTCTCGAAAATCGTGTTGGATCCGTAGAACGATACCTTAAGGTACGGATACAGGAAGAAATCTTCATTATTTATGCTGAACATGAAGTTCACTTTGTCGCCCTTGGTCACGAACCTCTTATCCAGATCCTGCCCGAATTTGAACCTGAGGTATATGATAAGCGTATATAAAATGGAAAAGACAGGCAGGAGCAGCGTGATGTAAAGGAACATGTAAGGTATCTTGCCGCCGCTGAAATAGGTAAAAACCAGGGCGGAAGCAAACAGGCACATGAAAAGGATCCTGGTGTGCTTCATGCTAGCTCACCACCGGCACATTTATTCTGGAAACGATAGAGTTCAATATTTCAACCGGGTTTATCTTCTTAAGCCTTGCTTCCTGCTTGAGCATAAGCCTGTGTGATAATACCGGGGACACCATTTTCCTGATGTCATCGGGAATCACGAAATCACGGCCGTTGTAGAATGCCCATGCCTGCGATGCCCTGAACAGGGCAAGCGAACCCCTGGGGCTCGATCCCAGCGTAACATCGGGATGTTTCCTGGTCTGGCTCACTATTTCCACTATATAATTGCTGAGGCTCTTGTCGACATGTACGTTTTTTACTTCATCCTGAAGGGATATTATGTCGTTGCTTTCGGCAACAGGCATCAGTTTGTCAAGAGGATTCGAGTGCTGGAATCTTGACAGGATGTAGCTTTCCTCCGAGTTGGTCGGGTATCCTATGGATATCTTCATGAAAAAGCGGTCGATCTGTGCTTCCGGCAGCGGATATGTGCCGATGTACTCAACAGGGTTCTGCGTTGCAAGTACCATGAACGGTTTCGGCACTTTGTACGTAACTCCGTCGACCGTTACCTGCCTTTCTTCCATGACCTCTAGAAGACTGGCCTGTGTCTTGGGCGATGTCCTGTTGATCTCATCCGCCAGGATGATCTGGCTCATTATTGCGCCGGGCCTGTATTCGAAATCGCCGGTCTTCTGGTTGTAGACTGAAAAACCTGTTATATCGGAGGGAAGTATGTCAGGTGTGAACTGTATCCTCCGGAATGATGCGTTGATGGACCTGGCAAGGGCTGATACCAGGCTTGTCTTGCCAACACCGGGGACGTCTTCGATCAGGACGTGGCCGTTGCAGATCAGCGAGATCACTGCAAGTTCCACGGCGGAACGCTTGCCAACGATTACATTCTCCACGTTTTCGATAATGTTCCTGAGAACTCTGACAGAATCGTTCATAACACTCATCCTTCTGCTCATGTAATTTTTTTAATTTTATGATAGTATAGCGGTCATTTTTGATGAAGTAGTTTTTTTCAGGAGAATTGTAGTGTTTTTTTCAACTGGCGGAAAGGGGCAACTTCGTGTTTACATTAAAAAAACGGAATTATATAATAAAAGCGAATGCCGGGGATTTAGACGACACGGCAGGCAGATACGGATCAAAACAGCGCGGCAGGAGATGGAGAACATATGAAAGCAGAGATCCTTGCAGTCGGGACAGAACTGCTCATGGGGCAGATCGCAAATACGAACGCACAGTATATTTCTTCAAGGCTCCCCGATGCTGGTATCGGGGTATATTTTCACGGCGTGGTCGGGGACAACCCGGAAAGGCTTAAGCAAAGCTTTTTGCTGGCCATGTCCCGTTCCGATGTCATCATACTGACCGGAGGCCTTGGACCTACGCAGGATGACATCACCAAGGAGACAGTATCGGAAGTCCTCGGACGAAGGCTCCTGCTTGACCGGGAAAGCCTCGACAGGATCGAGGAATTCTTCAGAAGGCGAAACAGAAAGATGACTCAGAACAACGTCAAGCAGGCTTATTTCCCCGAAGGATGCACTATCATCAGAAACAGCAACGGCACTGCTCCCGGCTGTATAATAGAGGAAAATGGCAAAACAATAGTGATATTGCCGGGTCCGCCATCAGAAATGAAGCCCATGTTCGAAGAAACGGTGATGCCCTACCTGGCTGCCAAATCCGAGTATCGGCTCGAATCAGTATACCTCAGGGTTTTCGGGATCGGGGAATCGTCTGTCGAAGATTCGCTCCTTGATCTTATAGACGGCCAGACCAATCCGACGATTGCAACATACGCTAAGGATGGAGAAGTGACATTACGCATTACGGCAAGGTATCCAAAGAACGGCAGCGGCACGGATCTCATCAGGCCGGTGACAGACGAGATAAAGCGAAGGTTTGGAGATGCCGTTTACAGCGAAGACAACCGCAGTCTCGAAGAAGTGGTCGCCGGACTGCTGATGGAAAAGAAAAAGACGATCTCGCTGGCCGAATCCTGCACAGGAGGCCTTCTGGCTGCAAAACTCACCGATATTCCAGGCATTTCTTCGGCTTTTGACCGGGCTGCGGTGACCTACAGCAACAGGGCCAAGATGGAGGAACTGGGCGTAAGGAAGGAAACACTTGAAAGATACGGCGCTGTCAGCGAACAGACTGCAAAAGAGATGGCACTGGGCATACGGAAAGTATCCGATACGGACCTGGGGGTATCAGTTACCGGTATAGCCGGGCCAGGCGGAGGAACGGCCGAAAAGCCCGTGGGACTCGTGTACACTGCATTAGCCCACAAAGACGGAGTAATCGTGAAAAGGCTCGATCTCTTGGGAGACAGGGCCAAGATCAGGAATATGACTTGCCTGCATGTATTTAACATGATCAGAAGATACCTTATCAGCGTGGAAGGCTGACAATTTAGCGCTCTGGAGGACATGAATTGGCACACGGAAGGGAAGACAGCATATCAACGGCAGCAATAGTGGTCATGGGTTCGATCATCCTGGGCAGATTCACGGGATTCCTCCGTGAAACAGTGCTTTCATGGAAGGTGGGGCTCAGCTGGGTACAGGACGCATATGTCGCTGCGTTTACAGTGCCCGACATCGTATATATGCTGCTCGTCGGAGGTACGATATCGGCGGCGCTGGTTCCGTTTTTATCCGGAAAAGTCGAGAAGGGTGAGGAAAAAGACGGATGGCTGGCTGCCAGTTCATTTATTAATGCAATTACACTGATCATGGCGGCAATCTGCGTATTCGGGATCATTTTCGCAGACAGGATGATACCTGCCGTCGCTCCCGGTTTCACCGACAGCAGTCCCCAGACAAGGGAACTTGCCGTGAAGCTTTCAAGGATACTGTTCCCGTCAGTTGTTTTTATTATGCTGGCGGGGATCTGCAACGGCGTGCTTAACTCATACAGGAAGTTCGCAGCAGCGGCGTTCGGGCCATCCATATACAACATAGGATGTACCGTAAGCATATACCTGTTTGCCGATACTGACCCCGAAAGCATGACAAAAGCCGCATTATTCGTGACACTGAGCGCACTCGGATATTTCCTGCTGCAACTGTTGTTTTCAATAAGGAAATTCAAATTTTACAGGCCGGTGATAAATATAGCCGACGAAGGTTTCAGGAAGCTATTCGGCCAGGCTGTTCCGTCACTGCTCAATTCCGCGACGGCACAACTGAATACGGTCATATCGACCGCATTTGTCAGCCTGAGCGCCGCAGAAGGCAGCCTTGCGGCATTCAGGAACGCCAATACGCTGTGGCAGATGCCCCATGGCATATTCGCAGTAGGGATCGGGACAGCCGTGCTTCCGTCGCTGTCAGGAAGATATGCAACAGGCGGATACAAGGAATACAAAACACTGCTGATGAAATCGCTGACGTCCGTCCTTTTTTTTGCTATACCGTCGTCAGCGGGTTTCCTGGTACTAAGGGAGCAGCTTGTCAGGGCTGTGTACAAATGGGGCGGCAGATTCACGGAGGAGAATGTGCCCGTGGTGGCTGAGATACTTGCATTCTTCTGTATAGCGATGATCACGCACTCCACGGTAACGATAATGAACAGGGCGTTCTATGCGGCGCAGGATACCATGACGCCGCTGGCGGCAGGCATGATTTCCGTGGCGCTCAACCTGGCGCTTGGATATGTTTTTTACGAGTATACCGACCTGGGAGCAGCGGGGATGGCCTTTTCGTATTCGCTGATCAGCTTTGTGAATTCCCTGTTGCTGCTCCTGCTGATGGGGAAAAAGCTGAAAGGCATAAATGCAGGCGAACTGGCAGGTTTCCTTATCAAGTCTGTATTGTCTGCAGCAATCATGGGCGCCGTTTTGTGGGGCATCCAGGAAATACTGCCGTATCCGGACGGAAAAGCATTGCAGTTGCTGTATCTTGCGCTTGAGATCATCGCGGGATGCGTCGTTTATTTGATAATGATGCTTATTCTCCGGTCGCAGGATGCGATATATTTGGTGAATAACATCAGGCAGAGATTGAAATTGTAAAAATATGTTATATTGTTATTGACTATTCCCGAGAAATAATATATAATCATAATCAGAACAAGTGTTCGTTTATTCGGATTAAGGAGGTCTGCTCAAATGTTGGAAAGAAAGAAGGCATTGGAGATGGCACTGAACCAGATAGAGAAGCAGTTCGGCAAGGGTGCTGTCATGAGGCTGGGGGAAGAAGCCCATCTGAACATCGAATCGATACCCACAGGCGCGATAGGCCTTGATATAGCCCTTGGCGTGGGCGGCGTTCCAAGAGGCAGGATCGTCGAGATATTCGGACCTGAAGCTTCAGGAAAGACGACCGTTGCCCTGCATATAATCGCCGAAGCGCAGAAAATGGGCGGAGACGCTGCTTTCATCGATGCGGAGCATGCACTGGATCCCGCATATGCAAAAAACCTGGGCGTCGATATCGACAACCTTATCGTATCCCAGCCGGACACTGGTGAGCAGGCGCTCGAAATAGCCGAAGCACTTGTCAGGAGCGGAGCCATTGACGTTATAATAGTAGACTCGGTTGCCGCATTGGTACCGAAAGCGGAGATAGACGGCGAGATGGGAGACGCACATGTCGGACTGCAGGCAAGGCTCATGTCCCAGGCTCTCAGAAAGCTTGCCGGCGTCGTGAGCAAATCGAAGACCACAGCGATATTTATAAACCAGCTCAGGGAAAAGGTCGGCATCATGTTCGGCAATCCCGAAACGACTCC
>ENA-UPAD01002402-UPAD01002402.1-bioreactor-metagenome-genome-assembly--contig:-NODE-2402-length-13848-cov-11.982382_pt1 | contig 13848 bp, 10 predicted proteins | sample MGYA00238179_ERZ772710 | MGnify/ENA primary metagenome ERZ772710 (study PRJEB29004, sample SAMN07631245) | bioreactor metagenome | isolation source: Switchgrass digestor | place: USA: Dartmouth...
GGATCAATCACTGCACATCATCCTGTGAATTAATTTTTATATTCGTAATAGTGACGTTACGAATCCACATGGTCAGAATAAACACATAAGTAGTACTATTTGAAGAAATTTTATTTAAAATTTACTATATGTATGGATGTTTAAGACTGTGAAATTTTCCTCGATGATCTAAATAAATAAAATCATAATTTTCTCTATCTTCGTATCAAATGCAAACTTTTAGGAAAAAATAACAACAATAAAATATCTATAAAATGTGTGTAGAATGAGATGGTCCCATGTCAAATGAAATAATTTGCCCAAAATGCGGAAATAAAAATGAAGAGGATGCTGATTATTGCACAAGCTGTAGTAAGAAACTGAAATATTCAGATGAACTTAAAAAATTGCATGACAAGTGTTTTGAACTTCACGAAGCAGGCCAATACGAAGAAGCATTAGAATGCTATGAAATTGCTTTACAGATAAATCCAAGAATTGAAGCTTCATGGGCCAACAAAGCCGTTGTCCTAGCCCTTTTTGGAAAATATGCTGATGCAAGGGCATGTTGTAACATCGCCCTAATATAAATCCAAAATTTGGACCTGCTATTGATATTAAAAGAATGTTAAGATTCAGATAGATATGGAGTTAATCTTTCTGGAGGATAGTGATGGATTTTGGACCCTCAATCATGGATAATACTAAAAACCGCGAGGTTGTCAGACTTATTAAAGATCAGTTAAAAAACTGTGAAGAGGCCAAATTTGCAATAGGATACTTCTTCATAACAGGATTCTCACTCATAGAGGATGACTTTCCAGCAAAATTCAAAAAAAGACCCTTTCTGAAAATAGTGATGGGAGATGAAACCACCAAACAAACAGGTGCAGAAATTACAGAGGGTTATGAACTTAGAGAGCTCTTTAAAGACAAAATGATAGGAGAGCTCCAGAAGGGGGAGATTACCGACAAAGAGATAAAAAACATCACCCTCCTCAAAAAACTCATTGCAGAGGAAGTAATAGAAATCAAGCTATTCGAAAAATCCAAACTCCACGCCAAACTCTACCTTTTCCTCACAAATCCAACATCACAATTCCAGTCTCCAGGACTGGCACTCGTCGGATCATCAAACTTCACAAAAAAGGGCCTCACCCAAAACAAAGAACTCAACGTGGCCCTAACCTCAAGAGAGGATGTCCAATACCTGAACAAATGGTTTGATGAACTCTGGGAAGAAGCCACAGACTTCAGTCAGGACATGCTAAATATAATAGACTATTCTGGAGTAACTGAAAGGGATGGACATAAACCAAAAATCGGCCAGAAAATCGACCCAGACCTACTCTTCAAGTACCTCGTCTACCACTGGTTCGATGGAAGAGTAAAAAACATGCTAAAAAAGGATGTCCTCATGGAATTCCAGTTAATAGGTGTCATGAACGCCATAACATCATTAAACAACTACAATGGTGTCATCCTTGCGGACTCTGTTGGTCTTGGCAAAAGCTTCCTTGCAGGGGCAATAATAGAAGAATACATCAACGGAAAACACCCTGAATGGAAACCAGAGAACAAAGAGCCGGCTGCACTCCTCATACTACCCCCATCACTCATAAACCAGTGGGAGGATCTCCTCCTAAACCAGGACTACTTCTTCCAGGGCCAGAAAAAGAAACTCATAAAAACCGGCAATATCCTCACCAGCGAATATGAAATCATAGACAACATAAAACTTGGAAAAATAGGATTCATGTCCCTCGGAAAATTCCAGAATATAGGAGACGAAAGTCTCAAGCAATTAAGAGATGAATATGACCTATTCATCATAGACGAGGCGCACAAATACAGGAACAGCAACACCAAAAGATGGAAAAACATCAGGAAACTCCAGAAAAAAACGACAGATGAAGAGAATAAGTTCATTCTTTTAACAGCAACACCCATCAACAACTCAATAAGAGACGTTTACAATCTAATACGCCTCTTCATGGACGACACATTCATGCCCTTCAGGATAAAAGGTGTGGAAGTCGATAAACTCATAAACAATTATACAAAGCTAAAAAATGAAATAGAAATGGATCCTGACCCTGAAAAGAAAAAAGAACTCAGAATAACAGCTCAAAAAATAAAAAAAGAGGTCCTGGATGAAATAATGATACTCAGAACAAGAAAATATATAGTCGAGCAATTCAAGGACCTCAAGATAAATGGCAAACCACTTATATTCAAGGATCCCCAACCATTCAGTCTCGAATACTCCCTATTCTGCAAAAAGGACTACCTTGACTTCCTAGAGACCCTCAAGGATGTACTCCCAGAGATTAACTTTGAACATACAAAGCTCTACGGAGCCCGATATATAGTGTTCGAGGAAGAGCAAATCGGTGAAGACGAACCCCAGAAAAAGCTCATAGAAATAGCCGACCTCCTGAAGCTCCTCCTAGGAAAAAGGCTTGAAAGTGGAATATACCCCTTCGAAACAACCCTGAGAAGAATATACGAAAAGGAGAAAATCTTCTACGAATTATTCAAGAAGCAGCAAACCTGGAGCAAAGAAACCCTCCAGCGTGTACTTGAAAAAGCACTTGAAGCTGCACGTATAAATAAGGACCTCAATGAACTAATGGAAGAATACGACGTTGAAGAGGATGTAACACGACTCGAAAGGATAATAGAATACATTGAGAGCTGTGCAGGCCCTGAAATAGACCCTCTCAAATCAGGAATAAATTCAATACTTGAATATATGGAAAAGGACCTCAGATCAATGGACAGAATCCTAAACTTCCTAGATGAACTCAAAGAAAAGGAGAGAACAGACTTCAAAACCATTGGAAAACTGCCAGTGCAGGAAACAGACATAATGGAAATGCCAATATTCGTATACACTGATGATCCAAAACTCAGAGCGCTCAAAAACCTCATAGGAAACCCTCAATTCAAATCAAAAAAGCTAGACACACCAACACTCTACAATAAAAAGATCGTAATATTCACACAGTACAAGGACACAGCATATTATCTATACAATAACCTTAAAAACTGGATAAAAGACGAGATAGACCTTCATCCCTGGCTAAAAGATGGAGATAACCTCAAAATCGGACTGGTAACAGGTGAAACAGAGACCTCAACAAAGATAAACTACATAAAAAGATTTTCCCCAGGATCCAATAATGGATGGACAGAAGTAAAAAGATCAGGTGAAATCGAAATACTAATAACAACCGATGCCCTGAGCGAGGGCATAAACCTCCAGGATGCAGACGCAGTTGTCAACTATGACCTCCCATGGAACCCCATGATCATAGTCCAGAGGGTGGGAAGAGTCAACAGGATAGGCAACGAAAAGGACATCACAGTAATCAACTACATGCCATCAGGAGAAATCGAGGTCCTCGTAGGGATACTGAACAAACTGAATGAAAAAATAGAGGACATAACACTTGTTGTGGGTAAAGATGTGAGGATACTTTCACCAGACGAGAAAATCAACATAGAAACCTTTGGAGAGAAAATAAAGGATCTATCAAAGATTTCAATGGATAAACTTGAAGAATACGGCCTTTCCAATGAAATTAAAAACTTCATATCTGATAAGATATCACAGGAACAGATCGATAACTATAAATTACTCAACATTATCCAGTATGAACTTGAATACAAACCAGAGGACTTCCGCGAAGTTGAAGATATGGATGGAACTTACTACACCTACATTGAAAACGGCGATGGCCTTACAAGTATATACGAGTACCACAAGGGCCCATACAAGGTAAAAAAACAGGTGCTAACCTTAGAGGACGGCGAGGTTAAAGAATCAAGCCCATTAAAACTACTCGATCTCATCAAATCAAAAGAATCACAACCATACAGGATAGAGAAAGCCATTGAAGGACTTGAAAAATTCAAAAACCGCGTTGAAACTGTTGCTGATGAGCTTAAGGATGTAACTGAAACACAGCAGGGATTCCTGAGGGACCTATCCAATACTATACTGATAAAGCGGAATGAAGTATCTGAGAGCCACAAATTCAAAAGTGTTTATATCACTATCTCAAGGCTCCCTCCCAGGAAATACTCTAGAAAAATAAAGTCGCTACTCACGAAAAAGAACCTCATAAAGATGAGAGGTAACCAGGTCGAAATAACCGATGCCAATGAACTCCTGGACGTACTTTACAATTATCTATCTGATAATAACCTTATCGGCTCTGGATCACTGAAAGTTGAATATCACATGAAGGGGTGGTACTGTGGATATAATAAAAACTCTTGAAAAGGCACTTGAAAAATATGAAACCAGGGAAATCGAAATAAATGACAGGATCTATGATCTCTACATTGTACCCCAACTGAGTGACCCTGAACTTAACCTATTTGAAGGGTTCCTATTAATTGATGCAGAGAAAAAGGGAGAGGTTACATCAATAAAGAACTACTATGCACCTGTAAGTGGTTACACACCCCGCCTCTCATTCGTCATTTATGATGACAAACTCCTCATAAGGGATCATCGCAAAAACAAGCACATAATAAGATCTTTAAATAAGATAAACACTAGTTTTAAGAAAAAAATCAAAAAAGCAATAGATGAACCCTCCGAAACCAATTTTGATGCGCTCTTCGACAGAAAAGACATTATCGAGGAATTCTATAAACTATTCAAAAACGCCAGAAACTATCTTGCTGAAAATATCAAGGGAATAGCCGAGGAGGAGAAACGTGAAGAATTTGCCGATAGTTTCATGATGCAGATGATGACCCTCTGGTACCTGCAGGCCAGGGGTTTCTTCAACAACGATGATAAATACCTGATAACCAAATTCGAGGAACTCTCACAGAAGCGCCTCGATGAGACCGGATTTAAAAGCTACAAGGAATTCCTTGAATACTTCTTTGACAAGATACGTGACACAGAAGGTGAACAGTACTACGAGGATGACCTCACCGGAAAAGTTGTTGTTATAGGCCCCGCAATCTTCATCGGCACAGAGGAAGAATTCGACATCGTGGACATACCCGACAGGTGCTTCTACCAGGAAAATGTAACAGAAAAACTCATAAACGAAAATCCCCGTAGAATAAAGATTGGTATACCTATTCTGAACCTTTTTGAGAGCAGGGACTGGATAGAGGGTGACATAGACGAATACGTCCTCGGCGCCCTCTATGAGAAGCTCATAACAGAAGATATCAGAAGAGAAACAGGCTCATATTACACCCCTGAGAAGATAACATCATTCATAGCAGAAAATACAATTGAGCCCTACCTTCTTAACTCACTGAACCGAGATTATGGAAATATCGATGATTTAATTGATAATGCTGATAAGAATGACCTCATTAAACTTTACCATACTCTTCGAGATATAAAGATACTTGACCCCGCTGCTGGTTCAGGGCACTTCCTAGAAAGCGCCATAGATGTCCTTGTTAGCATATACAGGAAAACCAGAAACAAAGCACTTAGCATTGGACTCAGGGGCTTTGATATAACGGTTGCAGATGAGAAAGGTGAACTGAAGACAATTGACCTTCTTGAAATAGACGAAGATCACTTCGAAATGTACCTGAAATTCTTCATCATACTTTCAAGGAACATATATGGTGTTGACATCAACCCCTCAGCACTCAAGGTTGCAAGGGCCCGGTTCTTCCTCAGCATTGCAAAACACTTCAGACCCTCAAAAGAAGGCAACGATATCTTTATTAGATTCCCCAACGTCCACTTCAACCTCAGAGAGGGAAACTCCCTAATTGGCTACGAGAGCATAGGAAAGGACAAAGTGGATCTCTTCTCATTTTCAGGAACCCAGAAGGAGGAGACAGAGTACATAGCCGATAAAATAATCTTAGATGACCTCAAGGAGTACCTGGAATCCTGCAGTAAATCCCTCAGATTAAAAGGTGATATCAATAAAGATATCGATGATCTTAATTCCATTTTCAGTAAGAACAGGATTAAATGGGCGGACATAAAAAGGATTCTGCAGATAAAGGAGAAGCTTGTCTCTATTCTGATTGTATCCCTAAATTCAAAACAGGCTACTGAAATCAATGATCTCCTTGATCGTATAGATAGCCTGTTCCAGACTAAATTTGATGAAAAGTTCGCAGAAGAATATAATATTCCAATTGAAAAAGTTAAAGAATTAAAGGCTTTCCACTGGATACTTAATTTCCCAGAAATATTCATTAATTCCGATGGTTTTGATGTTGTAATAGGTAATCCACCATATGTTAGACAAGAAAGAATCAAAGAACTCAAAACTGAACTTGAAAAACACTATGAAACCTATAATTCAACCTCAGATTTATATGTATATTTCTTTGAGAGAGGAATAAGACTCCTGAAAGAGGGCGGGATGTTTTCATACATATCTTCAAACAAATTTACACGTGCTAAATATGGAAAAAACCTTAGGAACTACCTTATGAACTATTCCATAGAGAAATACGTTGATTACACTGGTAAAAAAGTTTTTAAAGGAGCCACAGTGGATGTCTCTGTAATAGTAATAAAGAAGTCCAAACCGCACCCTGAAAACGAAATTCTGGTAAATGAGGAATTCAAATTACTACAGCAAAAACTTGATAAAGAATCATGGACTTTTGAAAGACCAGAGATAAACAGGATCAAAAAGAAGATAGAGAAGGTTGGCAGGCCACTAAAAGAATGGAACACAAACATTTACTTTGGCATCAAAACAGGTTTCAACAAAGCCTTTATCATCGACAGCCAGAAAAGAAGGGAAATATTAGATGCTTGTAAGACACAAGAAGAAAGAAAAAGGACAGCAAAAATAATTAAACCAATCTTAAGGGGTAAAGATATAGACCGTTACTTTTATGATTGGAATGATTCTTGGATTATTTTGGTCAAAAGCGGGTGGACAAACAAGAATCGAGGAAAAAAAGATCCGGAAAAATTCTTTAGAAAATATTATCCGACAATATACAAGCATCTAATTTCATCTGCTAAAAGAGGGAAAGGCCGAGGGCTTTTCGAAAGGGATGATCAAGGTGACTACTGGTGGGAACTCAGACCATGCGACTATTATCACGAATTTGAAAAGGAAAAAATCGTATGGCAAAGAATAACACAGCGATTTTCGTTTTCTTTAGTTCCAAAGGGCTTATATGTCTTAGATTCAATGTGTTTTATGACAAATGATAATATCAAGTTTTTAGTTGGGGTTTTAAATTCAAAATTAGTAGATTTTTATGTTAGAACTTATGTTCATCAACTCGGAGACAAGGGATTTTTACTTTCAAACCAATACGTTGAACGTATTCCCGTTCCCCCCATTACAAAAGAAAATAAAAACCTTGTGGAGAAGATAGAAGGTCTTGTTGATCAGATTTTGGTTTTGAATAAGCAGAGGCAATTTCTTATTAAATCTTTTAAGGCTCTTGTTGAAAATATAGGCCAGGATAGGATGAATAGCCCTCTAGGCCAATATCTCAAACCCAAGAATGCTCCTGATTATTCTATCAACTTGGTTGAAACGAAGAAGTTAATAGATGATGAAAAGATGGGCCTTCCAAGATTTTATAAGGTTAAAGGCCAAAATAATTCTCTAGTGATCTCTGTTGGTTACGATGACAATTCTGTGGAGGATGTCATTGAAATACATTTTGATGATCCTTTAATGAAGGAATTTTTCCACCTTGCAATATCAACCACTACAGGTAAAAAGAACTACAGGAGCAAGAAAAATATCGTTGAAACAGTACTCTCTGATATAAAACTGCCAAAATCCACAAAAAACAAAGAAGAAGACGTGAAGAACATAAAAAATCTAATGCAACTTCTTGAAGAAGAATACAAAGAAAAGGTAAAATCAGAATTCAGCGATTCACAGGTCAAAACAATAACCTTGCAGAGCCTGGAGGATAAGATCAGAGAAGTTGATGAGATGATAGATGATGCCGTCTATAAGATTTATGGGATTACTGAAGAGGAAAGGCAAATAATAGAAAATTCATTAATTAAATAATTTTTTTAGTTCGCCTCTGTGAAGAATAAAATGCGCAAGGTTGAATCTTAAGCTGGTCAATTCACAGACCTTTTTTCATGGATTTAAATATTTACGAAATAAATAAAAAAAGTGGATCATGTTAATGTTGATCCACTTTCATCAAAGTACAGAGTACTTATCCTGACCGCAGGTGCCTTCTGTCTTCCCCTGACTCCTGATACGCTAACCCTCTGTTTTCTGACACCAGTTGAGTTGTAGGTATTCTCATAGGATACTGTCCTTGACCTGTAATTGGTGTTGTAGGTGTACTGCTTGAAGAGCGCGGTGGTGCCAATCTGGAAGTAGCCGAGACTGAGTTCCCTGCTGAGGCCCTTCTTCAGGTAGAAGTTATAGGTCTTCCTGGTGATTTTACCGTGGTCATTGATATTCACATATAAGAGCACCCTTATGGTCACCGCAGAGTTGTTCTTTATCCTGACCTTGAGGGCCTTCTTCGGTATCGCTGCAGATATCAGCGCTGCATCCTCATTGTTAACAGTGTTGCTGTCATCTATTTCAGGTGAGACCGCAGTGGCGTTCACTGTGAAGTTACCCGCTGATACAACCCTGGCGGTTATATTGAGGAGTGCCGTTTCATTGTCTGCAAGGTCACCGATGACCCAGACACCATTACTGTAGCTACCCCTGTCCACCTGAACATTCTGGACCTGCAGGTTACCAGGTAAATGCAGGGTCACCCTGGCATTCTGGGCGGCCTCAGGACCATTATTCCTGACACGGCAGACCACATTGACCACGTCACCCTGATAGGCCCTCGGTTTACTCACAGAGAGGTCAAGGTCCAGGTCAGTTCCCTTAACAGCGACTGAGGCCCGGGCCATGTTGTTATAGACATTCACATCACCCTCATCCACCTCACGCACTGAAACATAGTCAGAGAGATCACCTGTCCTGTTAACAAGGCACACAACTGTGAGGGTGGCCTCCTCACCAGCATCAAGGGTCTCAAGGATCCACTCCCTCGCCACATCGTCAAAGTAACCTGTAGTGTAACTGTAACTCTGAATCGCAAGGCCGCCTGAGAAGAAGTTGGCAATGTTGATGTTATTCGCGGCGTGGGGGCCCCTGTTCTTGAGTTTCACATTGAATGTGACCGCATCACCAAGCCTGGCACTCTGTTTACTGCTGGTCACATTGAGTTCAAGGTCCGCGATCCCCCTGACCCTGAACTGTAGCTGGGCATTGTTGTTGGCGGGGTTCTCATCACCGTCAGCTGTTACGTTGGCGGTCACCGTCACGTTTCCTGTCGTGTTGAGGAGGCACACAAGTGTCAGGGACCTCTCCTCATATGCAGGGATGTCCCCGATCTCCCAGGTACATGTCTCGAGGTCATAGTAGCCCTGACCTGTGTAGTAGTCCTGGAGGACCAGACCCTCAGGAACTCTGACAGTTGCAGCAGCATTCTGCACGTTCTGATTGCCTGCCTTCGCTATGACCTTAACCCTAAGGGTCGAGTTATACACAGGCTTCGTGTTGTTCTTATCGAGTTCAACACCCACATCTGCTGCAGCCGATGAACCTGCAAGTATAAAGACTGCAAGGAGAGCTGCAAGCAGAAGTGTTCCATTACGCATGCATTTTCCACCTCCTGAGATTTATCACAGTAGATACCTGAAGGAGACTTTAAAGCATGCCTTTGGGTACAAACGAAGTGTCTTATGTAACCATACAGATCAACAGATTCATAAGTTACATAAGAATATTAAAAATCGAGCATTGCCCTCCAATAAATCCAATATCAAGAATTTTCAGGTATTATAATCTAAAACAGGGAAATACCATGTTAATACTTTTAAATCTTCCATTTAGAGATTATTTCAAAAAATATTTATGAAATCAGGGTTTATAAGTGAAATGGTGATTAAAATGCCGCTAAAAGATATAAACTTAAAATCTCTTGATGGGAAACTAACACTCTCAATGAGCATTTTTGTCCTGATATTATCGATACTTTCATTGATTTTATGGTTAACAGGACCATCGAGTCTGATTGAAATAAGACACTTCCTGGATACAAATCCAGTGGTATTCACAAGTTTCATCTTTCTGGCCATCTCAATCATCACAGTGAGGACCTCAATGAAGATAACATCTCTGATCCTTGCAGTTCTTCTGATACTCCTGCAGATGAGTGAAAACTGTAAATGCATGCAGGGCCTCCTCAACCTCCACCTGCCAGCAACCTGCATCATCACTTCAACAATAATCGCAGCCTACGCAATAGCCATAGTGCTATTCACCATAAGATACTATTCTGCAGCCCAGATCATCAGCTACACTGCAGGCACAGTGGCATATGCATCATTCCTCTCAAACATCACAGGCATAGCAGAGACCTTACCACAGTTCAGAATATGCATAACATCCTCTGCAATGATGGTATTCGTGGCAGTAGGACTCCTCAGCACCCACCCAACAAAGGGGGTCGTCGAACCCATATACTCCCATAACATAGGAGGTTACACAGGGAGAATGCTCATCCCAATCATCATAGGCGCCGTAACCATCACATCATTCATAATAATCAGCAGCAAGAGATACCTCCCCTTCTCCGCAGAAGTTTTCATCGCAGCACTGAACCTTGCACTCATAATCATAATAATAACCTTCACAGCCTACAGACTCAACAGAGTAGATGCAGAAAGAATAAAAAACCAGAAGAGGATGGAGAGGACCTGGAAATTCTTCAGGAAAGTCGTGGAAAACCTTGAAGAGGCAATCGCAGTCCTTGACAAAAATGGAGAACCCCTGCACATAAACACTACAATGAAAAACCTCAAAGTGGATCTAAAGGAACTCTGGAAGGAAAACCTGAAAAACAAAAACCTGCCACAGCCAATCCACACATTCAAAATAGATGAGAAATACTTCACAGGATGGGCCATACCCCTCGACGAGGGAGGCATCATCTCACTAATGGACGTCACAAGACTCATAGAAATACAGGAGGACCTCAGAGCAAACATAACTGAAAAAGAGGCCCTTCTCAGGGAACTCCATCACCGCGTCAAGAACAACCTCCAGATAATAACGAGCCTCATAAACATACAGTTACATGATGCAGATGAAAAGGCACGGGAAGCCCTGCTGGCAATCCTCACCAGAGTAAAGGCCATGGCCATAATCCAGGAGTCCATTTACAGCGCTGAAACCTATACCATGGTCAATATGAGGTCATGCGTATCTAGACTAACAGAACACCTGAGGTCACTGTTCAATGCACACAATATAAATTTCCATATCAAGACAGACCTGAAACTCAACCTAGAAACGGCCATGCCCCTCTGCCTCATAATAAACGAACTCGTAACAAACTCCATCAAACACGCATTCCCAGAAAACAAGGGAAGTGTTCACATTGAAGTGGAGGAAAAGGATTCAGAATACCACTTAAGAGTGGCAGATGACGGAGTAGGACTCAGAGATAAGGAAGAAGGGACGGGTCTCAACCTTGTAAAGAGCCTTGCACAGCAATTAGAAGGTGAATTGAGGATACTCACAAGGGAGGACAGGGGTACTGAGGTCATAATACCCTTCAGGGAACTGGAATACAAAAAAAGAAGATAAAATATTTGTTTATATCCACATCAACTCCCTTTTTGCCCTGTTAATCAGGTTCCCATTTTCATCCTCATATTCCTCGATTATCCTCCTGATGGCCATCCTTGAGATATCACTCCTGGACCTCCCCTCAATGAAGCTCAGAATATGAAGCTTGCAGGCAGTATGGAGGTCCAGGTAGACCCTCTGGAGGAATATCTTCTTCCCGTGATCATATTCCAACCTGCAGATGAATTTCATGACTTCATCGATTTCTGAGTTCTTCAAGGAAATCACATCCTGCCTACGCTCTGCGCTGTCCTTGCAAACAGGTAGGCCATCCATAACAATACCAGAATTATCATGGATGCTGTGAATATAAAGGCGTATTCATCAATTTCACATACTCTACGGTCCCTAAATTCTTCATCCAGATCCATATCTTCCCAGTGGTCGTCAAAATCCATATCATCACCTCAGGAGTTTTATGAAGCCCTTCTGGTATGATTTTATGGAGACAAGCCCCTGGACATGGAATTTGCCACGTTAAGAATCTCTTGAAGAGAAACTGTGGAGGTAGCACCATATCCACTGACCATAATATTACATATTATTAATATTATAATAAAAGTTTATGGGTACTGCATAACATCTAGTTAAACATCCAATGTCAGGATTGTTAGAGAAGAGTGTTCCTACAGCGCCTTAAGATGATTTATTCGAGGGCTACATGATTGTCTCTGGACGACAAAATAGCTAAACCCCCAGAGTTCTCACTCAGGAAAAAAAATTCGAATTGCATTATACATTACACAGGGACCTCCTGCCATATCGACCAAAAAAGCAAAATCCTACTTATACGCCCAGTTTATTGGGCCACCCGAAATCGCATACTTCCCTTATCTCTGAACCCATAACCTCATATATCCATAGTATTATTTAATAGTCCTATGGTAATATGAGGTGATGTAAATGAATAGTGAAATAAGAGCTGCCCTGCCCTCAGAGAAAGAAACTGGAGAACCAACAGAAAACCTGCTCTTTGACAGAAAAAACGACATCCGCCTCTTTATTCTAGAAGAAACCCTGTACATGGACACAATTGAAGAACATCTCCTTGGAATACACCTCCATCTACAGGTACACATCCTCTCTGGAACCGGTGCCCATGGAAGCCATAGATGAAGAATCATGCAGAGTCACTATTGGCCTTAAAGACCTCAAAATCTGTAACAGGGGAGGGTAAGGCTTGGAGAAACTCATCAACGAACACCTTGAAAATGGCAGGAGCGTGGCTGTGAGATACAGGGACGTCACAGAATACGATATAAAAGCAGACTACCAGGTCATCTACCTGGAGATTATAAACCCTGCAAAGGAAACCGCTGCGATGATACTCTCAGAGCTTATAGAATCATCCAAAACCACCATATACAGCAAATACACTTTGAATGAGATTACAAGGACCATAAGGAAAAGAACAAAAAACAGGGACGTCCTGATAGTCTTCAATGATCTGCAGGACCTCTCAAGGAGTTCAACCCGCTTCTTCATGGATATAATCAGTGAGGTCCAGATACTCTGCAGCATACGAGCAGAGACAAAGGGATACCACACAAAGCTCCTGAACAATATGAAGGTCCTGAGCCTCGAAGAGGATGAAGTGACCGATATAAAAATCCCCCTGATTATAATGGGAGGGATTATAGCCTTTTTATTATACCTGAAGATTGCAATGGGCCTTAAGGGAAGTATTGCATATCTTGTTCTTGCATCTGTATGGTTTGGAACGATAATAGCAAGGACACTGCTCTGGATTGCATCATGAAATTCACGGGAGTTCATGGGATGAGATGGTACACTCATGCGATTTTTGCATTTATCATGGGCGCTGTCCTCGGTTATATCCTGGGCGTGGATCTGGGGCCCTACTATTTTATTGTCACAGTTGCATCAGGTACAGTAATTGATTTCCTGGAGATTGCAGTTTATGATAACCACAAGAGAAACCTCCACAACCTCTTCATTTTGATACCCTCAGCTCTGCTTTACATCATGTATGATGCCACCCTAGGCGCGGGACTGACAGTGGGGCTTTTCTCACATATTGTACTTGACTGTATGACACCTACAGGCTGTCCACTCCTTTACCCTTTAAAGAAGATGAGATACGCTGTGAAATGGAAGAACAAAAACTCCAAGGCACGTGAAAGGAGGATCCTGGCAGTAATGGTCGTACTTGCATTCTGTACAGTGGTAATAATGGTTCCGCACA
>ENA-UPAD01002404-UPAD01002404.1-bioreactor-metagenome-genome-assembly--contig:-NODE-2404-length-13826-cov-9.888461_pt1 | contig 13826 bp, 9 predicted proteins | sample MGYA00238179_ERZ772710 | MGnify/ENA primary metagenome ERZ772710 (study PRJEB29004, sample SAMN07631245) | bioreactor metagenome | isolation source: Switchgrass digestor | place: USA: Dartmouth...
TGTTTGAACAGGTTGCAGAGGAGAACCTGAGGAAGGTCCTGGCCTGGGCGGTCAGGAAGACCGGTAACCGCAGCGAAGGGGAAGACCTGGCCCAGGAGGTATTCGTGCAGTTTTACGACGCCGTGTCTAAAGCTGAGACAGTCGACAGGCCCGAGAATCTCCTGTGGAAGGTGGCATACCACTGTTGGTGCAATTACCTGCGGAGCAAATCGAGGAATTCGCGGACGACCGTCCTGGATGCCAATATCCCGGACGGTATCGATTATGCGAATGAGACGATATCCGCAGCTATGAAAAACGAGCGCATCAGCAGGATGCGCCGCGAGATCATGAACCTCAGCTTTATCCAGCGTGAAGCCATGATCCTGCATCACCTTGACGGCCTGACCGTCGCAGAAACGGCAGCAAAGCTCGGCACGACCGAAAGCGCTGTCACATGGCACCTTTTCGATGCCCGCAAAAAAGTCAGGAGGGAAATCGAGAGCATGAGTATTCCAAGGACCAATTATGTTTATCGCCCGGGCAGGCTCAGGGTCGGCATTTCCGGCGGCTACACCGACGACCCTGACACAAAGCGCATCAACGACAGCCTGGTGCGCCAGAACCTTTGTCTTTTGTGCTACCGGGAGCCGAAGACGATCGATGAGCTTGTGGAACTGACCGGGATCCCGAGACCTTATATCGAATTTGACCTGGACTGGCTCGTAAACCGCGAATTCATGACACTTGAGGGCAAGAAGTATGCGACGGCGTTTCCGATCATCGGCAGACGCCATATGCAGGAAATTGCCACGCTTTACATGGAGACGCGCGGGGAACTGATCGATAAGATAATCGATTACCTGTGGTCGCATGAAAACGAGATCAGGTCGATAGGGTTCTACGGCTGCGAATTCCCGACGGAAAGGCTGATGTGGCCCGTTATAGTGATGTTCATCAGCTTCGTCAGCCGCAACAGCTCGTTGCTTACAAGGCTTAAGAATATCGACCGCCCGGTCCGGCCGGACGGAGGTAAGTATATAGTCATGGCAAGCGATGCGTCCGACGGGCAGGAACTCGATCCGGACGGCTTCCAGGGAGAACTGCTGTGGGGAGGCTATTACGGTATCGTTTCGGACAGCTGCATTCCCGGCAGCAATACCGACATGTATTACTGGCTTGGAGTGAATTGTTTTGCCGATGAAAGATACCATCCAGAGATCGTCCATGCCGACAGCGCTAAACGTTCACTGCTGCACAGGGTCTACACATCGGTCATTGAACCCGGTTTTTCCGAAGATAAACTGGACACGCAGGAAAAGGAAGCGCTTGCCGAAGCTGTTGCTGATGGCCTGATTACAAAGGAGGAAAGCCGATATAAGCCCAACTTCGTTATCTTTACCTATGAGCAGATAGAAAAGCTGCGTGAGTTTGTATACCGTCCGCTGATGGAAGAAATCGAGCCTGTATTGACCAGGCTTGGTGAAAAGATATCAGCCATGCATAAAGCGAACTTCCCGAAGATAACTAGGAGCTATGCAGACTACTACACCTATGTCGACCTGTGGGATTTCGGCATATATACGCTGATGTTTGCGGTACAGGACGGGAAGCTCTGCATGCCGGAAAATCCTGAGCGGGGAGTGCCTTTGACGCTTGTGCTGATCAAATGAGTTCGTGGGTTAACACCTCGATAAGATTGGCATCAGCGTTGATCTGGAATTTATACAGTCAAAAGCTGGCCTTTCAGGGCTGGCTTTTGTAATATCTGTCCTGGAACAGAAACATATGATGCCTTATGTCTGATAGTATTCAACTGTAATATGGGATAATAGCATTTATCCTCGCGGCAAAATATGCTGTGGATATCACTATAAACGATAAACTTCATGCGATGCTTACACTGACAATTATTGCAAACCATAAAATGCATTAAAAATGATGATATGTACCGAATCCCGCAAACTTTGTAAGGAAAATGTCCGGACATCCATGGTAGCATTCAGTAAAACTCACCCTTTAATTAATTATTTAAAAATCCGAATAAACAATTAGATAATTCAACAGGAGATGGTATACGTGAATGAAAAATCCATTAAATATTTACCGCCTCAGTCAACAGAATGGTCCGAGATTAATCGTGAAATACCGGCTGAGGCTTCAGAAAAAGAAAAAGAAAAAATAAATGCACAGAATGAAAGCGACAGAATGCGTCTTAACGATATGTTGCTAACATCTCTTCAAATGCAGAACCTTATGGTTTTGTCTGGAAGCGGTACCTCCTGTGGTAGCAAAATAAAAGGTCCATCTATGAAAGATCTGTGGAACAGCATCAGAACACTGAACGTTAGCAAAAGTAAATATCTTAAGAGAACAGAAATTGCCAAGAAAATAAACTATCGCGGGAAAAATATCGAGGAATTTCTATCTCAATGTGAAGCTTTTCTGCAAATTCGACATGACGAAGAAGTATTGGCATTTTACAATAAAAGCAAAGAGACTATACTAAAAAAATGCTCTTTTGAATTATCAGAAAGAAATTTAGAAGCACATAAAACTTTTCTGTACAAACTTTCTCGAAGGAGGGCACGAGATTCAAGATTAAAGATTTTCACCACTAATTATGATCTATGTTTTGAAACTGCTGCTAGTTATCAAGGACTTATTGCAATTGACGGTTTTTCATTCACTCAACCACGTAAATACGATCCAAGATATTTTAATTATGACATTGTATGGCGTCCACATACCAGTGAAGAATCGGTGAATTATCTTGAAGGTGTTTTTCATTTATATAAACTTCATGGTTCTGTCAATTGGGCTAATATTAATAGTAAAAATGCTATAATTATAAAAGAGAAGCCTGGTCCTTCAGAAGCATGCTTAATATATCCAGCTGAAGGAAAATATCAACAATCATATAATCAGCCATATTTAGAAATTATGGCTCAATATCTTTCATTATTAAGAGAACCAAATACATGTTTATTGGTAATAGGATTTGGTTTTAATGACAAACACCTTGCAGAACCAATTGTGTCAGCTGTATCCACAAATCCCCATCTACGTCTGATAGTTGTTGATTTCTGCGCTTATAAAAATATCGAAGAAGTTAGATCTCAAAGTTATTGGCATAAACTGAGAAATTTAGCCCATAATGGTTTTGATATTTGGTTCATTAACTCTTCATTTGATGATTTTGTTAATTTAATACCAGATTTAAGAGCATTAACACCAGCAGAGCAATTGGTTAAAAACATTCGGTCACTTATTGGAGGTAATTATGAGTACTAAAAACCCATCTATAAATGGAATCTTACATCCAGAATTGTTTATAGGAGTAATTTCATATGTTTCCGCTAGTAATGTAAAAGCCAATCTCTCATCTGCTGGTTTTCCGTGTGGTTCGCATTTTGCTGGCGGACGATATGGTAAAGGAGAAGTTGGAGAATTTGTTCTGATAGAAGGCCAAACCACCCTGTTACTTGGTAGAATAATAGAAGTAAGACTTCCTGAAACTGACCGCAAAACCCTTAAGCCAGATAAATTTGATAACATAAACTTAGACGCCATTGGTACTATCCAGCTACTTGGTACTGTCGCTATGGATAGTTTAAAAGTCAAAGCGGGAATTGATAAATACCCAAGGCTTGGCGACAGGGTATATTCAGCTCCTCACAGATTCATTTCTGAAATTCCCTTATTGATGAATCGAAAAAATGAAGATAACATGAAGGTTATGCTTTCCTTGGGTGAAATTGATATATCTGAAGAAAGCGAAGTAATAATCACCCCTGAGAAATTATTCGGCAGGCATTGTGCAATATTGGGTGCTACCGGAGGTGGGAAAAGTTGGACAACAGCACGAATAATTGAAGAATGTATAAAATATAAATCAAAAATAATCCTCTTAGATCCCACTGGTGAGTATCGTGACTTTGCTGGAGAACATATAATACATTGCAATTTGGGTGAAGTTTCGCATGATAAAATTGCAGAAGGTTCAATTGATTGCTCCTTACCTGTAAACTCGTTTACAGAATCTGACTTTATCGCGTTGTTTCGACCGTCACCTGGAATTCAGTTTCCTAAATTGAGACAAGCAATGATAAGTTTGCGAATAGTACACTATAATAGCAGTTTTGGGAAAGATGGCTTATTTATAAAAGAAAATAAGCCATATTCAGAGATATCACCAATTATTTCTAAACCAGATGTAGCAGAAGTTTCAAATAACCCAAACTCGCCATTTGATGTAACTAAAATAATAGGACAGATTAGGCAGGAATGTGCTTGGGAAAATGAAAATGGTTATGGTAGAATAAATGAACAACAATGGGGACAATGTCAATCTCTTGTTTCGCGCATATCAAATATTATATATTCGAAGCATTTATCATTCATTTTTAGAAGTGAAGGCAAAAAACCTGTAACAGATTTAATTAAGAAGTTTACCAAGAACGAAAAACGGCTTTTGAGGATTTGTCTTGCTGGAGTATCATATGAGTTTCAAAGTCGAGAAATAGTTGCAAATGCAATTGGTCGTTATCTTCTAAATCTTGCACGAAATGGGGAAATTACTTCACCCATAGTGTTAATCGTGGATGAAGCACATAACTTTCTGGGTCGAAACATTAATTCTGAAGATAGCATGTATAGGCTCGATGCTATTGGATTAATTGCAAAAGAGGGTAGAAAGTACGGGCTAAATATTTGCTTGTCAACCCAAAGGCCGCGAGATATTCCTGAAGATGTTTTGAGTCAAATGGGGACACTAGTTGTTCATAGACTTGTAAATGACAGCGATCGTGAAGTTGTTGAAAGGGCATGTGGTGAAATTGACCGTGCAGCAACTTCATTCCTGCCAAATTTGAAACCAGGGGAAGCTGCAATTATTGGTATAGATTTTCCGATACCATTAACTGTTCAAGTTAGAAAGCCTTCTACACCACCTAAGTCCGATGGCCCTGATTATCAAAGGAAGTGGCAAGACAGCTAATAACGAAGAACTAAATAGAGAACAACGCCGATATATAATGAGCGTATAGGCTGTAAAGCTAATATTGTTAGGATATTATCAGCAGAAAAAAGGAACCAGCATAAATATAAAATTGGTTAATTTGATTCTGTCACCGTTGGGATATAATTGACCCATAAAAAAGTCCAGAAAAATATCCGTACATCCTTTGGGTTAAGAACCTGCGTTGACATGCAAACGAAGCAGTCCGTACAGTCACTGCTCCCTGATTGCAGGCAGTTCAATAATGAACTGGGCTCCTTCATCCGTGTTCTTTGCCTCTATCGTTCCGCGGTGCTTTTCAACTATTGATTTGGATATGGCGAGGCCAAGGCCGGTGTTCCCGTTTTTCCCCTTGTAAAAACGCTTGAATATCTGTTTTTCCTCGTCCTTTTCAAATCCGGGCCCGTCATCGGAAATGGTTATTATGACCTTGTCAGCTTGCCTTGCCAGTTCGATTTCGACGCGGCTTTTTGCATACCGGATGCAGTTGCTTATGACATTGGTTATGCAGCGTTCCAGCTTGTCGGAATCACCGGGTATGAAGGCGGGTGACTCACAAAAATCCATATTGAGAGCAACATGATTCATTTCCGATATTGACAGAAGACGCTGGCATGTATCCTGGATCAGCCCCTTCATATCGACATTCTCGATATGATATACTTCTTCGATGGCATCAAGCCTCGACAGGTAGAGCAATTCCTCGACCATATGAGTAAGTCGCTTTGATTCGTCGATAATGATCCTGGCTGCTTCAGGTCCTTCGATCACTCCGTACAAAATGCCCTCGGCATGGGACTGGATGGACATTATTGGCGTCCTGAATTCATGGGAGGCGTTCTGCAGGAATATTTTCTGGCTCTTGTTATAAGTGTCGAGCTTTTCGGCCATGATGTTTATATTCTGGACAAGTTCCTGGATCTCGTTATCCGCAGGCACTTGAAAGGTGTTGAATTTCAGTTCCGACATTTTCTTGATGTGGCTGTTCAGGGCGGAAAGCGGTTCAGAGATCCTTTTGGCAAGGGAATTCGACAGGAACAGGACCAAAAATGCCGAAACCAGAAGGATGCCAAACAGGATAAGGTTGATGGTGCGCTGCATCTCGTTGATCTTGTCAAGGCTCGAATAGATCAGGAGATTTCCTGCCCTGGTGCCATCCTGCAGCGTTATTGGCTTTATTACTGCCGCATACTGGTAACCCGACTCATAGAGGGTAAATTCGGTGGCATTCTTGTCCCTGCTGTATGAGATGATCTTGTCAATGACTTTAAGATCGCTGTCCGAGGGTTTTTTGTCAAAACGTTTGAAAGGGGTCACCACTTTATTTTCATTGTCAACAAAGGCGTATTCCGCATTTATGGAGGAACTGGGCAGCCTCATTGCAAGCAGCAGATTTATGTAGGACTGGGCCTGGTCTGTTTCGGAATTGACAGTCCTGCGAAATGGGTGGGGAGAGACGAAGATCACCTGTTCTGCTCTTGCCGCAATGCGCCTGAGCTGCTTTATCGTGTCACCTATCAGGTATGACCTTGCGACAAGGTTGAATGCTACTGCGGTAACTACCAGCAATATAGATACGGTCAGCAGGTTAACGGTAAAAATCCTCTTTTTGATGGTCGTTCTCATTTACTTCCCTCGCTTTGTCACTTCAGCGCAAGCCGGAATCCAAATCCCCACACTGTTTCAATGACAAGGTTTGAGCCTGCATCCGAAAGCTTGGCGCGTATCCGTTTTATCATATCGTCCGTTGCCCTGGTTTCCGTCTCAGTTTCGAACCCCCATACGCGGTTAAGGAGTTCTTCACGGCTGACCGCCCTGCTTTTATTCATGATTAGGTACTGAAGAACGTTGAACTCCATTGGTGTGAAATTAATGGGGACATTGCTGCACAATACTGTCCTGCGGTCGGGATAAAGGCTGATATCACCGAAACTCAGGCATGCAGGATTGCCCTCCTGGGCCTTGTCAAGCTCTATTCTGCGGAAAATGCTCTTTACCCTGGCGATCAGTTCCATGGGACTGAAAGGTTTGGTCAGGTAATCGTCGCTGCCGAGGTTCAGTCCAAGGATCCTGTCCAGTTCGGAGTCCTTGGCGGAAACAATTATAATAGGGACACTGCTGATTTCCCGTATGGCAGTGCACAGCGAGTACCCGTCAAGCCCGGGCATCATGATGTCCAGTATTATCAGGTCCGCCGGTTTCTTCCGGAAGGCGTCCAGAAGAGAATGCCCGTCGTAAAAGGCCTGGACCTGGAAACCTTCCTTGATCAAAAACGACTTTATGATATTGCAGATGTTGACTTCGTCATCCGCTATGTATATCAGCCTGGAATTCATGTCCAAAACCTCCGGCCGCATGAAGCTTACTCCGGACGATCCCGGGAATTGATGCCCTGGGGAGCCAATCTTATTATAGCATATCGATTGAAAACCATTGGTGTTTGCGTAAAATCTGCCACACTTTTCCTCAGTTTTGCGGAGATTTTCAACTGTGTTTTCCTATAGAATTATTTGGTGTATGAAAGGGGAGGTTGTACAGATGGGTCCAGTGAAAAAAATACTCAAACACCGCAAGGTGCTTGTCATCACATGTATTGTGCTTGTTCTGGCAACAGCCGGATTCATAATATTCAGATTCAGAAGCCCGGCGGCAAAAGCCGCCAGTGCTTTGGCCGAACAGAGAACAGCGGCCGCCTTCAGGGGAGAACTGAATGTCACCTTGTCGGGGTCAGGTACTGTAAGCCCGATAAACCGCAAGGAGATCGTTGCCATAGTCGGCGGCATCGTGACAGAGAGCTTCCTGGAGGAGGGCAGGACCTATAAAAAAGGAGATGTGTTGCTTAAACTTGACAACACCGATGCCCTGCTCAATGTAAAAAAGCTTGAGATTTCACTGAAGCAAAAAGAACTGTCTGCGCTGAATGCTGATGTAAACGGTGATTCTTTGCTTGTCAGGGCGCCTTTAAGCGGCAGGGTAAGCGAACTTGGCGTAAAGGAGGGCGCCAGTGTCAACAAGGGAGACAAGCTTCTGACAATTGTTGATGACGAAACCCTTCAGGCCCGCCTGGTGTTTGAAAATGCAGATGTCTCCCAATTCAAATCCCTTCGTTCACTGGATGTACATATACCTGATTTTATGTCCTCCCTGCCTGGCAAAATCGTGTCGGCGGCACAGGATGGCGGCAACGTGATGATAACAGTATCGATCGACAACCCCGGCGCATTGACGTCGGGATTGACGGTCTGGGCGGAATGTACCGTGCCGGACGGGATCCTGGCAAGCAGACAGGGAACGCTCGAGCCTGCTGGCGAAGAAATCATCAGGGCGGAAGCTGCAGGCAAAGTTACGGATCTTACTGTTTATCAGAACTCAAAAGTGAACAAGGGCGGCATTCTGATGCATATAACCGATGAAGCGCTGCCGTATACCATCGAAAGTGAAAGGCTGAGCCTTGAACAGGCAAGGACAGAACTCGAGCAGGCGCAGGAGAAGCTGGAAAACTACGCGATCAGGGCGCCGTTTGACGGAGTGGCCGTTTCAGTCATGGACATTGACCCGGGAGACATGATCGAGTCCGGTTCAAGGATCGCGATCCTCATGGATACCAGTGAGATGACTTTCGATATAGCCATTGATGAACTCGACATAACATCGGTCGAGATCGGACAGAAGGTCATAGTTACCGTGGAAGCCCTGGATAATGAGCAAATAGAAGGTAAAGTGACCGCCATTGCCCCTGAAGGGCAAACCAGCAACGGTGTGACGAGTTATGATGTTTCCATCACCATTCCCGGCTCCGAAAGATTAAAATCCGGGATGAATGTGGATGCGGCCATCCTGGTGGTCAACAGGCAGGATGCACTCCTGGTTCCCGTTGAAGCCATACAGAAAATGGGGGACGGATATATCGTATGGGTGAAGGATGCCCAGCCATGGGGAACATACACGGGCCAGTCCGAGAGAATGCCGGGCGGCAGGATGGGTATGCGCAATCAGATGAATAATCAGGAAGATGATCGGAATACGGAAGACCGGAAAGATGCCCAGGCGAGGCCTGATGCGGGGTCAAACGGATCTTCCGGCAGTGAACAGAACCGGTCCCGAGTATCCCAGGCCAGGAACCGGAACATGCAGGGAACAGTGAACAATTACTACAGCGGTGCGACACCTGTAAGGGTCGAAGTAGGCGCGCACAATGGGACCTATGTGGAAATAACAGAAGGGCTCAGGGAGGGGGACATCGTAGTGCTCCCGCCTCTTGCAAGCGCTTCCCCGAACTCAAATGCTTCGGCGCAGGGAGGCCAGTCGTTTATGATACCCGGCGGGATGAGCGGTATGCCGGGCGGTATGAGCAGAATGCCCGGAGGGATGAGCGGGGGTCCCGGCGGAGGCAACAGCCGTGAAAGACGAAACACACAGCAGCAAGGCTATTTAAGGAGAGGCAATTGACATGATCAGGACTGAAAACCTAAGGAAGTACTATAGTATGGGCGATAACACTGTTAAAGCCCTTGACGGTATCAGCCTGAACATTTCCAAGGGATCGTTCGTGGCCATAGTCGGGCCGTCAGGTTCCGGCAAATCGACACTGATGAACATCCTGGGCTGCCTCGACGTGCCGACTTCCGGCCAATATTACCTTGACGGCGTTGAGGTAAGCTCGATGAATGACAATCAACTGGCCAGGATACGAAACGAGAAAATCGGGTTTGTCTTTCAGGGCTTCAACCTGATCAGCAAGCTGACTGCACTTGAGAATGTGGAACTGCCGTTGATATATGCAGGGATCGGGGGCAGGAGGAGAATGCAGCTTGCGAAAGAAGCACTGGAAAGCGTGGGACTGGGCAACAGGCTGGACCATATGCCGACTGAACTTTCGGGCGGCCAGCAGCAAAGGGTGGCAATAGCCAGGGCGCTTGTCACCAACCCGCCCCTGATACTTGCCGACGAACCTACCGGCAACCTGGATTCCCATTCGGGACAGGAGATCATTGATATATTCAAAAACCTGCACAGCCTTGGCAACACCATAGTGCTCATAACCCATGACGACCATGTGGCGATGCAGGCAAAGCGTGTGATCCGGATATTGGACGGAACCATAGTCGATGACCGGGAGGTGGGCTGATTTGGGTATATGGCAGGCCTGCAGGATGGCCATCAAGAGTATCAGAAGCAATAAGGTCCGCTCCTTCCTCACGATGCTTGGCGTGATCATCGGGGTCGCCGCCGTGATCACAGCCGTTGCATTTGCCCAGGGAAGCACACAGTCGATCACCGAGAGGATATCATCACTGGGAACTGAACTGATACAGGTGAGCATAACAGGGTTTAATACGAACAGGGATGTCACCTGGGAGGATATCCAGGAATTCACCTATGAAAACAGCGATGCCATTGCTGCCATGTCACCGCTGGTTACTTCAAACGCTATGGTCAGGAGGGGAAGGAATACTGTCAATACCACTATAAGAGGCGTGACGGCCGACTACTCCATGATCCAAAAGCAGGATGTACAGCAGGGCCGTTATATATCGGATGTGGACAGTGATTTCAGGCAGCCTGTTGCCGTCATAGGTTCTTATGTTGCCAGCAAGCTATTCGAAGGAGAGGATCCTGTCGGCCAGAGCATTAAGTTTCAAAATCGCGTGTTTACAGTGGTCGGTGTGCTCCAGGAACTCAACGGAAGTCAGCAGGGCACTGAAGACGACCAGATAATCATTCCTGTATCCACGGCACAGCGTGTTCTCCGGAATGCATATATCAGGAACTATAATTTCCTTGCGGCATCGCCGGATACCGTTGACGACGCCATGGAAAGGATCGAGTCATACCTGACGGAAATTTACGGAAGCGAGGAAATGTTCAGGGTGTTCAATTCCGAGCAGATGCTTGAGACCCTCAACTCCGTGACAGGCATCATGATGACCGTGCTGGGAGGGATAGCTGCTATATCGCTTATTGTCGGCGGTATCGGGATCATGAATATCATGTTGGTCTCTGTGACGGAAAGGACCCGCGAGATCGGGATAAGGAAAGCCATAGGCGCAAAGCGTATCAATATACTGGCCCAGTTCCTTATCGAGGCGCTCATCGTGACCGGGATGGGGGGAGTGCTCGGACAGATTCTGGGATCTGGAGCGATCTGGACGCTTGGAAGATTGGGAATCGTACCTGCGGTTTACTCGCCGTTCTGGATGATGGTCTCATTCCTGATATCCCTGTTTATCGGTGTGGTATTCGGCATATTCCCCGCGAACAAGGCTGCCAGGCTTAATCCGATCACCGCTTTAAGACACGAATAATGTCACGAACAGTTTGATATAAATTTCCAACTTAACCTCGGGAGGAGCTTTCTATGAAGAAATGCATTGCATTGATCCTGACTCTGACACTTGTTTTACCAGTGCTGAATGTTTTGGGATCCGCGTCGTTTGCAGAAACAGACACGCCCCGGCCGGAAGCAGGCGTTTCCCGGATCCAGGCTTCAGCCATGCAGAAGCTCATGGATCTTGGGATATTCTCAAAAACAGATGCTGACAATATGAAACTGGACCAGGCCGTATCGCGGGAAGAGTTTGCAGCCATACTGATCAGGCTGAACGGACAGGAGGATAAACTCACGCTGTATCAGAACAGGAGCAGTTACTCCGATGTCCCTGCGGACAGGTGGTCAAGTCTGTATATAAAGGCTGCGGTCAGCCTGGGGTATTTGACGGTAATGCCCGACGGCCTGTTCCACCCCACGGACACGATCAGCTTTTCGCTTGCAGCGACAGTGTTCGGAAAGCTTCTGGGATACAATGATGACAACATGTCCGGAAGTTACCCCCAGAATTACCTGACGATGCTGAGCAACCTTGGGATATTTGACGATATTGCCTGGTCTTCCGCCGGAACTGTCACCAGGGGTCAGATGGCCGTCATGATTTTGAGACTGTTCCCGGCAGAAGTATACGGTACCGGTAAGGCCTTTGTTGAGACCCTTTCGAATTATAAATGGGCTATTATCCTTGAAAACAGCGTTACCGTCAAAAATGGGGACGACAGGCGTATCGTTACCGATAAGGGGACTTATTATCTCAGGGAAGGCCTTGATGTGCCCCAGGCCGGGAAGCGGTACTTTTTAAGGATCAAGGCCAGGGAAGTACAGTATGCCTGCCAGGATGACCTTGTTTACAGGGAACTGTCGGTACATTACTATGGCTCAGGGATCGTGACCACAAATGAAGGGGAGAAAGTCACAGTCCCTGCAGGGATACCCTGTTACTATAAAGGAGCAGAAACCGATCTTGATGCTGTAAGCGGTTCGATCCAGGCAAACTCTTCCATAATAATAGGCTATGATGCTAATGAAGCGGTCTATATGGCGATCTTTGATCCTGTGTATTCGGAACCGGAGGTTATAAAGTCCCTGGCGGCGGATACACTTCTTGAAACAAAATATGGCGGCATTACCATTGAAAAAAACGGTAAATTTATCGGCGCGTCAGGGATAGAACTGAATGATGTGCTGTACAGGGTGACCGATATATGGGGGAACCATCCCTATATCATTGTTTATGACAAGAGCGTCAGCGGGAAAATCACGGCAATCCTGCCCAACAGGATATCACCTTCCGTCATTGAGGTGGATGGTACGAAATATACTCTGGCAAGCAGTTTCGTAAAGGAGAAGCTGAGCACAACAAGTACTTTTGAGGGAGGAAAGCCGGTAACAGTTATCCTGGATGCCGATGGGAACGCCGTCGATATTATGACCAATGTTGCTGAAGGGACCGAAGCATACTGCCTTGTGCTGAATGCATGGTCCGAGAACTATGTAAGGATAAAAAACTCCAGTGCCACGCTGTATTATGTCACCCTGCTTCACGCAAACGGAGATAAAAAGACATACATTACTGAGTCATCCATGTCCGATCTTGTAGGGAAACTGGCTGTATATAGCGTAACAGAAACAGATTACTATAACGGCTACGATATAGTCAGGCTTACGGGCACTACAAACAACGCATCAGGATACTATAAAGTCAACAAGGATGACCGGATGCTCAACGATGATTATGTAGCTGACGGGGCAGTGCTGTTCAATATTGTAAATAAATCATCAGCTGAAATACAGGCATCTGTCATCTCGTTCGAAGACCTTCCGTCCGGGTATCTCACGGATGGGAAAGTGAAATACATCCACAGGTCAGGCGATTTCAACGATATAGAAGTCATGCTGCTGGAAGACGCGCTGGATGAGAAAACGGCCTATGGCATGGTAATACGCAAGACAGCATCTGGTACATCTGCTTCGGGCGCGACCCTTTCCATCCTGGTAAACGGCCAGACCATGAACTATACAACTTCGGAAAGCGGTTATGATGCCAACACCATAGTCAAGGTCAGGCTTAACGGCAACAGTATTGCCGAAATCACGCAGGTCCTTGCTGCTGACGCTGTCGGATACAGGATCGAAGCTGCTGATTCGACACGCATCAAGGTCGGCGGCAAGGTATATCCTTACAGTAAGCACATATCGATTTACAAGTTCGACAGTCAGTCCGGCTGGAAGATGCTGCAGCCCGAGGATCTTTACAAAGATAACGATGTCCTCTCCGTTGCCATATACCTTGACAAACCCGCTCATTACGGCGGTAGAGTGGTTGCAGTTCTGATCATATGACCGGCATGCGTAAAAAAGCATCAAAACCCGGCGTATGATCCCGCGCCGGGTTTTTCTATGCATTTTATTGCCGGTATTCCCTTGGCGAAACTCCTTCCAGTCGCCTGAAAGTTTTGTAGAAGTTCGAATAGTCCCTGAAACCGACGGCGTGGCAGG
>ENA-UPAD01002408-UPAD01002408.1-bioreactor-metagenome-genome-assembly--contig:-NODE-2408-length-13819-cov-3.504940_pt1 | contig 13819 bp, 15 predicted proteins | sample MGYA00238179_ERZ772710 | MGnify/ENA primary metagenome ERZ772710 (study PRJEB29004, sample SAMN07631245) | bioreactor metagenome | isolation source: Switchgrass digestor | place: USA: Dartmouth...
CAAAACTTTGAATTATTATAAAATAATTATCCGTACGAGGTGTATAAATAATGTCGCTTTTCGTTGTACAAGGAACAGTAGAACAAGGTTTAATGTATGCAATAATGGTATTAGGTGTATATTTAAGTTTTAGGGTGCTCAATTATGCAGATTTAACGGTTGACGGAAGTTTTACTTTAGGCGCTGCAACAGTTGCGGCTTTAATAACAGCGGGATATAACCCTTGGTTTGCTACTGCGGTCGCTTTTATTTGTGGATGTCTAGCTGGAACCGTTACTGGTATTTTACATACAAAGTTCAAAATAACTCCGTTATTATCTGGTATATTAACAATGACAGCCCTGTATTCAATAAATTTAAGGATAATGGGCAAAGCCAATATTTCTCTTTTAAGAACAAGAACTATTTTTACAGACTTTACTTCTTTACCTTTTTTGGATAAATTTGGGGTACTTATACTCTCTTTATTGATAGTTTTTGTTATCGGGGTTCTCATTTACTTATTTTTGCAAACAGAATTCGGTCTGGCATTGAGGGCTACAGGTGATAATCAAGTTATGATAGAAAGTTTGGGTGTTAACACTGATATCATGAAAAACACCGGATTGGCTCTCGCAAATGGGCTTATTGCTCTTTCAGGGAGTCTGGTGGCTCAAAACCAGTTATTTGCCGATATCAGTATGGGGATCGGTATGCTTATAATTGGGTTGGCATCAGTAATAATCGGTGAAGTATTAATTGGTACATCCTCCATTGGTCGCACTGTTGCTGCTGTCTTAATAGGCGGAGTTATATATCGTTTCATTATTGCAATCGTACTTCAATTAGGATTGGAAGCTACGGATTTGAAATTAGTTACGGCAATAATTGTAGTTATAGCTTTAATATCCCCCGGCATCAAGAAAACGATTAATTTGTCTGTTAAAAATGAATAGGGGGTTAATGTATGCTCAAGGTAGAAAAAGTGACAAAAATTTTTAATCAAGGTTCTGTAAATGAAAAAACAGCACTTAATAACGTTTCCTTTCACTTAAACAAAGGTGAATTCGTAACCATAATTGGAAGTAACGGTGCCGGGAAATCAACTTTTCTTAATGCTATTGCCGGGAATTTTTTTGTTGACTCCGGAACAATTGTTATAGGGTCCAGAGATGTTACAAGGTTGCCTCAATATAAAAGAGCATCATTTATCGGCAGAGTTTACCAAGATCCGATGTTAGGAACCGCTGGCAGTATGACAATCGAAGAAAACCTAGTCATGGCCTTAAAACGCGGAGAAAGACGCAGGTTGCGTCTGGCGATTAATAATAAGACCAGAGACTATTTTCGAAGTCAATTAGAAAAACTGGGGCTTGGTTTGGAAAACAGGCTGACCACCAAGGTAAGCCTGTTATCCGGCGGGCAAAGACAGGCTTTGACTCTATTAATGGCAACTTTGAAGGAACCTGAGCTGCTATTGTTGGATGAACACACTGCCGCTCTCGACCCAAAAACAGCTGAAACGGTGTTGAAAATTACTTGTGAAGTTACTAAAAACTCTAATTTGACCACTCTGATGATAACTCATGATTTAGAACAAGCTCTCAACGTCGGAGATAGGACCATAATGATGCATGAAGGAACTATCATCCTCGATTTGAAAGGAGCCCAAAGGAAAAATACAACAGTCAGTAGCTTATTAGAAATGTTTGAACAAGCCAGTGGAACTCATTTTCTCAATGATAGAGTTTTGCTTTCCTAAAGATTTTAGGAAAGCATTATTTTTAGTCTCATCTCAAATTTTGTATTATCTTTAAATTTTTAAGTTTTTTAGCTTTTTAAAACAGTACTTATATATAAACCAAACAATTGCCAAGAGAATTCCTATGGGCAGAGCATAACCCAAAAAAACTATAATATAATTCAAAGAATTCCACAGAAAACTTATCGTTTTCATTATGGCATTTTTTGCAGCAATGATTGTATTATGAAAAGACAAGGGACGCCAAGGATCGTTTATATTAATAGTATTTTGTTGAGAACTAATAGAAAGCCTTATTTCTGAATAGTCAACTTTGTTATCCCAATACCTGAGTTGTCCTTTGAGCACTTCTATCTCACGTCGAACGTTAGCCAAGGAATCTTCAATTTTTAAAATCTCTTCAACAGTGTTGGCTTGTTGTAGTATCTCCAGGTAGCGTTTTTCTTGAGCTTCCCAAGATCTTAAGCGGGTTTCTGCGTCTAAATAATCTAAAGTAATATCATTTGTATATAAATTTTGGTTAGAGATTGTTCCATACTCCGGAAGGGCATTTTTAAAGTTTTCAAATTCCGTAGTAGGGACTTTAATAGTAAGATTGGCGACCACCTGTCCGTCTATATCAGTTTGACTTGCATCTGAAATATATCCGCCAATTGCTTTTACTTTTGCTTCAATCTCTTTCACTGTGGCATTTACTTCATTGGTTTTGAGTGATGCTTCTAAAGTATAGATGATTTTTGGTTCTATCAAATTAGGGGCCGTAATAGTATTGTCTTGTTGTATTCCCCCACTTCTATCATATGTTAGGCTATTACTTTTAGCTGAACTGGGCTTAACAACTTCAGGTATTCTTTCTTCCTGCAGAACCACATTCGGTGCCGCAGGAGCAGCTATTTCGGCACTGCTATAATTATTAATTTCTTGGGTTCCGCTTGACTCAGTTGATTTAGCATTAAACAATGGCCAAGTACCGGGGAAATAACCCAGTGAGCCTACATATACGGCTAAAACTAATATAGCGGCGGCAGATAAAGTTTTGAAAGCTTTTTTGTTCAAGACTTTATTTTTTATATTTACAAATAGCCGATTCGTTTTATTTTTAGTTTTTCTAGTATCTAATGAAACTATTATTTCCGGTTCTATCTTCTCGTTTAAATCATCATATTGTTGAGCATTTTTGATTTTTGCTAAAGTTTTTTCTTTTATCCTATTTTTAAGGTTTTCATCTTGGTGAATAAAATTAAAGAATTTCTGTAAGCGCATCAAATCACCGTCTTCTTCCCATATGGCTGTTATTCTATCCTTATTCACACATATTCACCTCCAGCCACTTCAGATTTATAAATAGCTCGGAAACTTTTTTTGGCACGGTATAACATACTGTCAACTGCTTGTTGGGTCGTACCGAGTATTGATGCTGTCTCCGCGGAACTGAAACCTTCAATTAACCGTAGTTGAATTACGGCAACTTGGGGTTCAGTCAGTTGAGCCAAGGTATTATTTACGGACATTATAGTTTCAAGTTCTTCGCTATAGTCACAACTATACGAAGAGTTTTGAATTTCTTCGGATAAAGGTATTATTTTTATGTCTTTTTTGCCCCGATAAAAATCCGCAATGTAATTTGCCGCAATACGTAAGGCCCAACATTTTAAAGAACTTCTTCCCTCAAATTTAGAAATAGATTTCCATATTTTGGCCATGATTTCTGCAGTGACATCTTCAATTTCCGGAGAAGGAATCCTTAAACAGACATATCTATACACAATCGGAAACAGCTCTTCGTAGATTTCGTCAAAAGAGACTTGTTTCACGCAAATATTCCTCCTTTAATGGAACCAGTTACAGATCCTACATATAATTAGACGTGCTAATGCTGGAAATCTGATTCCTTTTTAATAAAAAATAAAAGGCTTTTAATAATTTTTAATATTAAAAGCCTTGTGGCGTTGTAAAACCATTAATTCTTTTATTTTTTAAACAGGAAATAGCCTAACAACATTGAAATAACAACTAGAAAGGCAGGATGAACAGAAGGAAAGAACAACATAATTATAAGAGCGATTATTGCAAGGCACCAAGCAGGTTTATCCTTTAAGGCTTTTATACCCATCGATATAGCCGTTTGAGCCAGAAGTACCGCTACAACGGGACGGACTCCTTTTAACATTGCTTGAAGTGCAGGAGAGTCTGCATAATTAATAATTATTCCTCCAAGAAATACCACAATAAGCGTTGTAGGCAAGAAGACTCCGATTACGGCAACAGTAGCACCTAATAATCCTTTAACCCTATAACCTATAACACCCGCTAGCTTTGTAGCAATCGGTGCCGGCAATGAATTTGAAATAGCTAAAATATCACTAAACTCTTCATTGGTCAGCCATTTATATTTATTTACGACTTCCGCTTGGACAAGGGGAATCGCAGCTGGTCCTCCTCCAAAACTAAAATTACTGGCTCTAAAAAACGCAATAAATAAATCCCATAATGTTTTCATTAGAAACCCTCCGTTTTTAATTACTCAAAATATCAAGTAACCAGCTACCATTGATAAAACTATCAATAGTACAGGATGGGCTTTCCAAAAATATAACCCAGCAGCTGCCCCTATAGCTATTACTACAGTAAAAAAATCTATGAATTCATTTATTTGAAATGCTTCAACAGCCATTTCATAGGCGACTACAACCAATAAGGCCGTTATGATAGGCCTTACTCCTGTAAGCATTGCTTTCAAACCTTCAGATTTAGAATATTTAACTAATAAATTTCCAAGTATAATTAAAATAATAATAGTTGGGAGAATAGTGGCAGCTATAGCAACAATAACACCCGGCCAAGAAGCAACTTTATATCCTATGTAACTGGCAATTTTCGTTGCAATAGGTCCGGGAAGAGCATTCGCTACTGCTATTGCATCGGTAAATTCAGTGTTTGTCATCCATTGATAACGTTCGACTGCTTCAGCTTGAATTAAAGGTATAATTGCTGGCCCACCGCCAAAGCCCAAATTACTTGCTCGTAAAAATGCTATGAATAAGTTCCACAGATCTGTTAACAATATCCACACCTCTTTGCACCAGTAATTTAGTTTATTTTTTTCTTTATATAACGAGAATAATTATATCAAAAGCTAATATTCTTTTAAACAATAAACCGGGTTAAGCAACTCCCCATTTTATTTTTTTTACGAATAATTATCTAAAGAAAGGTAGCCTATTTTATATAAAAAAGCGGTTGTGAGATTAACTAAAAAATGACAAAAGATAGGAACCCAAATTGATGAGGTTAGGTAATATGATAAACCTAGAACTAAGCCTATTATAAAAACTTCGATTAAAATTAATATTTTGCGAAGATAACGAAAATGTACAACAGTAAAAATCAAGCTTCCCAATAATATCCCAATTTTTGGTTGAATGGTTGCTCGGAATAAAAATTCTTCTGAAATAGCTCCTACCAGAAAAATTAAAGAAAGCTCTTTTAAGGAGAAGTTCTGTAACAAGTATGCATTTATTTGCTCAAACAGTCTCTCCGCAGAAATAAATTTAAAAAAGGCAAGTTGTATCAACAATAATAAAACACTGGAGAAAATTCCGATAAAGATTGTATATGTAGTGAAATTTAGTAAAAAGATCTCTTCAAAACATAGTTGCTTATTAAAAATAAATTGTAGTATTACAGCCAGCACTATCAGTAAAAGCTGAGAAACGATTAAATTTACGACCATCATTTTTTTTGGTATATCTAACATTTTGCGGACCCCTATTTTTTTTCAATAAATATTTTAGTAATTTGCCAATTTTGGTTTATATTTTACAATAAAACAAACATTTACCTCGAGTAATATAGCAATAATAACAAATAATAAGACTGACTCCCAAATAAATAAAATATTTTTAAGGAGGGAAATGTGAAATGGCCGGTGAGAGAAGTTCAAATACTCCTGCCGTACAAGGTTCGAAAAAAGCTTTGGAACAACTTAAATATGAAATTGCCAACGAGTTAGGTGCTACTCTCGGTGGAGACCGTAGCGCACGCGAAAACGGTACCGTTGGCGGCTATATGACCAAGCGTATGGTAGAATTCGCTGAACAGCAATTAAAGAGCGGCCAAAGGATCTAACGTTAGCCCAAAATATAATTCGAATAAGAAGCATTCCTTAATAGGAATGCTTCTTCTATATGATAAATTTATTTTTTTAAATACCCTTTATCAATACATTCCTCAATAAGATCGTTAATATATTCCCACAGTTTTGCTGAGCCTTGTTTCGTATGCAAATTCTTTTGCAATACCCTTTCGCTTGTAATATTAAATTTTTTCCAGGTATGACCGCCAGTCTTAGCATTTAAAAGTAGGGGTTCCAATCTATCCAAAGTAGCAGCAAATTTTGCTTCAGGAGTCTCTCTTGCTTCAAACTCTTCCCATAATTTTTTAAATTCCATATATTGTTCTTCTGGCAGCAAACCAAATATTCTTTCTGCAGCCATCATCTCTCTTTGAGCCTTTTTTTCATTACCTTTTTTATCATAAATGAACGTGTCCCCTGCATCAATCTCAACTATGTCATGGATAAGTACCATTTTTAATACTTTTAGTAAATCGATATTAGTGTCGTTTGCATATTCATGAAGAACAATTGCCATGACCGCGAGATGCCAGGAATGTTCTGCATCGTTTTCTTCTCTGCTGCCATCTGTTATTACAGATTGCCTATATACTTTTTTAAGTTTATCAATTTCAAGAATAAATTCTATTTGTTTGTTCAGTCTAATATCATTCATAACTGCCTATACCTCATCTTTTTAAATGGAAAAACCGAACCCAATTTTCTTGGTTCGGAATAAAAATAAATAGGATAGTTAATGCTCAATTAAAGTTGTTTTACTTTTATTTATTGTTTGTTGATTTTAGACCAAGTGTCTTTTAGGGGAACTATTCTGTTAAATACCAATGACTCAGGACTATGGTCTTTTAAATCAGCGCAAAAATAACCTTGACGCAGAAACTGAAATTTATCTCCAGGTTTTGCATTTTTTAAAATTGGTTCTACCTTACAATTTTTAAGTACGACAAGGGAATTAGGGTTTAATTTGGAAAGGAAATCATCATCATTATCATTATCATTATCTTCGTCTGGATCATCGTTTACTTCATCTCTAAAAAGATAATCATATAAGCGCACTTCGGCATCTACAGCAGTGCTTTCTGATACCCAGTGAATCGTTCCTTTAACCTTTCTCGAACTGGTTTGACAGCCGCTTTTTGTTTCAGGGTCATAAGTACAATGGATTTCTATTATATTCCCATCTGCGTCTTTTATAACCTTTTCGCATTTTATAATGTACGCTGATTTAAGCCTTACTTCTTTTCCCGGTGAAAGCCTAAAATAATTCTTAGGAGGATCTTCCATAAAATCTTCGCGTTCAATATAAATATTACGAGAAAACACCATATTCCTTTTACCCGCTTCAGGATTTTCAGGATTATTCTCAGTTTCAAGAATTTCTTCTTGGCCTTCAGGGTAATTTAAAATTACGACTTTTAGAGGGTTTAGTACTGCCATAACCCGTAAAGCTTTTTTATTTAAATCTTCTCTAAGGCAATGTTCCAATAAAGCTATATCAACTACGCTATTAGCTTTGGCTACACCTATTCGATTACAGAAATCTCTGATGGCCTCCGGCGTATAGCCTCTCCTTCTGAAACCAGCAATTGTAGGCATACGCGGATCGTCCCAACCTTGGACATAACCGCCTTCTACCAACTTGCGCAATTTGCGTTTACTGGTAACTGTTTTAGTTAATTCCAGCCGGGCAAATTCATATTGCTTAGGTTTATTGTCGCCTTCGATTAATTCATTTATTAACCAATCATATAAAGGACGGTGATCTTCAAATTCTAAAGTACATATGGAATGAGTGATTCCTTCTAAAGCGTCACATAAGGGATGGGCAAAATCATACATTGGATAGATACACCATTTGTCCCCGGTCCGATGGTGTTTTTCATGAATAATTCTATAAAGAACAGGATCGCGCATATTTAGATTTGGGGACGACATGTCTATTTTAGCCCTGAGGACTTTGCTACCACTAGGAAATTCCCCAGCTTTCATTCTCTCAAATAAATCAAGGTTTTCTTCTATAGATCTATCGCGGTAAGGACTATCTTTGCCAGGCTTGTTTAATGTTCCTCTATACTCTTTTATTTCTTCAGCCGAAAGGTCACAAACATAAGCTTTTCCTTTTTTAATCAGGGTTACGGCAAATTCATAGAGTTGATCGAAATAATCTGAAGCAAAAAATAGACGGTCGCCCCACGAAAACCCTAACCACTTTACATCTTCTATTATGGCTTTTACATATTCTTCGTCTTCTGTAGTTGGGTTGGTATCATCGAACCTTAAGTTGCATAAACCGTTAAATTCTTCTGCAATACCGAAATTTAAACAAATGGATTTGGCATGTCCAATATGAAGGTAACCGTTTGGTTCAGGAGGAAAACGCGTATGTACCCTACCGTTATATTTATTTAATTTTAAATCATTACGTATTATACTATGGATAAAACTGGATGTTGAATGCTCGGTATTAATTTTAGCTACCCCCCCAGGATCAAAATATTCGCTTTATTTAGTATAAATCATTTTTAAAAAATAGCAAATACCAAAGCTTAGCTTATACTGAGCTTTGGTTTTAATTCCACACACAATTTGGACCTTAAATCAATATAAGTTTAAAAATTTATGCCTTGTTTGTTAAAGAAATCGATTATTTGCTGTTTTTCATCTTCTTCAGCATGATTGGTAGATAGAATTCTTCTATCCTCGATACCGCTCCACTTCATATAAAGGGATTGTTCAAATTCCTTATCGATAATTGGATCTTTATACTTAAGTAAAATAACGATAAAATGTGGTTCAACATTGCCAGTTTCAGCCGAATCACGTAAAGCATCAAGACCTATAACTAGAGTTGCGGAAGCATTTTTAGGAATGTCGTTAACTAAAGCGAATTCGTCTATAGCAACAGGATAAGAATCCAGGTCCGAGGATAAAACAATTGATTTACTCCAAAGACTTACCGCAGGATGTTCACCTACATTAGTAAATTGTATTTCGAATTCGAGATTTTCTCCGAATATTACTTTGGGCGAATCTTTAAAAGTAAAATATGGTCTGTTGGCTTCTTGTTCTTCTTTCCATCCGGAAATAGTAATATAAACGGTTATCAAGGCAGTTATAGCCAAAACTACTGTCCCGATCGTTGCAATCGCGCTTGTATAGTTTGCTAATCGTTTTCTTTTTTTCTTCATACACCATACCCCTATGAATATTACATATAAACATTTTTAATATTTGATTTTTGGTTTTATTATATTTAGCAAAAATACTGATATGATTTATGGTACAAACATATACTAAATATTGTTAAACTAGAATATACAAACGGATAAATGGAAAAACTAGGAATCGAAGTTCACTCTCTTTCCGTTTCTTTTGTATTTGGCAACTTAATACAACCTTTGCCGAAAGGTGTGGGAGTAGTATGAAAATACTATTTCTTCCTTTTTTAAAAGTGTCGACAGGCCATCATGTTGTGGCAGAAGCCTTAATCCGTTCACTAGAAAAGAGAATTCATAATATAGATTGTAAAATGATTGATTTTTTTAGTTATGCGGATAAGTTACTTGAAAAAGCCTTTAGAGTAACTTATTTAAAATGGATTGATCATTCGCCCGAAACCTTTGAGTGGCTTTATCGGAATTTTGTTTACCCATCCGGTTCTATAAAAAAACATTTTGATTGGTATGAGAGAAAATTTTTAGACAAAATGAAAAACCTGATTAAAATCGAACAGCCGGATTTAATCGTATGCACTCAAGCATTTCCGTCCTTTTTAATTAGCAGACTACGACATTATGGGGTAAACACTCCTATTGTTATCAATGTTTATACAGATTTTTTTATAAACAGCCTTTGGGGAATCCATGGCATAGACTATCATTTTGTACCGGACTATAGTATAAAAAAACAGCTAGAAAATAATTATAATATTCATCCTAATCGAATTTTTATTACGGGTATTCCAGTTGATGATTATTTTCATACAACTGTTAAAACCAAAACTACTCCTTCAAAACCCTATCATATATTGATTTCCGGTGGAAATAGCGGTTTAGGAGAGATTCAAAACCTAATAACTAATTTACCCAAAGATAATGATTACTATTTTTCCGTACTTTGTGGGCATAATAAAAAACTATATCGCGAGATAGTTGCTTTGAATCAACATAATATAAAACCGTTATCTTATATTTCTTCTAGAGAAACGATGAATGCCCTTTATGATAGAGCTGATGCCATAATTACTAAAGCCGGCGGTGTTACCCTTAGCGAAGCTCTTTGGAAGAGAGTTCCAATTTTTGTCCATGCCTCTTTACCCGGTCAGGAGGACATAAACAAGCAATTTTTACTTGAGCGTAAGCTTATAAATATTTTAGATTTGAACATTTCAGTAGCAGAACAATTGAATAGCTTTTTTGGCAATAGTGAGAAACAGAAGGAATTGAGGCAAAGAATTGACGAATATATTAACCATTTCGAATGTTTAGCCTGGCAAAAAATTATGGAATTAGCAATTAAAACTGTACTGAAATCCCATCACTGTTCTCAGTTAGTTCATTTCTCAGAAAATAATCTTTCAAAACATAATAATTTGAGGATGTGATAATGTGCCTGAGTACCTAAAAATATTGTTATCAACTTTTATTTTTTATGTTTGTATTTATATTTTACTACCTGAATTATTTTTACATTTTTTAGGTATTGGCTCTTGGAAACGCCATTATTCTCCAGGCGTTTCCTTTACCTTTGATGATGGGCCTGATCCTGTTTATACACCAAAACTTCTTGATATATTAGAAAAAAACAATATTAAAGCTTGTTTTTTTCTAGTAGGCGAAAAAGCCGAAAAACATCCTGAATTGGTAAAGAAGATTATAGAAAAAGGCCATAAAATAGGTAGCCACGGATATATACATAAGCATGCCTGGTTATTTTCACCTACCAAAACTTGGTATTATTGGAACAAAAGTATAAGTACTTTACAAAAAATTATGGGTTCTGAACCAGAATTCATTAGACCTCCTTGGGGAGGGTTTAACCTTGCTCTATATATCTGGGCTCTTGTCAAAAAGAAAAAAATTGTAGTTTGGAATATAAAGTCCTTTGATTGGAAAAAAGATATGACTCCTTTAGATATTGTCAATACTGTTGTAAGGAAATCTTCCGATGGAGGAATAATCCTATTACACGATAGCGGAGGTGAACCAGGGGCTCCTTATAATACTCTATTAAGTTTAGAAATACTTATCAAGAAACTAAAGTCTGAATTAAAATTACCCGTTGTACCACTGGAATTTCCCGATTGGTCTTTCATAAGAAGATTGACATATTGTTTGTGGCAGAAATGGGAAACAATTTATGCCAATATTAATGGCGTTAAAGAATAGATGATCAGAGTCTTTTTCGCTTGGCACTGGTCAAATATAAAGGACCTAATCTTGTTAATGAAGAGGGCCAAATTTTAGCAAAAAAAGGAGATTTAATTGGCGAAATCCATTTTGATAACAGTAGATTTTATAATATAGGTACTGATAGCGAAAATATTGGCATAAATGCATTAAAGAAAGTTCGTTTTTCTCTACCTGTTTTAGCCAACTATGTTGCCAACAACCCCGATTTTGAAAATGTTAAAGTATATATGGGTGTTACTATGTTAAACAGAGGAGCCAAAAAACTTGGCTTTTCCGTACAAGAATATCCGTATCGACATGGAAGGTTTATTGCAGCACTGCAGAAATTACTTATTAAAATCTACCATCCTCTTGGTATTAAAAGAAAAACATCTAAATTAGGTCTGGAACCCAAAATTGTATGGATCACAAAAGATCAGCTCTTAAAAAAGTATTATAAAACCAAAAAAATTAGCTAATTTTCTCTCGATATTAGTTATGTTAAATTAAACCTTTTTTATATTAATTATGATATTATGTATTTGTTTAAATTATTGTTTAAGAGATTATATGATTTATTCATGTATTGGAGGAGATAATGTGCAAAAGCAAGCCATTGTAATCAATATTAAAGACAATGTTGCCACTGCAATTACAGATATCAAGAAAGGAAGCACTGTAAAATTCGATGTCGGAGAACATGTTAAATCTTTAACTATAAATAATGATTTGCCATTAGGTCATAAATTTGCTATCAAAGATATATCCCCAGGTGAAAACATAATAAAATACGGTGAAAGCATCGGAACTGCAATTACTTTTATTAGAAGTGGTGACCATGTGCACGTTCATAATATGGTCAGCAATAGAGGTCGTGGTGATTTGAATAAATAGTCATTAAAATAGCGAATATCTAGGAAATAATTACCCAGAGGAGGAGACTGGTTTATGAAATTTAAAGGCTATTTACGTCCCGATAATAAAGTTGGTATTCGAAACTATCTTGCAATAATTCCGACTTCGGTATGTTCGGCAACAGTTGCTTTCAATATTGCTTCGCATATTCCTCAGGCTATAGCCCTTCCCAATCAACATGGGTGTTGTCAACTTGGTGTGGATCATGAACAAACAGTAAATACTCTAATTGGCCTTGGCAAAAACCCTAATGTAGCCGCTGTTCTTGTAGTTGGTTTGGGATGTGAAGGTGTACCTATTGATAAAGTTGCAGAAGAGATTGCCAGTACAGGTAAACCTGTAGATACAATAATTATCCAAGAGTGTGGCGGAACGCTAAAAACAACCGCCCGAGGGATCCAAATAGCAAGTAAGATAGCCCAGGATATTTCCAGCATTAAAACCCAAGAGTTCCCAATTTGTGAATTATGTCTTGGAGTGGAATGCGGAGGTTCCGATTTTACTTCCGGATTAGCTTCAAATCCTGCCGTCGGAGTGGCTTCAGATTTGTTGGTGGATGCGGGTGGAATTTCGATACTCTCAGAGACTACAGAGTTTATTGGTGCTGAGCATATTTTAGCCAAAAGAGCTAAGACTCCTGAATTAGCCCAAAAGATACTGGAAATGGTCAAAAATTGTGAATCTAGGGCTATGTTGTTAAACGTAGATATTAGAGGTGGGCAACCGACTCCCGGGAATATAAAAGGTGGAATAAGTTCAATTGAAGAAAAATCCCTTGGCTGTATCTATAAAGCAGGCCGTTCACCAATTAACGGCGTCCTTGCCTATGCAGAGATTCCTAAGGGAAAGGGCCTATATATTATGGATACTCCGGGACAAGATGTTGAATCGATGACAGGAATGATAGCAGGCGGCGCTACGGTTATCGTATTTACGACTGGTAGAGGCACTCCCACAGGAGCGCCGTTGGCACCTGTAATAAAAGTGACGGCAAATCCTGAAACCTATAAGAAAATGTCTGATAATATAGATATAGACGCCTCAAGTATTATCTTAGGTGAAAAAACAATTGATCAAGTAGGTCGAGAAATCTTTGAAGAAATCGTTGCAGTAGCCAACGGTAAATTGACAAAAGCGGAAAGTCTGGGACACCGTGAATTTGGCATTTACAAAATTGCTCCTACTTTTTGAGGATAACCCATAGAAAAACCAAATAGTAACATTCTTGATTATTAAAAAAAATATCCTGATTTAAAACAGGATATTTTTACTTTTCAATTCCGTTTCTGGCTTTAATTCCCCGGTCAAAAGGATGTTTTATTTTTTTTATTTCGGATATGTAATCTGCCATTTCCAATAACTCAATGGCTGGTTCTCTACCGGTAAGAACAACTTCTAGATTTCGCGGTTTTTCTCTAAGAAACTCGATGATTTCAGTTCGATTTACCAAGTTATAATTATAGGCTGCAATAATCTCGTCTAGAATTAATAAATCAATTCGTTCTTTTTTACAGACCTCTATAGCCTTTTCTAATAGATTATTTTGTTCAATATTACAACGTTTTCTCTGCTCTTCTGTCATATAAAATGTAAAGCCAAAATTCTCTTCACTTCTCAATACTTTGATTCCGGGGATTT
>ENA-UPAD01002419-UPAD01002419.1-bioreactor-metagenome-genome-assembly--contig:-NODE-2419-length-13749-cov-338.739667_pt1 | contig 13749 bp, 11 predicted proteins | sample MGYA00238179_ERZ772710 | MGnify/ENA primary metagenome ERZ772710 (study PRJEB29004, sample SAMN07631245) | bioreactor metagenome | isolation source: Switchgrass digestor | place: USA: Dartmouth...
TGCCTGTTCATATCAAGGCAAAGCTATCAGTTGTTTCCTGCGAAAGTTGATATATAATCTTTACCTACAGGGCAAGAGTGTTTTAGGTATTGTAAAAGAACTTGAACGGATGGGCATTAAGTCCCCTACAGGAAAGAACAAATGGCCTAAGAGATCAATTGAAGTAATCCTTAGTAATGAAAAGTACATTGGCAATGTACGGTTGCTGGATAACGGAAAGCATGACTTGTGTTATTTATCTGAAGACAACAATCCAGCGATAATTTCTAAGGAAACGTTTCAAGCGGTGCAGATTGAAAAACAGCACCGAAGTAATATTGTAAAAAGCGAAGATGGGTTCCAGAGGAAGAGTAGAAAATATAGCTCAAAGAAGTACTCTAAATAAAATAGCCTAATCAAAAATTGTTTTTGAGTGAACAGAATAGATGTAAAATTGGCTTAAATACAGGGTTTTTACGTTGTTTTAGAGAAGATGTGAAAAAACCTACCAATTTCATGTGGAGTGTTAACATTGATGTCAAATTTGTAAATCTTGATTTTACAGTATTTGTTTGATTATATTCAACTTATCTACTCGAACAAAAGTGGTAAAATGCGTTCATGGGAACATGTCGAGGGCATATTTTTGGACAAAAATTGAGAATAAATGTTGCATAATGATGGTACATAGCATTTCAGTGGTAAAATCATTGAAAGGACATATTGGAAAAAGTTAGGAATTTAGCTGCTGTTATTATGATAAATTACTGGAATCCGACTGAGCAAAAAATAGAAAATTTATTTTCTCATTAAAGGTTCGCTAAAGGTAGATAGTTTATGATAATAAATGTAAGACGGCCGCTTACAAGAATTTTCTTAAGGAGGTATAATCATGAACAAGAAAATTTTATCAAAGCTGGATACAACAAAAAAGAAAGTTGGAGCTATTGTTCTTAGCACAGTGCTTCTTGGCACACTTGCTGTTGGAACAGCCTACGCGGCAAGCTCCATGAATCCTTTGCAGGTGAAAACAGAAAATGGCGTTCAGTGTTATTCTACTGACGGCGGCAAGACCTGGAGCCAAAACGCACCCGAAGGCGTAACGGTCAGCGACAAAGATGGCAAGCTTACCATCACTAATGGTATTCCACCTAAGGATGGCGAAAGAGATGGAGTGCTGAGCAAAATGGAGGACGGTGTCAGGCACTATTCTACTGATGGCGGCAAGACCTGGAGCCAAAACGCACCCGAAGGCGTAACGGTCAGCGACAAAGATGGCAAGCTTACCATCACTAATGGTATTCCACCTAAGGATGGCGAAAGAGATGGAGTGCTGAGCAAAATGGAGGACGGTGTCAGGCACTATTCTACTGATGGCGGCAAGACTTGGAGCCAAAACGCACCCGAAGGCGTAACGGTCAGCGACAAAGATGGCAAATTTACCATCACCAATGGTATTCCACCTAAGGATGGCGAAGGAGATGGAATGCTGATCAAAACGGAAAATGGTGTAAGGTACTACTCTATTGATGGCGGCAAGACTTGGAGCCAAAATGCTCCCGAAGGTGTAACGGTGAATGAAGACGGTTCTGTAGTTGCAAATTATAATTAAATAACGCAAAACTATAGGCATTCTAAAGCACATAGGAGCTGTTCGCAGCTCCTATGTGCATGCATATAGCATGCAAGGAGGTATACCAATGAGGCTATTAATGGTTGAAGATGAGAAGTATATGGCAGAAGCTGTTGCCCAGGTTCTAAAAAAGAATAACTATACTGTTGATTTGGCGTATAACGGTGAAGATGGGCTGGACTGCGGGCTTTCAGGCATTTATGACATCATCATTCTTGATATAATGCTTCCTAAAATGGATGGTATAAGCATACTTAAGGAATTACGCAAAAACGGAATTGAAACGCCTGTTATTTTATTAACCGCAAGAGGTGAAATAGAGGACAAGGTGCGCGGCCTTGACAGCGGTGCAGATGATTATCTGGCAAAACCATTTCATACCGACGAACTATTGGCTCGTTTGCGTGCTTTGGGGCGAAGAAAGGCGGAATCACTGATAAATGACGGTATACTCAGCTATGGAGATATCAAACTGAACCCGCATACCCTTCAACTAGAATGCGGGAGTAAAGAGGCTGTACTGACATTAAAAGAGTCTCAATTATTGGAGCTGTTAATAAAAAGAAACGGAATAATTGTTTCAAAGGATAATATTATTGAAAAGCTATGGGGTTATGATACTGATGCAGAAGAAAACCGTGTAGAAATATATATATCCCTTTTACGAAAGAAGCTGGCTCAACTAGATTCCGGAGTTTATATTCAAACTATACGGGGTGCTGGGTATGTCTTAATAACGGCAAAGGATGGTCAGTAAAATGTTTACAAAATTACGCAACAAATTTCTCATTCTTAATATGGCTATGACTTCAACGGTTATGATTATTGCTTTTGCTGCCATTTATATCGTTAGCTATAATAACGTAAATTCAGAAATCGCGAAAAGATTAAATCCGCAAGCCGGAATTCAAACTGTGATAGAAGGAACAGAAATGTTTGACGATGCAGAAAATAATAAATCTAAAGCCCTTAATCGGAGGTTTTCACCAGATGATTCTTATTCCTTCATTATCCAGGTAGACGGAAATGGTGAGATTTTGGAAATAGACTCTCCTTTTAATTTGAATGAGGAAACATACAAAAAAGCTACTGATATTGCATGGAGCAATAAAAAAAGCAGTTCTGCAATAACTCTGGAAGGCAAGCAATGGAGATATGCCATAGCACAAATGAAAAAGCAGGTGATTCAAGGGAACGGGCAGTCATATACGGTTGCGGAAAACAAATACCAGATAATGTTTTTAGATGTTACAATGTATAAAAAAACATTGTTTCAATTGCTTACTACATTGCTCTCTGTAGGATTAATAATGCTTTTTGCAATTTTTATCATAAGCCTTTACTTTGCCAACCGGGTTATCAAGCCAATATCCGAGGCATGGGAAAGGCAGAAGCAATTTGTAGCCGATGCTTCTCATGAATTGAAAACACCGATTTCCATTATAAATGCAAATTACGATGCGCTGTTGGCAAATCAGGAAGAAACCATTAAGAGCCAATTAAAATGGCTTGACAATATAAAGATTGGAACTAACAGAATGACAAAGCTTATTAACGACCTTTTGTCTCTGGCACAAATGGAGGATTTGAGCTTTGTAATGCAAAAAGTGCCGTTCAATATGAGCAGTGCAGTTAATGAAGTGATTTTATCAATGGAAGCTGTAATGGCTGAAAAAGATATAGAACTTATCAGATCCATAAAGCCTGACATAATTGTTAAGAGCGACCCTGAAAGAGTTAAGCAGGTTATAACGATTTTATTGGATAATGCCGTAAAGTATACGGAAAAAAAGGGGCAGATAGATATATCCTTAACTGAATCAAAACGTCATGTCGCATTTTCCATAAAAAACAGCGGGAAAGGGATAGCCAAACAAGATTTGCCAAAAATATTCGACAGATTTTATCGGGTAGATCCATCCAGAACGCATGAAGCGGGCAGTTATGGGTTAGGGTTATCAATTGCTAAAACGATAATAGAGAGACTAGGAGGCGAGATATATGCAGAAAGTGTGGAAAATGAATATACAACCTTTACTTTTACACTTGAGTTGTAATGTATTGTGAATAATAAAATGATTTGTGGAATCAAATACCATGCTTTAAATCAGTAAATTATGTTGCTTAATATTTCGGCTAATGACATCAGAAAGAAGTAGTGCTTTACTATTTAATCTTATTAAATCATAAAGGCTTTGTTATGGCTAAGCGGAATTTATAAATAATAAATGGGTTATTTGTGCTAAGGGCAAACCTGTCTAAAGATAGAGGCGCAAAGCTAAAGGGTCTAATGTACTTTTGCACTACGATGGAGCGGAACAGCCTATAACCATCATTACATATCACGAAATATTTATGTGTGTTGAATATAGGAAGCTGTTCCTAAAGAGATAGGAGATTGAACTCACAAAAAGGAATTTGACTATCTCCATCTGCTGCTGTCGAATATAGGCCGGGCATATACCCATGAACAAATATACAGACATGTCTGGGCCGATGAAACGAATAGTATGTCCGGAAATATGCTGTATGGTGTTTGGTGGCAAGGGTTAACAAAGAAGCTCCGGTCTATCCTGGATACATTGAACTACATCAAAACCGTGCGGGATGTAGGTTACTGCATCAATATGACTCCGGATTAAGTTATAAAAAGGCTTTATTGTGACTAAAGTTATTCATTTCTACATAAAGACATAATAGATATGCTCCAATAAGGACCTTATTGGAGGATGAAAAATGGATTTTATATCAGTTTGGGAGGCTTCTCAAAAATGAGGTATATCAGAAAGGCGGATACAAAAGCTGTGTAAAGAATGCAGAATTGAAGGCGCATTACGTCTTAGCAGAATATGGATGTTCCGAAGAATGCGAAAAAGCCTGCGGATGCAAGGAAGAAATCCGTAAGTGATAAAATAAAGGCCATCACAAATTCATCAAATATGTGAGATACATTATTATTCAGGAGGTGACTTTATGTTTAATGACAAAAGATGTGTATTGATTGTGGATGATGATATAAAAATCCTTAGGGCACTTAAAGATTTCTTGAAGGGAAATAATTTTTATGTCTTAGAAGCGACGGACGGCAGAATGGCATTGGATGTTTTTTATAAAAACAATACAAAAGTAGATTTGATTTTGTTGGATGTAATGATGCCGGATACGGACGGTTTCGCAGCATTAAAAGTGATAAGAGAATCCTCTCTTGTTCCTGTTATCATGCTAACAGCAAGAGGCGAAGAATACGACCAGTTAATCGGATTCAAGCAAGGAGCCGACGATTATATTCCCAAACCGTTTTCTCCCTCACTTCTGCTAGCACGAATGGAAGCAGTGCTTAAAAGAGTAGGAAAAAGCGAAGCGAATGAACTTACTGCCGGTGGAATTTGCCTTAATATATTAAGGCGAAATGTTACAGTTGATAAATTGCATATTGAACTCACTCCAAAGGAATTTGATTTGCTTTACTACTTTTTTCTGAACCAAGGTTTGACATTATCAAGGGAACAAATATTAAATGCAGTATGGGGATATGAATTTGATGGAGATATTCGAACCGTAGATACTCACGTTAAACAGCTAAGAGTTAAAATAGACGGATATGCGCATTACATCAGAACTATTCACAGAGTTGGCTATCAATTTGAGGTAGTATAATGGGAAAATCAATCAAAGCAAAAATCATGCTATTTTCAAGTATGCTCCTTTTGGCTGTTCTTTTATGTCAGGTCATATTTGGCGTGTTTTTATTCAAAAGCTATTATACCAACCTCAAAAAATCCCAAATGGAAACGCTTTTTTATGAGTTGAAAAGTAACTATTCCGATGACCTGAACGTAATCCGAAATATTACACAGCAAGCCGAAAATACCTATAATATAAACATTCAGATTTTCAGCGATAGCGAATTGATTTATGGGAACCGTGGTTTGGACATTCTTCCGATTGAACCGGGCATGGGTATGTTAGGGCGAAATAGGTATTCGCTGGAACCTAAAGCCGACATTATAAAAATGCCCGATATGCCGGAAAAACTAAATTTGCCGAACATGCCGCTTATCAATTCAGAGAACATAATACTGACAGGTAAATTCGAGTATGACGACGGTTGGCGTTATGTCAGAATTACAACATCCGTGGAAGCCATCGAAGCAAGCGTAGCGGCTTTAACGCAAGTCAATACGTTTATTGCCGTTCTCGTATTAGTTATTGGCATTATCGGCTCATATATTTTCGCAAGAAGATTTTCAAGGCCTATTCAAAAAATACAGGAAGTAGCGCGGAATGTGGCGCTTTTGAATTTCGAAGCGAGAGCAGACGAAAACTTGTCCACATCGGAACTTCATAATTTATCCGTTAGTATCAACGCAATGTCTAATAAATTGAAAAGTTTGATTTCCGATTTACAAGCTTCCAATGAAAAATTGCAAGCTGATGTTGATTATCAAAAGAGGCTTGACAGAATGAGGCGCGAATTTGTGGCTAATGTTTCGCATGAGCTTAAAACCCCGCTTCATCTGCTTTTGATGTATAGCGAAAATTTGAAAAATAATATAGAAAACATTGATAAGGATTATTATTGCGATACGATTATCGAAGAAACAAAAAGGCTGAACGATATGGTCAAAAGTCTGCTCGACCTTTCGGCAATCGAAAACGGGCTTACAAAGATGTATATGGAGGAACTAGATTTATCCGATTTTGCCGAGTGTACCGTATCAAAAATGACGGTGCTGTTTGAGGGACTGTCCACAAACGTCGGCATTGAAAAAGGAATATCCGTTGTCGGGGACGGCAAATATTTGGAACAGGCGATGAAAAACTTTATTGTAAACGCCGTTTCCCACACGCCCGTCGGGGGAAGTATATCCGTTGAATTAAAACGGCGGGACGGCAAGGCTGTATTTTCTGTGTTCAACGAGGGAAGCCCTATCGCGGAGGCTGATATACCGCAAATATGGGAGAGCTTTTACAAAACCGATAAGGCACGGGTTAGGACGGACGAAAACCATTCCGGCTTGGGGCTGTATGTTGTCAAGACGATTATTGAGGCGCATGGCGGCGAATACGGGGTGCGGAACGCTGAAAACGGCGTGGAATTTTGGTTTTCCCTGCCGATTGAAAAAAATTCTTAAAAAATATTTTTCATCAAAACTTCATCAAAACCTCCGTTTATCATGAACTTATCATCAAGATCAAACTTGATGAAATAAATTAAACGGAGGTTTTTGTATGAAGAAAGCAATGATAACAGGAGCGGTCACGCTTTGCGTACTGCTCGCAAGCACTACGGCGGCTTTCGCCGCAGGAGGCGCGGGGCTTCCTACAAGGGAAGGTCTTGGTTTTGGCGACGGCACGTTCCGCGCCGGGATTGAGGAACGCATGGGGACTTTGCAGGAAAAAATGGCAGAGGTAAAGGAAAAAGCCGGGAATATGTCCGCCTATGAGCAGTACGGACTTGTCTACGACGAGAACAAAGGCGGCTACTGCTACGGCGACAAACTGGTTGGACTTCTCGTTGACCCGCAAGGCAGGGGCATATCGTATCTGAACAAAAACGGCGAAGTGCATGTGAAAGCTATCCGCAATGAAAACGGCGAGCTTACTGGCCTTGCTGAATTAAGCGAAGATGAGTACAACAAGGTCGTGACCGAACTTGACGGAATGAAATCCGACATGCAGGAGCATATGAACGAGATGCGTAAAAAAATGCAGGAGCGGTTTCAATCAGGAACATTTGCGCCCGGCAATTTTGAGTGGGGGGCAAATGGTATTCATGAATCTATGCAAGAACGAATGAACCAGATGAGATCTGAAATGGAACAGCGTTTGAACGATATTATGAATAATATCAAATAACTCAACTTACTGCCCAGTGGCAAAAAAAAAGCCGCTAATGGCAGTCGATGCTTGCGGTCAATTTGCAGAAATACGGCCAAACGGCGGCTTAAATAATCAAAGCCGCCGTTTATCGTTTTACGGAAGGCTTAATACTTCCGCGACATGCTGGGAGATTATCTTGCCGTTGGAACAGATGACTTGTCTATCTTCACACAGATGAAGAAGCAGATAAGTTCATTGGTGTTCATGCGGGACTTATGAAAGATGAGATGATTATTCCACTGATTATTTTTGAAAGGAATATGGGGCCTTTGAAACCATTCTACCGGGTGCGAAAAAATATTAATCTATTGAAATGTTCCCTTGAACAGCAATTTTTCAAAAGACTGATTGATATGTTCCCGCAAACATATGATATAAAAAATGACCCACAGACATTAATTCCATCAACTCGAGCCAGTGGTATATTGATATCTTGTCCAATAAAGAGCTGTTTTTGAAGGCTGCAGATGAAATCAACTGGTATCCCGATTATATGAAAAACAGGTATATATCATGGGTTGAAAACCTTAAATGGGATTGGTGTATATCCCGTCAACGCTACTTCGGAGTACCTTTCCCGGTATGGTATTGTAAAAACTGTGGAAAGGTTATTGCAGCAAGTGAGGATATATTGCCTGTTAATCCTCTTGAGACAATGCCTGATAAGCCCTGTACCTGCGGCTGCAATGAATTTATGCCTGAGAGTTCGGTACTTGATACATGGGCTACATCATCAGTTACCCCTCAGATTAATGCCAGATGGGGAGAGGAAAATGATATTTCAGACAGGTTACTTCCCATGAGCTTAAGAACACAGGCTCATGAGATTATACGCACATGGGCATTTTACACCATAGTAAGAAGCCTGTACCTTACAGGCCGGATTCCATGGAAGGATATCATGGTTTGCGGCTTTGTTCTTGCAAAGAAAGGGGAGAAGATAAGTAAGTCAAAGAGCAATTCTGAGTTATCGCCAAATAAACTTATTGAAAACCATTCTGCCGATGTTTTAAGGTATTGGGCTGCAAATTCCAGGCTGGGCACAGATACATTTTTCTCCATTGATGAGCTTGGGATAGCGAAACGCTTTATTACAAAGCTGTGGAATGCATCAAGGTTTGCGCTGACACATCTTCAGGATATAGATATCCACGAAGAAGTTGAGCTTATGCCGGTAGACAGATGGATAATTGAGCGTTGCAAACAGACTACCATGGAAGCCAAAAGCTTTCTGGAGGAATACGAGATAGGAACGGCACGGCACAGGAGTGATGACTTTTTCTGGAAAGATTTATGCGACTACTATCTTGAAATTGTTAAGGATCGCCTGTATAAGCCGGAGATACATGGAGTCACTCAGCGAAAATCTGCCCAGCATGCCTTGTATTATTGCATGCTCAATGTGCTGAAGCTATACGCAATTTATGTACCCCATATCACCGAATATATTTATCAGAACTTTTTCAGGCAGCATGAAAAATGTATTTCTTTGCACAGGCTTTGTTGGGATACCAATGATAAGGTTGATAATGAACTCATTCTTTTTGGGGAGAAACTAAAGGATGTTATCTCAGAAGCAAGAAAATACAAGACCGTGAACGCTCTGTCCATGAAAGCAGAAATAGAAAAGCTGGTTATAACAACCGAAGAAAAGTATATGGATTTGTTCCGACAGACAATAAATGATATAAAAGCCTGCTGCCATGCAAATACGGTAGAAATCCAACTGATAAGTTAGTTCAGTAAATACAATTAAGGATAGAGCGTAATCTGGTTCAATAAATACAATTGAGAATGGAGCAGCTGCTTAAGATTGAAAGTGTACTGGCAGATTGATTTGACTCCCAACATGTTGGACAAATGTGGGGCAAGTGGAGAAAGGGAGCCATTTTAAGTCAGTACACTTTCATCTGTGTACAAAAATTTATTTGCTCTATTCTACATATATCATCTTTTTTGTCATTCCGCCGTCTACAATAAGGTTAATTCCTGTGACAAAATCATTTTCTTTTGCCGTTAAATAAAGGCATGCACGTGCAATGTCATCTGGCTTTCCTACACGCCTGGAAAAGTGCTGTTCATGATCAATTTCTCTTAATTTTGAATAATCACCTGTTTCAATCCAGCCCGGAGAAATGGCATTGACTGTAATCCTGTCCTGGCTGAATGAAGCCGCAAGTGCATGGGTAAGAGCAACAATCCCACCTTTTGTTGCGGCATAAGCCTCTGAATTGGGCTCAGACATAATTGCTCTTGTGGAGGCAATATTTACAATGGCTCCACCGTCCTTGTTTTGGCGCATATATTTGGCTGCTTCCCGCGAGCATAGAAAAACGCTTCTTAAGTTGGTATTTAATATATCGTCCCATTCTTCCAGAGTTAATTCATAAGGGGACTTAAAAACCGATACTCCTGCATTATTGATTAATATATCAATGTGGCCGTAGGTTTGGTTGGCTGTTTCCATTAACCTGACGATATCTGCCTCACACCTTACATCAGTTAGTACGAAAATAGATTTTCCGCCTCTTTCTTTAATTAAAGATACTGTTTTTTCTCCAGCTTCTGCATCTTTATCTGCCACGACGACATTTGCGCCTTTTTCTGCATATTGTAGGGCAACTCCTTTGCCGATTCCGTTTCCGGCACCTGTTACAATCACTGTTTTATTTAAGAAATCCATAGTGTACCACCCTCACAAAAATATCATAACTTCATATTAACATAAAAAAAGAAGGTTTAATCAACCATTATCAGTTTGCAGGAAGGGGAAGATAATTATATTTGCGCAAAAAGCTAAAGAAGAGGGAATTTGGGTCAAACAGACGACATATCCCGGTATGTTCCATGTATTTCAGATGCTGTTTCCAAGGCTGGATGACGCAAATAGGGCATGGGATGAAGTTGAAGCATTTATAAAAGATGTTTATGCAGGCAATCTTGATGTGAAGTGACAGAGATGGTTTTTACAAAATAGGCGAGCATTCCCTTAATATGGGTGAAGATGAGCAGAATGATTTTATTATGCGTAAAGATTTATGATAGGCTTAATAATAGCAATAAATTAGTAGGAATATTCAAATAAAAATAAAAGGACAAGTGAAATAACACTTGTCCTGTATGATTTATCAGTTATTAAGTTTATTGTCTTTATTATTTGATATAGTTCTCTATAAAAGCGGCAAAATCTGATGAAATTTCATATCTTGAGATAAAGCCTATGTTCTTGTAGTATGTTGTTTCCAAGTACACACCGTTTTTGTTGTAAATCCTTATTGTAACAGGAGAGTCAAGAGCGTTGCCCACAGAACCACCCTGTGCAGGAGCTACTGTTACAGGTTCTGTACTGCCAATACCAGTCATGCTGGATGACCCTCCGGTTGGGCTTGAAACATTACCGCGGTCAATTATAACCGATACAGGGGTATCGCCTCCGGTGATGGGTAAATCTGCAGGCTGGTCAATGGCAACGGAAGGTTCGATAGTAATTACAGCATCACGGCCTCCTCCTGTTGACATTGGCATATCTTCGGCAATTCCGGGATAGGAGCTGCCGGCTCCGGATGCACCGTCATAATCTGGCGCAGGCATATAATCGGGAGCTACAGGTTCAACTTGCCCGTCAGGATTTACACGGTCAATTTCAACATCTCTTGAACCAGGCCTGTTGCCAAACAACTTTTCAAAGTACTTGTCGCTGGAGTTCTTCAATACCGAATAGAAGCTGTAAAACTTGGCTATTTCATTCCTGTCGCTAATCTCACCGGTAATATTGGTGGTTCCCTCAAGCTTGCTTCTCTCTGTATGGACTATAAACTGGATTTTGGCAATATCCTCAGGACTGTTAATGCCGTAAAGCTTCAAATATTCAATTGCATCTTCATCCTGATTGTTGTTGTAACTTTCAAAGGTGAAAAATCTATACAACTCATAGGCATTGTTTCTTTTTACAGCAACCACTGCCTCGCCGCCAGCGGGTATATATTCATAGACCTCGCACCCAACCAGGCTTTTGTCCGGACTTTTTTCAATGGTGGCAATTTTACTGCCAATGTCATCGCCGGAAATTTCAGTATCAAAGCCAAACTCCTCAACGTAATCGGACATAAGGATATAATTCCTGCCTTTAATCTGGAATTGATTCAACAGAGGTGCGGGCATGTCTTCTCTGCCTGATGCAGTATCATTATCAATCAAACTATCCTGTGCTGTTTCTGTGGGACTGCTGCCACGCATGCCGTTGTTAAAAATTATGTCTTTAAGACCATAGGACAGTATTCCTCCGGCCAATACAACCGTTAATACAAGGGCAGGTACTGCTTTTCTGAAATTAAAGTATAACATGGGATTCATCTTTCTATTTTTTGAGTGATACAGGACATTCTCAAGCATTCTCTCTTTTGCGGGCATGTCCGGCTCTATATTGTCAAATACCATTTTAATATCCTCACGTTTCACTTTAAATCACCTTCCATTTCCATTTTCAATAGTTTTCGGGCGGCATGCAGGTGGCTTCTGATGGTAGATTCCTTCTTTCCAAGCATTTTTGCTATCTCTACCGTCGAATAGCCTTCATAATAGTACAGGTATATAACCGTTTTATATTTCGGGGGAAGTGCCATAATCATCTCAAAATTACCGTCAGCGACAAAGGGCTGCTCAACCGCCTTATCAGCTGCCTTATCCATACCGACGGTTTTGGACCACCAATGTCTGAAATGATCTTTGCAAAGATTTGTAGCCGTTCTTATAAGCCAGGCTTTTTCATGTTCTTCGCTTTTAAAAACGGTACCGTCCTTCATAAGTTTTATAAAGGTGTTTTGCACCATGTCTTCAGTATCGTGCCTGTTTTTCATATACATGAAGCAGACACGGTAAACAGTATTTACATGTCGGTTATAGATTTGAATCATTTCTTCATTCGTACGCAACAAAGAATTCAATTTTCTTCCCCCTTTTCACTTATAATACGATTAAGGCGGGTGAAACGTTGAGGAAAATTAAAATTTTTTTATTGATTGCAGTGATGCAATAATTCAAGTATTACCCGAGCTTTATCAAAGAATAAGACTCTTTTAGGGTTATGCTGGTTCTTTTAATCTTAAATAATCAACGGATAAAAGGCTGCATCTTTGAATTCATGGCGTCTTCCAACCACATAGGGTGCATTTTTAGGATATCCACCGGTAAACCATCAACAGGGAAATATCTTAAATCCAGTGTTTCGGATGAAGCCGCTTTGAATTCTCCTCCTGCTACCTCAGCCTGAAAGCAGCAGGTTACAAAATGAGTTACGCGGCCATCGGGGTAATGGAAAATTTGAGAACTGGGGTCGGAATAAATTCCAATCAGCCTAAGTATTTTTACATGAAGGCCGGTTTCTTCCAATACTTCCCTGATTGCAGCTTCTTTAACCGTTTCTCCTGGTTCAACATGTCCGGAAGGTATTCCCCAAAGTTTAATATCTGCCCTTTTTTGCAGAAGTACTTCATTTTTTTCATTAAAAATAATAACAGCTACTCCTGGACGGATTTCTTTGACTTTGTCCATATTTTATCCTCCTGTAAAATATAATTGCCCGGGAGGGAAGTTTCAGCGCACGCAAAACACGCTGAACCTTCCCCCTCGGGCCTTTTATTCCAATAGGTGCCTCCTATGTGGAATGCCCTTACCTTCCATGTTTTACACAGGGAAGATTGGGAGCTGGATGATCCTACAGGTAAAAGTGATGAGGAGTTTAAAAAAGTAATCTCAACGATAGAAACAAAGATAAAAGAGCTAAAAGACAGACTAAAGTCATAATCAATATAACGTCAACTACAAATATAGTGGTTGGCGTTATAATTATATTGTCGATATGTTACCATGAACGTCGGTTTTCTGGAAAAATACATAAAAACTATTGATATGTTCCCGTAAACGTAAGGTTCAAAAAATAAGCCCAAGACATCAATCCGAGCGGCTCAAGCCACGTCGAGTGCGTAGTATTGATGACGCGGCTGTAAGCCTTGATTTTACTGGATTTTCGGAAGCACATCCAAGTTGTCTACTCGACCTAAAGGTCCAAAATTCGTACGCGGAAACATATCGACGGGTGATTTTACAGGCAAAAATTTAGCTTAAAATTGGTAGGGTTGAGTTGACAGATTAGATAAAGGGCATTTTTCATAAGGTTGAGGAGACAGGATGGATGTACATTTAGTTATAGTCTCAAGTAGTGGTGTAAATTTCGTGGAGGCTAATTGACAAAAGTA
>ENA-UPAD01002438-UPAD01002438.1-bioreactor-metagenome-genome-assembly--contig:-NODE-2438-length-13624-cov-6.035670_pt1 | contig 13624 bp, 8 predicted proteins | sample MGYA00238179_ERZ772710 | MGnify/ENA primary metagenome ERZ772710 (study PRJEB29004, sample SAMN07631245) | bioreactor metagenome | isolation source: Switchgrass digestor | place: USA: Dartmouth...
GCAAATCTCCCGACACGCCGAACACCCACAGGCCGCTTTGCCCGAGGGCGAGCGCGTCCATGCACTCCTGCGGAATCTCGCGCGATGATGGCTGGAGCAGCAGGTACGGCACAAGCGCCATCGCGCGGGCGATGTCCTCGTGACTTAAGCTGAGCTCCTCGGCGATGACGTCAAGGTGCGAAGCCGGCGCGCGCTCCGGCTCGCCGACAAGGCGCAGGGCCGACCAGGCGGCGGCGTCTGGCTCCTGCGACACGGTCAAGGCAAAGCGCACGCGCTCCGTTTTCCCCGCCTCAAGGCGCAGCGGCACGCGCAGGAGCAGGCACGGGTCAAGCACGGACCCCGCGCTCCCGCCCGCGGGGCGGGACAGCGCCGACGGGAGCGCGTGAAATCCTCCGCGCCCGAGCGCCTTTTCGCGCGACGTGTCAAACGTATACGGGCACGACACGGCCGCTGCCAGCGCGTAGCCCTGCCCGCGCGCGCGGGGGCGGCGGCGGAAGACGACGGCGCCATCCACCACGCCGCTTTGCAGCGAGAGCTTGGAAAAGGCCGGGTGGGAGGCAAAATCGTCCCCCCGCGCGAGCACCGGCTCGCCGTAGCAGACAAGCTCGGCCTCGCAGCTTACGCGCGAGGTGATCTCCACCGTCCGCAACTCGCCCGTCTCGTCCTTCGGCACCGTCGCCGTCACAACCGATGAAATCGGCCCGCTTTGCGCCATGAGGCGGCAGCAGGAGCCGGACAGCTCCGCCGAATAGTGCACCGTCTCGCTGAAAACGGGCGCGCACTGCAGCGGGATGATGTCTTCGCCCACGCGCAGGTAGAACGTCAAGCCCGCCTGCATGGAGAAAGGCTCCGTGCCGCACTGCATGATTTCAAGCCCGTTCCAGACGGAGCGATTCAGCCCCGTCTCGGAAATTGCGACATGGTACGCCCCGTTTCCGAGGAGCGTGAAGGCGGGGTGGCTGTAGTCGGGCGTGCTGGAGGCATACCGCCACCTGTCCGCCGAGGCGCGCAGGGGCTTTTCCGGCACGTCGCGGGGGGAGGGCCTGAGCACGACGCCGCCGACGGGGAGCTTTTCCTGCAGGAGCTCTGCAAACGCCGCCATGAGCTTGTCGCGCATGAACCGCTTTTGCATAATGCCGCCCTTGAGGGCGTTTGCGATGGACAGCAGGCTCATTCCGAGGTGGTGCGCCATATACGTCCTGACGATTTCGTACGGCTTGTCCTCGGGTAGCCGCTCGGGCGTGAAGTCAAGGGCCTCGTAGAACCCGTACCGCCCTTCCGCGCCGAGCTTTTGCAGGTATTTTAAGTTCCTGACGGCCGCGCGCGGCTCTATCGGGAGCGCAAGGAACGTCGAATACGGCGAGACGACGGTGTCCCGTTCCATGCCGCGCTTGAGGGCGAGCGTGGCGGCGCCGTGGGCCTTGTAGCGGTAGCTTAAGGTGTGGTCGTAGGCGTAAAAGGCGCTTTCCGACATGCCCCACGGCTTGCTTTTCGCCTGCTTCTTCTGGATATACAGGCAGAATTTCAGGCTTTCGTAGATGAGCGAGTTAGGGTAGCAGGGGAGGAGGATTTCGGGCATCAGGTACTCGAACATCGTGCCCGTCCAGGACGCCATGCCGCGGTACCCGTCCTTTTCCACGAGGGCGCGGCCGAGGCTGCGCCAGTGCTTTTTCGGCACCTCGCCGCGGGCGACGGCGATGTAGCTCGTCTGACGCGCTTCGGAGGCGAGCAGGTCGTACCACCCCTGCGTGGGTGCGTTTTTGTCCGCGTCGATGCCGATATAGAAGAGCCGGCGCTTTTTATCGTACAGCGGCTCAAAGGACATGGCCTTCAGCAGAGCGTTGGCGCGTTCGGCGAGGTCGGCCGCGCCGTACTCAAGGAGCCCCTCCCGCAGGGCGATGAGGCACCCGGCGAAGTTGCCGCTGTCGACGCTTGAGACATACGCCGGCGGCAGGACGGTGAGCGTGAGCGTGTCGTACCAGTTGTACAGGTGCCCGTTCCACTTCGGCAGCCGCTCGACGGTTGTGAGCGTCTGCGCGATGAGGGAGAGCGCCTTTTCCTTCCTGCACAGCCCAAGGTCGGCGGCGGCAAGGCAGGAGAGCAGCGCAAGGCCGATGTTCGTCGGCGACGTGCGGTGCGCGATGCCGACGGCCGGCTGCTCCTGATAGTTATCCGGCGGGAGAAAGTGGTCGGCCGTCGTGAGAAACGTCTCGAAAAAGCGCCAGATATCGCCCGCGCAGCGGAGGAGGAAGCGCCTGTCCTCCGCGCGCAGCGCCTCGGTGCCCGGCCTCGGCTTGCGGCTGATGCGCGCCGCAACGAAGGGGGAGATAAACCAGACGAGCGCGAGGATTGTGCCCGCGATGTGCGGCGAGAGGGCGGCGGCCATCGCGCAGGGGATGAGCGCGGGCGACATTTTCACGAACGCGTCCGCCGCGCCGCCCTGCGCGCGCCGCTCCGCGTCGGCGGCCGTGACCCACTTGAGCAGGTTGCGGCGGGATATCAGCATCCGCCACAGCGCCGTCAGGGCGGCCGACAGGCAAATCCACGCCTCGTACGGCAGAAACAGAAACTGCAGCGCGCTTTGCGCCAGCGCCGCCCGGACGCCGGAGACGACGGTCGAGTGGTACCGCGCCCGAGCGCGCCGCCCCCGCAGGAGGGACGACGCCGACAGCACCGCAAGGCGCGCAATCTGCGCCCCGAACGCCGCCACGGCCGCCCAGACCGGCGCGCGCGCGCCCGTGATAATCGCCGCAACGAGCAGGATAAACGTCGCAACCGGCACGAGCGAGCGCCGGAGATTGTCGAAAATCTTCCACTTGTCGAGCGCGGAGAGGGGATTGGGCACAAGCCGCCCGCTTTCGTCTTTCACGACGGGGAAGAGCCACGGCGCGGACTGCCAGTCCCCGCGCGTCCAGCGGTGCATGCGGTCAAAGTAGGAGGTGACCTTGGCGGGGAAGCCGTCCGTCACCTCGATGTCGCCGGCGAAGGCGCAGCGCAGGTAAGCGCCTTCCAGCAAGTCGTGGGAGAGGACAAGCTCCTGCGGGAAGCGCCCGTCGAGGCACTCCAGGTACGCGTCGACGTCGATGAGCCCTTTCCCGGTGAAGCTGCCGGCGCCCGCGAGGTTCTGGTACACGTCCCCGACGGTCGCGCCGTACGGGTCGATGCCGCCGAGCCCGGCGAAGACGCGGGTAAACGCCGTCTGGTTCGACGCTGTGAGGTCCACCGTCACGCGCGGCTGGATGATGCCGCAGCCGGAGACGACGACGCGCCTTTTTTCATCGACGGCGGCGCGGCAAAGCGGGTGCATCGCCGCGCCGATGAGCTCCCGCGCCGTCCCGGCGCAAAGGCGCGTGTCGCCGTCAAGCGTAATGAGGTAGCGCGTGCCGTGAAGCGCCTTCACGTCGCCGGTAAGACAGACAATCCGGCTGCTTTTTCCGCGCAGGTGGCGGCACATCTCCAAAATCGCGCCCCGCTTGCGCTCCCAAGGGGTGTAGCACCGGCTCGACCGGCTGTATGTCTTGGCGCGGTAAAAAAGAAAAAAACCGCCGCCATGCCGCGCGTTCAGCTCCGCAATCTCCCTCGCCGCGTGCGCAAGGCGCGCCCTGTCCGCATCCGTCTCCGCCTCGAGGGAGTCGGGCAGGTCGACGAGCAGGCCGTAGGAGACATTTTTCCCCGCGTCGCGGTTGGCCAGGGCGTATTCCTCAAGGAGCGCCGCGGCCCTTTTCGCCTCATCCTCCGACGTGAGCAGAAGCGAGATGACGCACAGCGCCCGCCCTTCTTCGGGCACGCCACCCTCCAGGGCAAGGCGCGGGACGCGGCGGATCGGGCAAAACTTAAGGACCACATAGTCCGCCGCGCTTTTGACGAGAGATGAAAGCGGGAAAAACAGCGCAACAAGATAGACAGGATGGCGCAAAAGCAGCGCCGCGAGGATGCTCAGCGCCAGGCTCGTTAAGACAATCGAGGCGATGTACAGCCCGCCGCGCGGCGTTTTGATCTCTTTCCCAAGGGGCTTTACGTAAAGGTAAGTCCCTATATGCTCGCCGCTCTCCCGCGCGAGGGCAAGGATTTTCTCCGCCGCCTCGTGCTCGCTCATGCCGTGCTTTTCGGCAAGGCGCGCAAGCGTCCGGCGGTAGTCGTGGCGCGTTGCTTCGTCCATCTCGGGGTAGACGCCGGCGGGGTCCTGCCTCATCAGGCGTTCGACGCGCCCGACGCGCTCGAGCAGGTCGGAGCTGTCAAACCCTGAGAGGAACCGCAGGGACGTGAAAATGCGGGAGAACGTCCCGGCAAGCTCCGTGAGTGACTGCGCCACCCCGCCGCCGAGCGCCCGAAGCAGGCCGGCCGCCTCTTCGGCGAGCCGCTCGATGAGGGCAAGGCGCACGGCGGGGATCATGGCCGCCAGTTCCGCTTCGCTGAGGATGGTCTCCGTCTGAAAATCGTCGAGAAACGCCTCGAGGGAATCGGCGTCGACGGCGTCATTTTGCCTTCCAAATACTCATGCGCCGCGTACAGGACGAAGAGGGTTTTCCCGTCCCCGCATCGCGGCAGGCGGCCAAGGCGCCTTATGTCGTCCGCGGCGCCTTTGCCCTCCCGTTCGGCGATGTACCAGTTGTCGAGAAGCCACTCGAGGGCCTGCGGGATGCTGACGTGTTCCGCGGCGTACCGCGTCCCGTCCCGCACAACGTCCTTTATCTCCGCAAGGTGGCGCAGAGCCTTCTGAGCTGTATGGAAAGTCGAAACGAGCCCGCCTTTTCTGGCCGTTTCAACAGAATTCTGATGCGTCTCCTCCGGGCGCGCGTCCCGGCGGTGCTTTGTGGACATTTATCTCAAACCTCCCAGTGTGGCTTATCTGTGGTATTTTTCCCCACCGGCAGGTGTTTATGCAGCGCCGTGCGCGCCCGGAAAGGCGCAAAAAGCCGCCCGCTTTGGAAGCGGGCGGCTTTTTCGTTTCTCTTTAGCTGATGAAGAGGGAATAGAAGGTCTTGTACGTTGTCTCCATGCCCTCCATGAACGGCGTGTATTCAAAGTCCAGCTTTTCGGCAAATTTCTTTCCGCTGTACAGGACGCTCTCCGTCAGCGGGAAGGGGACGGCGAGGTTTTCGTTCAGTATATCCTCAATCGTCACCGGGCGCGTCATGATCGGGCCGCCGTTGAACTCCTCAAAAGCCTCAAACAGCCGCGCGTGCGTGATAATCTCCGGCGCGGAGAGGTTGAAAATTTCATCGTAGGCCTTTTCGTTCCCGAAGGACGTCATGAGCGCGCGGGCGATGTCGAAGACGTAGACAAGGCTGAAGCGCGACGTGGCGTCCACAGGGTAGGGGACGACGTGGCCGCGCGCAATCAGCTCGATGTAATGCGACTCTCGCGCGCTGTAGTTAAACGGCCCGTAGATAAACGTCGGGCGGAGGATGGTGTAGTGCGCGCCGATTTCGCCGCACGACCTTATAAGCTCCTTTTCGAGGAGGAGCTTGTTGTACGCCATTTCAGACGCCAGGCTCCCGTCGGACCGCGTGAGGACTTCTCCGTCCTCCGCAATCGGCTCGGATTTGTACGGCACGTAGACGGCGCAGGTGGAGAAGAGGATATACTGCTTGAAATGGCCGGCGAGCGCCGTGACAAGGGAGCTGACCTCGCCCGGGCTGTATGCGCAGAAATCGACGACGGCGTCGAACGTCAGATCCTTCAGGAGGTGGGCGACCATGCGGGGATTGTGCCTGTCGCATTTGTATTCCTTGACGCCCTGGAGATTGAGCGGAAACTGGCCGCGGTTGACGACGTGCAGCTCAATTTCCGGATTTTTAGAGGCTTGAAGTGAGAACACGCGCCCCGTAAAGGCGCTGCCTCCGATGGCTAACACCCTTTTCAAACTGATCGCCTCTTTTCCTTCTTTCAGATTCCCAGATTGCGCGCCGGCGCGTCACTCGCAGCCGTCGCAGCCGTCGCACCCGCCGCAGCCGTCGAAATCGCAGCCGTCGCAGTCGGACTCCGGCGAGTAGCGGATGTTTTGCAGCTCGACGCGCTCCCTGATGGCGGCGTTGGCCTCGATGAGATTGATAAACCCGTAATAGCGGACGGTGTTCTCCAGAATCCTGCGCGCCGTGGAATTGCCCGCTTTGGCGTTTGCCATGACGTAGTCGTAAAGCGCTCTGAGCGTCTTTTCCGAATAGGTGAGCATCTCGCCGATCTGGTACGTCTCGACGGACGTGACGTACGGCGTATCCTGCGACGCGCGGAGCGGGCGGCTCGTCATCGCCAGATAGGGGAATTCCTCGTGCAGAGCCTGCGTTTCGGCAAGGATCTGCTCCGATATCGCTCCGGCGAGCCTCCTCTGCTCCTCGGAAGGCGCCGGAATCGACTCGATGGCCACAGCGTACTGCTCGGGGTCGGCCGACTGCATCATGTGAATGTACTTCTCCGCGAGGAGGTTGCGGCCCTCCTCCCGGGCCTTTTTATAGTCCTCGAGAAGGAAGCTTAAGACATCCTCCGGCCACGCGTCATACTGCGCTTTCCGCATAGCCTCAAAGGTTCCCTTCTCTTCCTGACAGGTGGCGGGGTCCAGGCCGTCATTGACCGCCAGGAACATCTCCCATTCGATATCGACGATTTCGTCGGCGACGCCCTTCATTGTACTCATAACACAGCTCCTTTAAAATAAATGGGCAAAATATACGAAATTCCGCTTCCAGTATAACCTCCTGCTAATCAACATGTCAATAAAGGAGTGTTTTTCAAAGCGAGAATTCCAAAATTTAATGAACAAAATCAAAAACCGCCTACGCGCCTGTGTTTTCCATCAGGCGGGCAAACTCCTCGGCGACCGGCTTTTCGCACGCGCGCATGGCGAGGATCGTCTTTTCAAACAGCGTGTCGAGGTCCCAGCCGAGCATCTCGGCGCCGCGGGCAATCACTTCGCGGGAACAGCCGGCGGCAAACTTCTTGTCCTTGTACTTCTTTTTCAGGCTCGGCACCTCAAGGTCCGACGCGCTCTGGGACGGCCGCATTTTCACCGCCGCGCCGATGAGGCCCGTCAGCTCGTCCACCGCAAACAGCACGCGCTCCATCTCGTGCTCGGGGGCGACGTCCGCGCAGATCCCGTACCCGTGGCTGACGACGGCGTGAATAAATTCCTCGCCCGCGCCTATCTCCCGCAAAAGCTCCGGCGCTTTCCGGCAGTGCTGCTCCGGATACTGCCCGTAGTCAATGTCGTGCAAAAGCCCCACCATGGCCCAGAAATCGGCGTCCTCGCCATAGCCGAGCGTTTCGGCGAAATACCGCATGACGCCTTCGACCGTGAGGGCGTGTTGAATGTGGAAGGGCTCCTTGTTGTACTTAAGAAGGTGATTAAGCCCCGTCTCGCGCCCGAATCCCGTTTCCAAAGCAACTTCCTCCTTTATCTCTTTCTTATCCTGCAAAAACGGCAATTGCATATTCTATACCTTTTTCCCTTTTCTGTAAATACCGCGCGGCAAAAGGGGCAAAAGGCAAAAAAAGAGGGCGGCTTTTTTAAGCCGCCCGGCAGATTAAGGACGCTGTAAAGGGGCTAAAACTGCACCCAGCTGAGAATGGAGCGGTCGTCGTCGCGGCTGTCGAGCAGGCGCATGGACCTGACCAGCATTTCGGCCGCCTGCGCGCGCGTGAGATAGGCGTTGTAGTCTGCCGTCTCGCTCGGGAGGATGTCGCAGGCGTCGAGGTTCGCGCCCGCCTGATGCGCCCAGGAGGGCAGGGAGGTCATCTCGGCGAAGGCGGAGACGGAGACGTCCGTCGGCCGCAGCATGTTGTTGAGGATGACGGCCGCCTGCGCGACGGTGATCGGGTCGTTGGCGTTAAAGACGAGGCGCCCGTCCTCCGTCTTGCAGCCGGTGATGAGGCCGTTCATCAGAGCCGTCGAGACGTAGGGCTTGACCCACTGGGGAATCTTGTCGTCGTCGTAAAACCCGGTGCGGACGATGTCCTTGAGCGTCTCCGTCCCGGACAGCGCCAGGCACATCGCCACAAATTCGCCGCGCGTGACGGTCTGCGCCGGGCGGAAGAAGTAGCGGCCGGCGATGGCGTCGCCCATAAAGACGCCTCTCTCCGCCAGCGCGACGGCGGGATACTCAAGGCCCGTCCCGGCGATGTCGGAATAGGTGATGTCCGTCTGCTGCTTCCTGATTTCGATGGTGACCGTCGCCTTGTTCGACAGGCCGCCCTTCGGGTCGCAGGCGATGTAGGTAAACGTGTCGCGCCCGCGCTTGCCCGAGTCGGGGGTGTAGGTGAACGTGCCGTCCTCCTCCACCTTCACGGTGCCTTTCTTGGGCATGTCCACAAGCTCGAACGTCACCTCGTCGCCGTCCGGGTCGACGGCCTTAAACCGGGCCGACACCGAAACGGAGCGGTACGTCTCGAGCTCGATGTTCTCGGCAATCGGCCGCGCGTTGGACGTTATCGTCGTCGCCATCGTGGGCCAAAACTCCGCAATGGCGGGAGCGGCGAGCGCGAGGCTGAAAGCCGAGAGGGCCAAAGCGAGAATCAGTGCGCTTTTGAGCCTAAAGCTTCGTTTCATTTCAAAGTAACCTCCAATGCAAGTTCAGTTCAAAACAGCAGGCTTTTTGCGCTTGACACACCTGTATTATTTGCTACTTTCTGGAATTTATTCTAACGTTTGGTCAAATCCGCTTAAAAAGGCCCGAAAGCGCGTTTCATGCAAGTCACCAAGAATTATCATGCAAATTTATTGACTTTGTCTGCAATTCGGAGTAAAATCACTTTAATTGTTTAGTACTTTCCAGAAGGCGAGGGAAGAGCATCATGCAGCCCGACGTTTCAAAAGTCGTTGCTGAGTTTATCGACAACAGAATTGCCGATATCCAGGAGAGTATATCGGTGGACATATCGCAGTACGTGGGTACGGACGTCAAGCGCGGCCTGCGCAATGCCGACGGGACGGGCGTCATGGCCGGCATCACGCGCATCGGCGACGTGCGCGGCTACAAGCTTGTGGATGGCGTGCGCCAGCCCATGCGCGGGCAGCTCGTCTACCGGGGCATCGACGTTGAAAAGCTCATAGACGGTTTCATGGGCGAGGGGCGTTTCGGCTTTGAGGAGACGGCCTACCTGCTCCTTTTCGGCAAACTGCCGGACAGTACATCACTTCAGGTTTTTCAGGACATACTTGCCGAGTACAGGACCCTGCCCCCCGGCTTTACGGAGGATATGATCCTCTCCGCGCCGAGCATCGACATCATGAACAAGCTCGCCCGCAGCGTGCTGGCTCTGTATTCGTATGACCCGAACCCGGAGCTGACGGATCTGCGCTCGGAGCTTGACAAGGCGCTGCACCTGATTGCGCGCTGCCCCGTCATCGTGGCGCACGCGTTCGCGGCCAAGCGCCACTACTTCGACAAGGAGAGCCTCATCATCCACCGCCCGCAGGACGGCCTGTCCACGGCGGAAAACTTCCTGCACATCGCCCGCCAGAACAGCTCCTTTACGCGGGAGGAGGCGCAGCTTCTCGACCTGTGCCTCGTTTTGCACGCCGAACACGGCGGCGGCAACAACTCGGCTTTCGCCTGCCGCGTGCTCTCCTCGACGGGGACGGACATTTACTCGGCCATCGCCGCGGCCGTCGGCTCGCTCAAAGGCCCGAAGCACGGCGGCGCGAACAAGAAGGTTATGGAGATGTTCAAGTGCATCGAGGAAGGCGTGAAGGACTGGACGGACGACGAGGAAATCGTCGCGTACCTGCGCCGCATCCTGCGGAAGGAAGCCGGCTGCGGGGACGGCCTCATCTACGGCTTCGGCCACGCCATCTACACGCTCAGCGACCCGCGCGCCGTCCGCCTGCGGGACCTGGCGTCAAAGCTCGCGAAGGGCACGCCGTACGAAGCGGAGTTTAACCTGTTTGCCTCGGTGGAGCGCCTGATTCCCGTGGCGTTTGAAAAAGAAGGGCGGTCGGCGGAGGGCATGTGCGTGAACGTCGACTTCTACTCCGGCTTTGTCTACAAGATGCTCGGCATCCCCGACGAGCTGTACACGCCGCTGTTTGCCGTCGCGCGCATGGTCGGCTGGTGCGCGCACCGAATCGAGGAAGTGTTCAACCAGAGCCGGATTATCCGCCCGGCATACAAAGCCATCGCGCCGGACATGGAATTTGTCCCGCTGCGCGACCGCTAGGGCGTTTTTTTACATCGCTGCCGCCGTTTTTGACGGCGGCTTCCCTCTGTTTTGACATTTTTCAACACAAAATTGCCGAACTTGTCCGTTTTTTGAAGAAAAAGCCTTTATGATTGGCAAATAATATGCTATACTGCTTAATTATGAAATTTAGATTTTAAATTTCAATTTCTCATTTTTCCGAGGAGGAACGCGAGCTCATGTCCAGCAGAATCTTTACGTCAGAGTCCGTTACGGAAGGGCATCCCGACAAGATCTGCGACCAGATTTCCGATGCCATTCTCGATAGAATTCTCTCAAACGACAAATCCGCCCGCGTCGCGTGCGAGACGGTCGTCTCCACCGGCATGGCCATTGTCATGGGCGAAATCACGACGGAATCCTACGTCGACATCCCACAGACAGTCCGCGACACCATCCGCGAAATCGGGTACAACGACCCCGCTTTAGGTTTTGACTATCATGGCTGCGCGGTCCTGACCTCGATTAAAGAGCAAAGCCCCGACATCGCCATGGGCGTCAACCACGCGATGGACGAAGACGGCGAGACGGGCGCCGGCGACCAGGGAATGATGTTCGGCTTCGCCTGCGACGAAACGCCGGAGCTCATGCCCGCCCCCATATCCCTCGCGCACGCCCTGACCCGCCGCCTCGCCGAGGTGCGCAAGTCCGGGGAGCTTCCTTTCCTCAGGCCGGACGGGAAAAGCCAGGTCACCGTCGCGTACGACAACGGAAAGATCGTCGCCTGCCCGGCCATCGTCGTCTCCACGCAGCATACCGATGAAATTTCCACGCCGGCGCTGCGGGAGGCCGTGATGGAAACTGTCATCAAGAAAGTTATCCCCGCCGAATACATCACGGCGGACACAAAAATCTTCATCAACCCCACCGGCCGCTTCGTGACGGGCGGCCCCGTCGGCGACACGGGCCTGACCGGGCGCAAAATCATGGTGGACACCTACGGCGGCTACGCCAGCCACGGCGGCGGCGCCTTCTCCGGAAAGGACCCGACGAAAGTCGACCGCAGCGGCGCGTATATGGCGCGCTATGTTGCAAAAAATATCGTCGCGGCCGGCCTTGCCAGGGCGTGCCAGATTGAGGTCGCTTACGCCATCGGCGTGGCAAAACCCGTCTCCATTTTTGTGGACACACGTGGGACAGGCACTGTCCCGGACGAGAAAATCGAGGCCATCATTAATAAGGTCTTTGATTTCCGGCCGTCGAAAATCATCTCCAAGCTCAATCTCCTCCAGCCGATTTACCGCCAGGTCGCCGCGTACGGCCATTTCGGCCGGCCTGACCTCGACCTGCCGTGGGAGCGGCTCGACATGGTCGACGCCATCCGCGACCTGGCATAAACTGAAAGCAAATCACACAAGCCGAACCTCATCACACAACTTGTAAGCCGATAGGATGAACACGATGCGCGAAAAAGAGCACCGCCGGCGCCCCATCGAGCGCCACGCTGACCCGTACCGCGTCAAAAAGAGCGGCTTTGCCGAAGCGGACGACGACATACTGCGCCCCGGCGCCATCGTCGGGCGCAACGCCGTCATCGAGGCGCTCCGGGCCGGCCGCCCTCTGGACAAGGTCTATATCGCAAAAGGGGACACAGACTCCGCTCTCGGGCACATCGCCGCGCGCGCCCGCGAGGCGGGCGTTGTCGTCGTGCTCTCTGACCGCCGCAAGCTCGACATGTTAAGCGGCAATCAGGCGCATCAGGGCGTCGTGGCCGTGGAGGCGGCGGCGGAGTACAAAACGATTGACGATATTCTCGCCATCGCGCGCGAGCGCGGCGAGCCGCCGCTCATCGTCGTGTGCGACGAGATTTCCGACCCGCACAACCTCGGCGCCATCATCCGCAGCGCCGAGTGCGCCGGCGCGCACGGCGTGATCATCCCGAAGCGGCGCAGCGCGGGCGTGACGGCGATTGTGTCGAAAACGTCGGCCGGCGCGTCGGCGCATGTCGCCATCGCGCGCGTGGCGAACATCACGCAGGCGCTCCGGGAGCTTCAGAAAGCCGGTGTGTGGACGTACGCCGCCGACGCGAAAGGCGGCGCGTGCCTCTGGGACACCGATTTCACAGGCGCGTGCGCGATTGTCATCGGTTCTGAAGGCGAGGGGCTTGGCCGCCTCGTCGCAGAAACGTGCGATTTTACCGTATCCATTCCGATGAGGGGGCAGATATCGTCGCTTAACGCGTCTGTCTCCGCGTCGCTCATCCTGTATGAAGCGCTTCGTCAGCGCATGGGATATAACGGCGCAAAGCAAGTGTGATTCCGGAGGTGACTGAAAATGGCACGCGACAGATACACAGGCGGCAAAATAGAGGAGGAGCTTTTCTCCGAGGACGAGCGCTATCTCCTCGACGAAGATCTCCAGCTCGACGACGCCCTCGATCTCGAATCGTTGTCACTTGAGTCCATCCTTGCCGAATACAAAGGTTCGGCGTACATAGACGGGGATAAGAAGACGCCCCCGGATATTCTCGATGAAAAGACAAAGCGCATCGTTCTGGAGGAAACGGGGCGGCTGGGCAAGTCCCCCGAAAAGCCCCAGAAAGCCGAGCCCGCCCCGAAGCCGCCGCAGAGCGCTCCCGCGCCGGAAGAAGCGGCCGAGGTCAAAATCTCGCATCCCGACACGGACGTGATTCCCCTCCGTACCTCTCCGTCCGGCCGTTTTCAGCCGCCGCAGGAAGAGTTCTTCCCGCAGGAGAGCGCGCGCGCTGACGAGGCTCCCTCCTCCGATTTTGACGCCTCGGAGGAATACGTGGAGGAGCCGAGGAAAAAGCGCCGCGGCCTTTTCCGCCGCGTGCGCTCCGCCCGCTACGAGGAGGACACCGTGGCGGAAGACTACGAGGACGAAGAGGAATACGACGACTACTATTACGAGGACGAGTACGGCGTGGAGGAAGAGGAGCCCGTCGTCGAAGAGGAAATCTTCGAGGAGCCCGATTTCAAGGTTGCCACGCGCCGCTTCGCCGCGCTGTGCAACGCCTACTCCGTTAAGACGTTTTTGAGCTTCCTCGTCTCCGCCGTGATGTTTATCCTCACGCTCGTGTACAACGGCAAAAGCCCGCTCGATACGCGCGGCGGCTTTGTCGCGACGGGCGTGCTGCTGATCCTGCTGTTTTTGTCGATGATGATCGGCGTCGAGCAGATGTATTACGGCCTTGTGCGGCTGTTCCGCAAGCAGGCGGGATACGAGTCGCTCAACTTCTTCGCCTGTCTCGCGTCCGCCGCCGCCGCGGCTTACGCCCTTATCACGAAGAACTTCTCCTCCGGGCTGCCGTACTGCGCCGCCGCCTCGATGGCCATCACGGCGGGGCTCTGGGGCGAAAAAGTGCACTACCGCGCGTTCACCGAGACGATGAAAACGGCCACAAGCGCCTCCATGCCCGGCGGCGTCGTGACCGAGGTGGCGGATGAGATAAACCGCATCGTCACGCGCAAGATTCCGGGCCGCACGGGCG
>ENA-UPAD01002448-UPAD01002448.1-bioreactor-metagenome-genome-assembly--contig:-NODE-2448-length-13513-cov-5.990043_pt1 | contig 13513 bp, 14 predicted proteins | sample MGYA00238179_ERZ772710 | MGnify/ENA primary metagenome ERZ772710 (study PRJEB29004, sample SAMN07631245) | bioreactor metagenome | isolation source: Switchgrass digestor | place: USA: Dartmouth...
TCGCAGCGTGCGCTTTGTCGACGAGGATCTCGCCGACGAGCTTTTTAAGCTGCCGTATGTGGAGGGTTATCTTGAATCGGAGCAGCAGCCGACAAACCTCGGCGCGCTGCGAACTTATCTTGCCGGGTATTTGAAAGATAGCCCCGATATACGGGGTGACATGCTTATAAAGGTAAGGCTCCTTGAGCCCACCGAGTACGGCATCCCGCTTGAAATATACGCTTTTGCCGCGACCACGCAGTTTGATAAGTACGAGGATATCCAATCGAAGCTGTTTGAGCATATAATAGCCGTCATCCCGCGGTTCGGGCTGAGGGTTTACCAAAGCATCTCAGGCTCCGACCTAGCTGGCGGCGAAAACTTATTTGGAAAAGGAGGCAAATAAAAAAACAGCCGTTCATTTATGAAGCAATCCGATGGAATCATAATCGCCGCAGTCGGCGGGCTTTACACCGTGCGCTGCGACGACGAGGAAATTATACGCTGTCCCGCAAGGGGCGTTTTTAGGCATCAGGGTATAACTCCGCTAGTCGGCGACAGGGTGACTGTCGAATATGACCCGGAAAAGCTGGCTGAGCGCCGCAAAGATGAAAAAAAAGGCGAGGCTGTTACGCGCGGCTCGGCGGCGGACGGCTATATCGCGAAAGTCCACCCTCGCCGCTCGGAACTTATAAGGCCGCCTGTGGCAAATATCGACCTGCTTTATATCACCGCCGCGGCGGCAAAGCCCGACCCTCAAACGATTGTTATAGACAAAATGACCTGCGTCGCCGAGCATAGCGGCATAGAGCCGGTGATAATAGTGACAAAGCTCGACCTTGCGCCCGAGCGTGCCGAGGAGCTGGTGAAAATTTATAAGCTTGCGGGCTATCGTGCTTTTGCGGTGTCTGTGACAAGCGGCACGGGCGACCTTGAAGCGCTCCGCGAGTTTGTCAAGACCGAGGGCGCCGGCAAAATCTCGGCGTTTGCAGGCGTGTCGGGCGCTGGCAAATCGACGATACTCGGCTACATCTATCCGCATTATAAGCCCGAGGTCGGCGAGGTAAGCCGAAAGCTAGGTAGGGGCAGGCACACCACGCGCACAGTCACACTTTATGAAACCGAAGGCGGAGGTTATATCGCCGACACTCCGGGATTCAGCCTGCTCGATTTTACAAACTTCGATTTTATCGAATTAGATGACCTTGTGCACGCCTTTCGCGAGTTTCAACCGTATCTCGGCATGTGCCGCTATCGGGACTGCTCGCATACTAAGGAGGAGGGATGCGCAATTTTGGCTGCGCTTGAGGAAGGCAAAATCGCGCGCTCGCGCCATGACAGCTATCTTGCGCTGCGCGCAGAGCTAAAATCGAAGAACCCGTGGAAATAAAGAAGCGCCCCAAACGCCACCGCGTCGGGCAAATCGGGGCGCCGTCACTTCCTTTTCCGCATAAAAAGCCTGCGGAGGATTGGCCTTAAAAATCTCGGTGGCTTTAAAACTATAATTTTCATCTCTTATGTACGCTCGCTTTCTGCGGCAAGCTGCCGCCTGGCAAATTAAATTTAACGCTGAAGGAATATAAGTAGCCCCGCAGCGACAAGGACCGCCGACTCGACGATAACCAAAAGGTGTACAGGTAAAAAGAAAGTTAAAAGTATCCCCCCGCCGAACGCGATGACCACCACGCCCGCCGCCCGGCATAGATTTTTCGCTCTCATCGCACGCCTCCCGGTTACGGATTGTTTGTTATCAGTTTATGCCGCACAGCCGATAGGGTGAAAAAATCAGAGGCTTTCGTTCAATTTTTTAAAAAATTGCCTGCCCGGGCGCATAAAAAAGGGAAAAACTAGGGAAAAAAGCTATATGAGGTATGTTCCACCGAAAAAGAACAACTCCGCTGCGGTACTCTCCGGAATTCTGATATTCTCGGCGGCTGTTTGCCTTCTGCTTTCCGGCGCGCCGTTTATGCCGCGCGGGATACTTCAGATATTTTTTATCGCTTTCGCGGTTGCCGGCATACAGATAACACAGCGGTTTGTTTTGACATATTACGAGTACGAGCTGCTCACGCGCGAAATGTCGGCAGGGCTTGAGCCAGCCGGCGGCGATTCCGTAGCGGTATCAATGGACGGCGATGAGCCATTCGACGGCAGGTACGACTTTTCGGTAATACGGGTGCAAGGCGAGCGCCGGAAGACCGTATGCTGCCTGTCGTGCACGACGCTTGTCGGTGTTTATGCCGGGGACAAAAAGTCGCGCGAGGAAGCCGAGAAAAAATACGGAAAGCCCAATTTGGTCTACAATTTCAAGCGCAACTTGTTTGATGCGCGCGAGGTTTGCGCATTGTTCGAGTTCAACGGTAAGCTCGTCGAAATAAGGCTGGAGTGTAGCGAATCGTTTGAGGGCATGCTGCGCTCGCGCATCAGGGGCTCCTCGCCCCCGCCCGAAGAGAGGCTGTAAAGCCGCAGCCCTATGGCTTTGCCGGGGCTGTGCTGATCGGCTAATAAAAAAGGGAAGCCAAAAGCCGGCTCTCCATTTTATGTTCTCCTGCTCGGCTTGACACTTATCTCGCCGAACGAGAGCGCCTCGGTCTCTCCGCCCTCATCATATCGCACGATAAGCCGCAGCGAGTCGTCGAGCGCTAAAGCGAGCGCGGGGCGCCTTTCGTTGCCGCGAATGACCTCGACGTGTTTGCCCGGCGTCGAGCAATACAACTTGTAGGAGCGAACAATCTCGTCGCGGCTTGCGCCGGGCAAAAGGTAAAGTTTTGCAAAGTTTTCGAGCACCGCGGCAGCGGCGCGTTCGAAAATATCGCTCGGAGGCTCGTATTCAAACAGCGCGCCGGCGACGTCGGCAATCTCCGGGGGGAATCCGCCCGCCGGCGCAGCGAGGTTTATGCCAATGCCTAGCACGGCGTATTCAAGCCCACCGCTGGGGGACGCCGCCCCTTCGGTAAGTATCCCGCAAACTTTCCGCCCGCCCACCAGCACGTCGTTTACCCATTTTATCTCGGGGTTGGTTGCTGCGACCTCTTCAATCGCACGGCACACGGCTACCGCCGCAGCCGTGGTGATAAGCTCTGGCGAGGCTAGCTCGCCCTTTGGCCGTAGCACGACGCTCATATAAAGCCCGCTTCCGCGCGGGGAAAAAAATGCGCGCCCTAGCCGCCCTCTGCCTTCGGTCTGCCCTTCGGCTATGATGACATGGCCGGCGGCGCAGCCCTGCGCGGCAAGCCGCTTGGCAAGCGTGTTGGTCGAGTTTGTTACGCCGACGCATTCGACAAAGTAAAGCTCTATTGCGGGCTTGCTCAGCCGTGCCATTATGCCCGCCGCCGATGCGCCGGTTGGTTTATCTTCATTTTGACGGTTGCCCATAACTTTCCACCAGTCGACAATTATTAGCGATTATAGCATTTTTACGGCAGAAAGGTCAAGCCATAAGAGTGGGTGTTGGGCAGTTTGTTTTCTTGACTTAGGTCGAGTGATGTGCTATAATGTTAATATGAACAATACAATGGCTATTTTTGCGCATATAAAATCACATGGGAAGAAATGCCATGCACGGCGTTCTCCCGTTTTGTCGTAGATGGAGCGGAAAATGGACATAACCGAAAGCAAAGCTGATATTGGCGAGCTCGCGGTGCGCTTTATTTCATGCAAAAGGGAGCTTTTTAACCGGCTATATTCGTTTTTAAATGAGCGGCAGCGCGAGGCTGTTTTCACAGTCAACGGGCCGCTTTTGGTGCTTGCGGGCGCGGGCAGCGGCAAGACTACCGTGCTCGTGCAGCGCATCGCGTTCATGATAAAATATGGCAACGCGTACTTTTCGAACAGGATACCCGCTGGGCTCTCAGAATCTGATATAGACCGCCTTGCCGCCGCGATGTCTTACGACCGGGAGGGCATGGAAGCCGTGCTAAGCGAGTATATAGATAACCCATGCCCACCGTGGTCGATACTTGCGATTACCTTTACCAACAAAGCCGCTGGAGAGATGAAGGATAGGCTCTCCGCGCTTTTGGGTGAAGATATTGCATCTGACCTGTGGGCAGGGACATTCCACTCGGTTTGTTTGCGCATGTTGCGCAGATACACAGACGAAGCCGGCTACCGGCCGGGGTTTACTGTCTGCGACACCGAAGACTCAAGGCACATATTTGCGCAGTGCTATAAGGAGCTGAACATAGACGAAAAGCTCTTGCCGATAAAATCGGTGCAGAACATAGTAAGCCGCGCGAAAGACAAGCTCATCACGCCCGCAGATTTCGCAGCCCAGGCGGGCAATGACTATAGAATGCGCCAAATTGCGGCGCTATATACGCTGTACCAACGTAAGCTGCTCGAGTCGAACCTGCTTGACTTTGATGATATTATAATGCGCACGGTCATGCTGCTGCGCAATTGCCCCGAGGCGCGTGAATATTACCAAAATAAGTTCCGCTATATTTGCGTCGACGAGTATCAGGACACAAATATCGCACAGTTAGAGCTGGTACTCCTGCTTGCGGACAAGCACCGGAACCTCATGGTGGTCGGCGACGACGACCAGAGCATCTACAAGTTCCGGGGCGCGACAATTGAGAATATACTGTCGTTCGACACCCACCTTCCCGACGCGAAGGTGATAAAGCTCGAGCAAAACTACCGCTCGACGCAAAATATTCTCACAGCCGCAAACAGCGTTATCCGTAACAACGTCGGCCGCCGCGGCAAAGAGCTTTGGACCAACGCGGGCCCGGGCGAGCCTATTGTCGTTCGCAGGCTTTCAAACCAGGTCGACGAGGCGAAATATATAATAAACAAGATAATGGAGCTGGTCATCCGGGAGAAGCGGAAGTTCAGCGACTTTGCGGTGCTCTACCGCATGAACGCGCAGTCGAACAGCCTTGAGCAGGTGTTCGCACGCAGCGGCGTCGCTTACCGCATCATCGGCGGCACGCGTTTTTATGAGCGCAAGGAAATAAAGGATATCCTCGCATACCTGTGCGTCATAAACAACCCGACCGACAACGTGCGACTGCGCCGCATCATAAATGAGCCTAAGCGCAAAATAGGCGAAGCAACGGTTAACCTTATAACCGAGCTTGCCGACATACACCGCGTCTCGATGTTCGAGATAATGGAAAACGCGTCGGCATACTCGCCTATCTCGAAATCCGCCTATAAGTTGCGCGACTTCGTGCAGCTTATAAAGAAGCTGCGCTCGCTTGAAGGGCAGGTGCCGCTGCACGAGCTTGTTGAGCAGACGATAGAGCTTACCGGTTACCGCGCTATGCTCGAAGCCGGCGGCGAAGAAGAAGCCGAGCGGCTTGACAACCTACGCGAGCTAATCTCGAACGTCATAGCGTATGAGCAGTCGCATGAGGACCCGACGCTTGCGGGATTCCTCGAGGAAGTCGCGCTGGTCACCGATATCGACAACTACGACAAGGACGCCGACGCTGTGGTGTTGATGACAATTCATAGCGCGAAAGGGCTCGAGTTCCCGGTAGTATTCATCCCGGGCTTTGAAGAGGGGATATTCCCTGGCGCCCAGTCCGCCGCAAACCCCGAGGAGCTTGAGGAAGAGCGCAGGCTCGCTTATGTGGCGATAACGCGCGCGAAAGAGAGGCTTTTCTGCCTGCATGCCCGGGAGAGGCTGCTGTATGGACATACGCAGTATAACCAGCCCTCGCGCTTCCTTTCGGAGATTCCCGAAGAGGTTATCGACCGCGAGATACCTCCAAGCATCGCCGAGCGGGTGGAAGAGCGGACGACGCCGTCGCGCCAGCGCAAAAATGTCATCTCGCAGGAGTTCTTCCGCAAAGCGACGCTTGCAGAGGAGCTTTGCCGGGGAGGCTCTACCGAAAGGTTCAATGCAGGCGATGAGGTTGAGCACATCACCTTCGGGCACGGAATTGTTATCTCGGTGCGCGAGATGGGCCCCGACGTAATGTACGAGATAGCCTTTGACAACTACGGGACGAAAAAACTAATGGCGACATACGCCAAGCTGCGCCGTGCCAGATAGAAAAGGAAAAATAAGGTTTCTAAAAAAATTCAAAAAGACGTTATATTTCCAAAATAAACAAATGATATTATAATATCAACAAAATGAGTGCCGCCCACCCGACTTGTCAGTCGATTGGGCGGCGCAAATGGTGAAAGGCGGAAAATATTGGGTAAATACGCATTTTTCGTCGCCGATTTTGCCAGAAGACTTTAGAGCATATATAAAGGCATGGTAGATCTGGCAAATCGGCGTCGAAGTGCGAATGGCGGAGAAAAGCTTAATCCGTTTACCTATATAAGCAGCTAAAGCTAATCGGCACGGGCGATTATTAAAGCGGCAAATGAAGCTTTGAGACTTTGGACAAAGGTGAGTTCGGCGGCTTACCAAGCATCAGCGCAAAGCTCAAAAAAGCAAAGCTGCCGTACCGGGCCTGGAAGTTTACCAAAATAAAACTGGGAAAAATGCCCAATAGCGCTTACATCAAGAGGCGCACAATTGCGCATGCTAGCACGGCGCAAACAAGCATGACTGTGAGCGCCGCGGGCAGTGTGTGGCGCGCCTTTTTGACCCCCACTGCCGAGAAATATACAGCGACAATGTAGATAGCCGTGTCGGAGCTGCCGAGGATGACTGAAGCGCAGCGCCCTGCGTAGCTGTCGGGCGAGATGCGCGAGAAAAGCTCGGCGGCAAGCGCCGACGAGGCGCTGCCCGATACCGGCCTGACGAGTAGCAGGGTGGCAAGCTCGGTGGGGATGCCAAGCGCGCCAAGGACCGGCGAGAGGAGCTTTGCTAAAAGCTCGGCTGCGCCGCTGGCATTGAACATCGACACTGCGCACAGCAGCGCGACAAGCGTCGGAAGCAGCTTTACGGCAGTTTCAATCCCGTATTTTGCGCCCGATACGAAAGCGTCGAAGTACAGTTGAGACTTCTCGCGCCGCGAGAAAAGCATCAGCGCGCCGACCGAGGCAAGCACGAGCGGGACTATCGCCCCAGTTGCGAAATTCACGGTGTGGCGCCCCTTTCAGGCTGTGCCGCGGCAGTTTTTTCTTCCCTCGCCGGTATTCCCGGGCTGGAAAGCCTTTTGCGTTGCGTTATTTTTTTGCCGTTCGAGCTATTGTCGGGCATAGCCCCGGCTGAAGCGGCGGCTGCAATGGTTTTTCCGCTAATTTTGCCATCAGTAGCCCGTTTTATTTTTTGTATTTGCTTTTCCAGTATTGCCGGTGCGCGAGAAATGAATATGGCGAAAGCCGCGCATAGCCCCGAGCAAATCCAGACCGGTACGAGGATTTCGTCCGGCGCTGCCGAGCCGGCTGCTGTGCGCAGCGCAAGCAATGTTGTAGGGATTAAATCAAGCGATGCGGTGGAAAGCACCGCGAAGGTCACCATTTCGTCGGTGGCGCGCCCGGTCTTAGCAAACTCCTCCCCGCCATTTTCAGCGAGCGCTTTCATAGCCGCTATCGATAGCGGAGTGGCAGCATTGCCAAGCCCGAGCATATTTGCGGTTACCGCCGCAGTTATCTCGGCGATGCCATGCTTTTTGCGGTACGCGTCGGGGAAGACAAGCCGCAGAACCGGCGACGCAATTGCCGCGAGCGCTTTTGTGGCTCCCGCAGCCTCAAGCACGCGTATAATCCCATTCCAAAGCGCCATGGCGCCGAGCAGCCCTAGCGAAACCGTTACTGCTCCTGACGCGCCTTTCGCGACGCCTACCCCAAGCTCGGAAATTTTACCAGTTACAGCTGCGCAAATTACCGAAATGATACAAAGCACCCCAAAAACTCTGCCTAACATGTTGCAAATTACCATCCAGTTGTAAATCACATATTAAAATTGTAAAAGATATATAAAAATAGTGAATTTTGTCTTGACTTGGCACGAAATATATGGTAATATTGGAAAAGCATGTGCATATGTAGCGCATTTCTCAATTTAATGTCGAAATCTAAAGAAGATCCAAAGGAGCACCACATTAATGAAATCCACTGGAATTGTTCGTAAAATAGACGAGCTTGGCCGTATTGTTCTTCCTATAGAAATACGCAACACAATGGACATCAAAGCGCGCGACGCTATCGAAATTTTCACCGACGATGATAAAATAATATTAAAGAAATACGAGCCGGCTTGCATTTTCTGCGGCAATGCGGATAACGTAACATTTTTCCGCGGTAAACTTATCTGCCGTGAGTGCATCGAGAGCTTGCGCAGCACGATGGTATAAGCTTGCGGGAAATACATAAAGTAGGCGCAACAAAGGTTGCGCCTTTTTTATTTGCCGGCAAAAACGGCGCGCGTCTACGCTTCGATATCTATTCTGAAAAAGGAAAAATTATGCGTTTTTGCATTTTTTGTTGAATAAAAAGCCAAAAGACGGTACATCATATAGTCAGCAGGAATTAGGAAGGATGGGAATGTTTATGGATAAAGGAAAAGGCGACGCCGGACGCGGCAATCGCCAGCTTAGCCTTTCGGCGCTGACTGTATTGGGTATCGTCGTTGTTGTGCTTGTTGGAGTAACTATTGTTACTCTGGTTAATATGGGCAAACGAATTTGGGGCGAAGTAAAAGGCGGTGATAACGCCGAAGATGTCGGCGACGCTGCAGGAGTGACTGAAATAATAAATGATGATGCCGACGTAACTGTACCTATACTTGGAAACCAATCGCCCGAAAGCGTGACGCCTTCCACTAATCCTCCCAGTGGCTTTGGCGGGCAGGCGCCTAATCCCGGCAACATGCTGAGCGGCGCTGAAGAGGCTCCCGAAGCTCAGGAAGCCTCAGCGGACGGCGAAGCATCGGCTGAGGATGGCTCGCTTGGCGAAGCCTCGGAAGTAGGCGCCAAACCTGCTGAACCTGTTAAGAAAGACTCGATTCCCACGTTTACCGCACCCGTTCGCGGCGCGGTAACAAAAGGCCATGACGAAAACGTCGCGGTCTACTCGCTTACAATGGGAGACTACAGAGTGCACCTTGGCGTTGACATTGAGGCAAACATTGGCGACCCGGTATACAGCTGCGCCGACGGCGTTGTATCTCAGATTACAGAAGACCCGTTTATGGGTGTTACTGTTGCCATCTCGCACGGCAACGGGTATGTGTCTTTCTATAAGAACCTCGCGCCCGAGCTTGCGCCGGGCGTCAAAGAGGGCATGGCTGTGACTGCCGGCCAGATTATCGGCACGGTGGGCGAAACTGCGGCTATTGAAATCGCCGACTCGCCGCACCTGCATTTCGAACTGGCAGTCGACGGCGTAAACGTGGACCCTGAGGATTATATCGAGTTCCCTGCGGTCACAGCCCAGACATTCGGCAACGAGTAAAAGCCGTAACAAAAAAGGGGACAGAGGTAACGCATTTGCCTCTGTCCCCGCTTATTTTATTCGTTTACGCCGGTATTCTCGGTTTCGTTTCCGGGCACTTCAACCCGGTCCCCAATCTTCAGCCCCTCGCCGGGTACGCAAAGTTTCCCGGGCAAAAGCTGCTGGGCAAGCTCCACGCTTTCGCAAACTATGAGGTTTACAACTGTCCCGTCATCAACAACAGCGACAATCACGCTACCGCCCCCTTATGCGACATAGCCGTAAATAATACAAAGCCCGTTGCCGCCGGGCTTGTCATAGTTGCCGCCCCCACCGTAGCCCGCCGAGGTTGTATCGGTCGCGCCGGCGCCGTATAAGCTGTTGCCGCCCGAGTGTAGCTGCCCGGACTCGCTTGTAAAGCCCGCGACCGACACGCCAGCGCCCGGCTTGTTTGTGCCCCACGCTTTGTTGCCGCCGGGTACGCTGAACCCCCAAAATGAAGTGGAGCCGCCGTCTGACCCCGACGCTCCTGCGCCGACTATAACGGGGAAGGATGTTATAGGCGAGTTTGGCGGGCAATAGAAGTCTACAAACAGCAAACCGCCTGCGCTGCCGCCAGGCGACCACCATTTGCCGTTTGAGTCTTGATAGCCGCCCCCTCCAGCACCGAGCAGCATGATAAGGTAACGGTTGCCGACCGAGGGATATTCGCTTGGCCTGAAGGTGCCAGATGAAGTGTACCTGCAAAGCTCGACAAGCCGAGGCGCGCGGCTGTCGACATACTGCTTCGTGGCTGCGTGCAGCGGGCTTGCCGGGTCGCCATGCAGAGTAAGCGGGCCGGTCATAATGCTGCCGGTGCGCTGCACAAGCTGCGCCATCGTCTCTTCGACGAGCGTGCCTGCGACGTCGGCATACTCGACAGTTTGCCCAATCCCGTCGACGAGCGACTTGACGCGCCCGCAGTAGAAAGGGTCGGCGCGCAGGTCGGAAATCATCGAGTCGGTTATAGTCGTCACGCCTGCGCCGACCGAAACGCGCGCCACGACTAGGTCATATAAAACCGCGCCTCGGACCGGCAGCTCGCCCGGCGCCGGATCGGACACCCAGACCTTCTTAATCGAGCCGTCGGCGAGGTCGAGCCGCAGCACCAGCCAATACTCGTGAGGCTGCGTATCAAATGGGAAGGTTTTGTCTTCAGGCTCGTCGTCAAACGCGAAGTAGCCGTTTATAAAGCATTTACCCGGCCTTATCCTCACTGTTAGCCCCGACTCGGGAAGCACCTGAAAAGCGCTCGGCGGGTCTAGATAAATGCCGTTCCCTACAAAGCTTGAAAAATAAGCAGCGAAAAAATCGGCGGTTTCCGCTTTGTTTCCGCGCGGGAAGCCGCCGACCGTTTCGACCACTTCAGTCGAGTCAAATAGCCCCGATCGCATTGCCATGCAAAATTTCCCCTTTTATTATGTAATATAACGTTTATCGGAGAGCTTGAGGTTAACGGAAAACACGCCGCTTGACCAGTGCTCAATTATCTCGGTGATGCGCATTGCGCGCTGGATGCCTAGCGATGTGTCGTAAAAATCGCAAATGTCGCCGAGGTCGTAATCCTCACGGTAGACCGGTGGCAGCTCGCTTGCGACCGTGCCGACAACAAGCTCGACTGCGGCATGCTCCGCCGCAACCTCATAACCACGCCCGCGCAGCATCTCGGCGTATTGGGCATCGGTGGCAGTATGCGTTATCCCGAACTCATCTTTGTAGCTGCGCCGCACGGAGCGCGCGTCGACGAATAGCTCGCGTCGCTCTCTGCCGGCGGAAAGGTCTAGCGTTACAAGTTTGCGCGAGCCATCGTTTTCGATTTGCCCTGCAATGTAAAAGAAGTTGCGAAGGTCGAGCTCGCTGTAATGGTAAAGAACGGAGCGCACGTTTTCAAACTCGGATGAAAAGATAGCCCAGCTGTTTTCCGTTTGGTTTTGCGTCCTGTCGAGCCCGGTCGCTACCGTAAAGACAAGCGCCGAGGAATCGAAATCATAAGAAAGCCTTGGCGAGAGCCCCACGCTGCCGAGCATGGCATAAAGCGCTTCGCCAAGGCTGATTTCAGAGTATTGCGCATAGACCTCTTCTGGGTGGCCTATGATTTCGCCAAGCACAAGACCCGGGATAGCGCGCTCTCCTGTCATGGCGTGGCTTTGCACAAGCTGGCGCGCCGCGGCTTCGGCATTGCCGGTTATATTTGCGACGCCATAGATAGTGCGTAAAAATAGGAGCGATTCGAGCATCCTTCCCGAGACCGTAAGCGAACGCCCGCCCGCGGGGTCGGATGTGATTTTAAGCTCCTCTATAACCGCCGTTTCCGCATTGTAAGGGTTATAAATATAGCGCGCGCCGGCAGCAAGCTCTTTTGTGCCGGGCGGCAGCGTGAGCGAAAACTCGCCGCACTTGAAATAGCGGCGCACCCAGTGGAGCTCGGAATAGTCCTCAATTATTCCGCAAATCCCGAAACCCGCGTCAAGCAGGATAAAATCGGTGTTCTTGTTCATATACCGTTGTACCTCAAAAGGTATGAAAACGAAGCGTTTGCATAGGTTATTCCTGCGTCGGCGGAGACCGTTATAATGTTTTCGCCCGGTGGGAGCTGGAAGAACACGCTGCGCCGGTCGAAAATGAAGCGCTTTTCGCCGTTTAAGAGTATTGACTTTTCGCCGCGGCGGGTATTGATTTGCACCTTGTCTCCATCCTCAAGCACGGCGTAAAGCTTTACAAACCCGGTGCCAGCAAGCTCGATTTTGGGGTTTATAACGGTGCCGCCGACAGCTTTAATCGTGCAAACGATGCCGATGTCGGTGTCGCCGGTGTTGTAAATTTTCGCTGTGTCAGAAATGCGCCATATGCCCGACGCTATGCCTGCCCCGCGCATTGAGTTAAACGGGAAAGTCAAAAGCGGCACGGTCTTGTGGAACTCGACGGTCGTCTCCTCGGGGTCGGAGAAAAACGGGTCGGGGCAGACGAGATTGAGCTTTATTCTCGGCGGCGCAAAGAGGTTTTGTTGCTCGAATTCCACCGAGGCGGGCACAAATGAAATTTTGCGCGTTACGCCTTTGCGCGTCACAAGCAGCGTGCCGGCGTTTTTAGGCGAAAGCGCCGAGATTAGCGCGGCGCGAGATGCTTCTGCGTCGCCCGCAGGCTCAAGCTCGAGTGTGATTTTGCGAGGCCCGAACCGCGCGCCTGCGATATATCCGCCGTCAAACGCGCACTCGTCGACCACCGCGAGCTTGTAGTCGGCTGCCTCAAGCCCCGAGGCATATAGCAGCCTAAAATCGCCGCCCCTGCCGACGGTGATTTTTTTTCCGCATAGTGTCAATGTGATTTCAAAATCGCTTTTCATTTGGGTGTAGCCTTGCCCCTTTATTTAAATACACGCGTGGGATGTGATTTGCCCCCCCTTTGGCGTGGGGAACTTCGCGGGTAAAGACCCCACGCCAAAAACGTTCACTCCAAATATTTAGTTTTAATTATTTTTGCTTTTTCGTATTTTGCGCAAATGTAGACGGCAAGGTCAATAAAATCGAAAATGTCAAGCCGCCGCCCTTTCGAAATGCGCCGGAATGCGCCTGCGCCCAGTACTTTGTCAACGGCGCGCACAAACGTTTTTGCCCCTCCCGCAAATGCGGCGCCGAAGGCAAGCTCCCTTATAGCATCATCGCGCTGGGAGCAGAGCGGCACCTTGAAACTTATGCCGTTTATGCGCATTTTGGCGTAGCCAACGGTCATTGCGCTGTAATTTTAAAATGCCGCAGAAGCCGCCGCCCGGCGGATGGGCGCTCAACCGAAGTTATGCGATACGCCCCGTCAGGCGGGACAGCCTTGTCGCGGGCGTCGCCTTCGCAGAGGAATGAGCCACCGGACGGCACGAAGGTGAAGTGCCCCGAGTAATCCTGCATGTTTAGCCATTCGGCATATCGGACATACTTGCAGGCGCGGCCTGCGGGGTCAATGCATTGCGAGCGCATGTCGAAAAAGTATAAGACCGCATGTCTCGTAGGCGTAGAGTCACCGCCGGATATGCCGTGCGCCGCCGAAAACAGCACGCCTGAAAGCAGCCTCGCCTCATACCCTCCAGAAGGGGTGGGTATAAAAAGCGTGACAGTGTCGTCGAACAATCTAGCCATATTCATACTGGTTAATCACCGCCAATGACTACGCGGCTTGTAAGGCCCTCGGCGCGCAGAAGGGCATATGCGATAGG
>ENA-UPAD01002449-UPAD01002449.1-bioreactor-metagenome-genome-assembly--contig:-NODE-2449-length-13507-cov-7.640574_pt1 | contig 13507 bp, 8 predicted proteins | sample MGYA00238179_ERZ772710 | MGnify/ENA primary metagenome ERZ772710 (study PRJEB29004, sample SAMN07631245) | bioreactor metagenome | isolation source: Switchgrass digestor | place: USA: Dartmouth...
TTGGTGGCCTAATTTTAGACCAGTAAGTGGCCTAAATTTTTATTGACATTTACAGTTTCGTGTTATTAACCCGAAGGGAATGCCTGAAAGATGCTTGTAACTTCCTTAACCACAAGCTGCCTCTGAGACGCTCATATTTGCCCTATAATGAAAGTTTATGTAACAGATAATTAGATAATGATGATGGTATAGAAAGGGGATAGGCGGCAAAAGATTTAATTTCCCTTTCATCTTTTCCATTACCTACCCTCGAAAAAATACTAAATTTTAATTGCTATATAGGATTTCATAATATATCTTACGTCTACCAATAAGACAAAAAGAAACCCAATAGATTGCTCTACTGGGTTAAAAACTATTGACATTACTAACTCATCTCTTAAACGGGTAAGAATATCCTAACAATATCATTATGCTTGGTAATAATGCAAAAAGGAATATTGACCAAACACCTATGTATTGTGATAAGTAAACATCTAACCAGAAAAAAGGTGCATTCAATGTTAATCTACTAATATACAAAACTGAATTTATTGTATGCGTAGAAACAAATATTACCAATAGCGCTAACATATTTACTACTGCAATGCTTGAAAGACATATGATTAGATTTGTTTTAGCCTCTAAATGTATTTGTTTACCTACAATAATATAAATAACTAAAGTAATAGTTAGCCCAATGATTCCCACGACCTGCATTGTAATACTAGCAAGGTTCTCATTTACGAAGAAATATATATATGATGTTATTTTTCCGCCTTCAGGGCCCATAAAAAACAAGTTATTAAGCACATACCAACACACACATATTAATATATGAATCCATACAGGATAAAACACCTTCACACTCATCTATTCCACCTTCTTTCTATTGACTTGTGTCGACACTGGAATAAAACTTATACAAATATTGCTTTGTCCTTGCTACAGTATTTCTATACCTTTGACTTCCGAACCGTTCACCCGTATCTACCTTTTTATATTCCCCTACGTTTCCTGTTGGTTCAGCATCAAAGCGAGGATTGTCAACATTCTTATAATCAAACCAAGGATTCTCACCTACAAATGCATGAGGCTTAGATATAGGATTTTCAAAATCATCAGTACCAATATCCATATGTGCATCAATATCCTGCAATGAATGTAATCCTCTTCCCAAACTTTGTAATGCTATAACTCGAAGTTCATGTCTTTGTTCAAACGTAATCACTCCATTATAATATAATTCATCAGCCTCGTTCCAAGTTCTAATAGCATCACTTAAACATGCATCTGCCCAAACTTGTCTACTGTCAATATTAGGGTCAGGATTCCTATCAAAATGTCTAGATTGTGCTACATTATTTTGATTTGTTGCAGCCATATCGCCCTTATCAACACTAATATTAGCTTCTGCTACTATATTTGCATGATATGGATCTAATCCCATTTCAGTAAAAATCCATTTTGTAGCTTCGACATGTACTAGTTTATCCCAGTGTCCTGTTGGATCAACAAAGTTTACAGGATTGTTATGGCAATAAGTATACAAATTCAAACTTAGAGGGTCATCAAACTTCATATATTCATAGCCATCTTGCTGCGTAAACCTACCAATTCCAGGACTATAATACCTTGCCCTCAGATAATACGTTTCTGTTTCCTTATCAAAATACTCACCACAGTATCTGAACGGATTTGTATCATTTGCGTCTGGATTCTTCTCAATGCCAAATGCATCATACTCATAATTCTTTATAACATTTCCAACAGAATTTGTCAATTGTACAGTATCGCCATGTCCATTAAATAAATAATATTGACGTGTACTTGCTCCTCCTTTTCCTTCAGAAGCTATTAAGTTAATTCCACGTATATATTTTTTGGTTTCCATCTGCTGAAATACATACATTCCAATGCTTTCTTCTGTATCGAATCTGTCTGGATTAGAAGCAGCGGCAACGTAACCAGGCCCCGAAATTTCCATGACAATATTCTGACCATCCCATATCTGACTGCTGATATTACCATTGATATTTTTACTCGTTCTCAATCCATCACCATTATAATTATAACTAATTGTGCTTGTAGGTGTTTGAATATTGATTAATCTATTAAATCCGTCATATTGGTATGTGGTTTCTGTACCATCATTTTTTTTGAGCAAGTTGCCATTATCATCATAGTCATAATCAGTAATAGTAATTATACCGCCTGCAGTCTTGGTTTCAGTCTCTAAACGGTTATTCTTATCATATTTATAGGTTACTGAATATGGATTTGCTCCGCTTACATTCATTATATATCTGTTATGATAGTCATCAAAAGTATAAGTAACTGTAGTGCCATTTTGTGTTTCGGATTTCAGTCTACCTAGGCCATCGTAAACATAGCTTTTCTGAGGCATACCTGATTGTGTTTCGTTTGCAAGATTACCATTATAATAGTAAGTGTAATTAAATTGGGACAGTATAGTAGAGCCTTTTTGATTCGTAAGGCTTGTAAGAAGGTTTGCTTTATTGTACAAATATGAAGTTGTTATACCTCCAGTGATTAGAGTTTTTCTATTGCCATTCTTATCATACTGATAATATGCTACCTGTGTACCACCATAATATACATATTCAAGTTGATTAAGTTTATTGTATGTATAAGTTACATTCATTTGTTCGTTGCCGCATACTGTAAGCTTGAATGATTTTCTATTACCATTGGCATCATAAGTATATTCTTTTGTAGTTCCATCTGTAAGTTTTTGCTCTTCAATGAGTCTATTTAAATCATCATATTTGTAGTATGTAGTACTACTTCCATCTGTCATGGTTACACGATTTCCAGCATAATCGTAACCATAGCCAACAAAAGAGATATTACCATTTTTATTCACTGTTGCACCTGTTAACTTACCAAATGGATCATAATCGTAGGTAGTTGTAACTTGTAGCCTGTCAAGCATTTCACGTACATTACCGAGCATATCATATTTATATTTTATAGTTTTTTGGAGTGGATCTTTAACGCTTATTCTCTGATTAAGATAATTATATTCGTAACGTGTAACGGCAAAGTCATTATCATTACCTGTCTCCGTACTCGTATTAATTAAGCAATTTAATCCAGTAAACATTTTAGTAATATTACCAACAGCATCATAATCATATTGGGTAACATATGTTTTGTTGTTATCACTTGTATCGTAATTAATTACTGCTGTTAATCTATTCATTGAATTATAGCGGTATGCAACTTTATCATATTTTTCTGCTTCACCTTGTTTATTGCTCTGTTGAAGCTGCATCATTAAATTACCATTTTTATCGTAATATTGCACAGACCTTCTGGTGATATTGCCTTCAAATGGGCTTATCGTTTCAATCAATTGGTTTAAGGCATTGTACTTATAAGTTGTAGCATTTCTTAGGTAATCGTATTCTTTTATTTTTCTTCCAAGTCTATCATATTCATATTCAATGTAATTATTGGTGGTGTTGATATTGTATGCTTTTATAATTCGACCTGCATAGTCATAATCGAATTTACTTGTATAGCTTTCTGGCCAATTTTCATCATTTGCGCGGAAATCTTTTATCGTCAATTTATTACCTACATAATCATAAGTATATGTCTGAACTAGTTTCTTAATGCTTCCGTTAGGTTGCTTAACTTCTACTTCTTCTTTCACAAGCCTTCCAAGATTGTTATAGTATAGGTATACATTAGTCACATTGGAATCATCCCGCTGTATAGCGATTTTAACTTTGTTGCACGGACCATAGGTGGAGTCATTTACATATTCTGTATAGGTATACTCTTTGAAACTCAATAGTTTACCTGTTATACTACCATCTCGTACAGTTTCTTTCCACAATCTACCATTAGGATAGTAATCGTAGATAACAACAGCTTTTTGGCTTCCATCTTCTTTAATATTTATAGTTTTTGTATGTATGCGCCCTGCATTATCATAGGTAACATTTTCAGCAAGAATCCATTCTTTTATATCTGGATTATAGGCGTAAGCATCTGTATAGCGGCCTAAGCTATCAAATGAGTATTTTATTTTATTCCCATTTTCATCTGTAGCGATAATCTCATTTAAATCATTATAATAATCTACACTTTTATATGTTGAATCCGGATTAGTTTGTTTTATAATCCTGTTTAATGAATCATACTGGTAATAGGTATTATTACCTCGTCCATCTGTAGATTGAATCTCATTTCCAAAAAGATCAAAAACTTTGGTTGTGGACACACTGGCTCCGTTGATAACGTTGCCATTATCATCTGTGATATTGGCTACATTATTAACGGTTGTTGTTAGGATTAATGTGTTTTTATCAGGATTATTTACCGTATCCTGAACATTCAAATAATTATAGTTGGTTGTAATTACTATATTATTGTCAGCGTTACCATCAGGGGATTGGGTGATGGTTGTTAATTCACCGCAATTATTATAATTAAATGTCCTTGATTCTTTAAGTGTTTCAGTTCCAGTTGATATTTTTACATCATATACTTTTTCTTTTCCTATTGTTTTTCTGTCACTAGAAAGCTCATAAGCGATGTATGTCTTATATTCAGAATTTCGCTTAATAGTTTTAGATGTCATTAATCCATAGCTACCGTATCCATAGGATACTTCAAAATCTCCTTGTTTTTCAAAGGTTAGTTGCTGGTAATTGTTATATGTTCTATCAGTAATACGTTCAACATATTGGGTGGGGGTTAAACTATTATATTCCTGTACAGTTTCTTTTTTTATTTTCTTGTTACCCTCATTAAAATGCTGATATTCATATGTTGTCTTTACTACATTATTTTGGGATTGTGTTTTGTTTTCAGTTAAGTAATCATCTTTGTCATAAGTATCATACGTAGTAAAGCCATCACTTTGTCTCGTAATAGTTGTAGTATGTGTGTAATTACTAGGTTTAGAATTTTTCTTTAGTCCCTCAGAAGGATTGTTATAGGTATAAACATAATGGTTGTAAGGGGTATCGTTGTCCTCAAGAAGTTCTTTTCTGTCATGAATTTTACGCTTATCCCGACTTGTATCACCATTCCAATTGTAAACGAACACTTTATCATATAAATAAACAGTTTTCCCGCCAGTAGGATATATTACCTCTTCGATGCAATAAGTTTGATATTTTTCAGTGCTTTTACATTTGTAGTTTGAAAGGACTGGTACTCCAGAAGGAGGATAATACAAACGTATAATGTCCTGTCTTAATTTTGATTTATAAGTAATCTCATTATTACAAATGTCAGTATCGCCATATTTTATTGTTAAAATGTATGTATTATCTGTTTGTAAGACGTCATTAGGATCATTTAGTCCATTTTCCATACTTTTTTGATAGGTTACTACTGTTTTTCCATCTACCATGATTTTTTGCAAGCTATAATCGCCTGGTGTTTCATTGTAGATAAAGGAGATAGTTCTTCCGTATGAATCTATTATGGTATCATAATTATTATCTCTTGTGTAACGATAAGTAATTGTATTACCAAAACGATCTTCCTGCAATACCATTCTACCGTGATCGTCTAAGTATAATGTGGTTCCATCATACCGTTCTATTCTGCAACGATATTGAATCCCTTTATACAGTGCATATCCCCAAAAATCATCTACATAAAGGGAATAAATGTTACTTTCTTCTTCTCCATATATTTGGCAATCTAGTACTGTTACGAGACCAGATGATATACTTTCACGGTATTCTATGGAATAAGAGAGTAAATTGCCTTCCGGATCATTAAATTCACCATATTCTGTATAATAGTAATTTATGGGGCTTTGTTTGTCAAGGGCAGTACCTTTATAATTAATACCACAAGTCGGAATATACCAACCATATCCAACACTTAATAGGTCATCCCAACTATAATATTGTTTACCGAAACTATATATTGTACTGTAATAAAGAATTGCAGGCGAAGTATAAATATCTCTTGTTAAAGTAACCTCAGTACCTTGGGGTAAATAACTAAATAGATAGAAACCAGCATTAGCTATACTGTTAAAGTCTAATGATGTATTACTGGTATCTACAGAATAATTTTCACCATCACCAGACCATTTTGTGATTTTAGAGTTTCTAAAATTACTTGCTAATTTTATTTGTGCATTTTCATCCTCAGCATTTAACATTTGTTCTTCTGTTTCAAAAGCAATATAAATTGGTTCTGGAGGATTGCTATTATTTACATAATATCTATAAAGAAGCTTACTGAAATGTTTAGTATTATTAGTATTTAGAGAGCCAGGAAGGATGAAACAATCTTGATAATCATCCTGAATCTGACTATTATACCTACGTTTTATCACCAAATCCATTCCAGCTTTCCCTTTTAAAGCAAGGTCTGTTGCTTCAAAGGATAAATTACCACTAGCAGTGTTTATGCTTTCAACGCCAGCATCACTTACTTTAAAAGGTGCCGTTTGTTTATCTCCAGTAATGCCATAGATTAATTCTCTTTTTGTAATAGTATCTAATTCATATTCTGTGCTTGCAAATGCAATAGAGCCTAGTAAATACATACACCCTATTAATGTCGTTAGCAAGATAAATAGTCTTTTCATTACTTATTCACCCTCTTAGCCTTACTTACCCATATATTCTCATTCTTGTATTTGTTCAAAACATCAGTTACTGAGATACCCGAGTCATTAGCAACATCAATGGCTCTTAATATTTCTTTTGAAGTGAATCCTTCCATCATGTACTTATTAATCTCTTGATCTTTTAAGCCTTTCGCCGATAATTTTTTCTTAACATGGTCTATAGCCTGATTGTTGTGTTTGAAATCAAAACCATTTTCTGATAGAAAGGCTTTCATTTTACTGTATTTTGGTGCTATGTGTTTTGCTACTTCTTCATGAACTTGTCCTTTAGTTTTATCATAAAGTTCGTTAACATTGCTTTGAGTGATTTTAGCGGCTTTTATGCAATTATATATATTAACGCTATCTTTTTCATCTTTAAATTTTTCTTTTTCGATACCAGATGTAGTATATATTTGACTAAATATTTCTGCCCAATTGGTACCATTGGCCTTTTGCTCAAGTATTTCATGAATGGTCATTATTCCTTTTCTGGAAATAATGCTGGCTATCCTTATGTCATCATAGGATATTCCTTTTTCGTGATACTGGTTTATTTCACTTGATGATAGAACTCCATGTTTATTCTGAGTGGCTGCATTAAATGCATCTTCAAGCCAGTACTTACCTTCAAAATCTACTAGCTTGCCAATGTTATACATACTTTTAACCATTGTAATATCATAGTTTGTATCTGTTAGAAAGTCATAGATTTCTGTAATTTTTAAAAGGTCATATCCGTCCTTAACCATATTTGTAATGTAATTAATATCGGACTTGGGAGGGTTATAAAGCATAATGATTCTTGCATAGGCTTCAATTGCTTTTGATATTTCGTCTTCTTCTAAATTTTGAGATCTTAATATAGATGCTAAATTATTATCAATCACACTTTCTTTAAGCATGCTTTTAATATCTTTAGATAGCTTAACATCCTTCTCTTTCTCTTCAGCAACCTTATTTTTCTCTTTATCAACGAGCTTAGATTCAGGTCTATTGTCTTCATTATTGTTAATAAAGCCATTAATCGCAAATGATATGGTAGAGAGGAGGAGCAGGGCGGCAAAAACCACTCCTGCTAATTCTAATTTCTTTATTTTCATCATCTGTAATATCCTCCTTTATTCTGCAGTATATGATATAGTAGTTGTACCAGAAGTCTTTGGTCTAAACCTTATGGTATTAACAGCACCTGATTGAGTAGTTCCCTGTTGTATTGGATTATTCACAGTAAAGACTATTTTACCAGAGGTATTTTCTAAAATTGAGATGTTACCGATATTACCACTCAGCTCAAGGGCGGGAGTGGAAGTACAAAGGTCGATTACTTCTAATTTTGAAGGATCATATATTATGGTGAACTTTCTTGAACTAAAGTCTTTAAAGTTACTGCTCGTTACCACGAGGTCAAAATTAACATTTTGAGTAATAGTTATATCAAATGGGCCGACATTTATCCGTTTATTACTTATTTCATTCTTTAAGCTTTGTATTTCAGCAAAGAGAGTGTTAATGAGCTCGGTATGCTGTCGAATCATTTCTGTATTTCCGCTTATTTGTTCATCAGAATTTTCAGGCATAGTAAATTCTACTTCTGGAAGGACACTAAGGCTACTGTCATAAGTATACACATATTCGTACTTTTCACCACCAAGTGCTCCATCTATAGTGAATGTCATACCATTAGGGCTAATATGTACTTTACTTATATCAATAGGAATCTTATTGTTGCCATTCACCTTATATACTCTTTCCATGTATTGAATTGGTGGTTTTTCTGATGGTACGCTTATTCCTGTGCCTTGGGTATATACTCCTACTTCTTTTACTGCATGGTCAATTATTAGAGTACCATTCGTAAAGCAAGTAATTGGTAACTTATTTAATTGAATTATCTCTGGTTTTTCATATTGATAAATTAAGGTTATGGGATGTAAATTTAAATAATTCTTTATTCCCTGTAAATCTGATGAAGGTAATAATGATTTAGAAATTACTAGTACTAGACAATGATCAACACTATTAATCCAGAGAGCATTTCTATCATAAACCCACCATTCAGACGAAAAGCTTATTTGGTCATTTATTGCAATAGTACAATTATTAGTCTTTTTTATTACATTATTATCAATACCAAAGTTATCAATTTGAACCTTATAATATTCTCCGTAATCATGTAACCAATTCCAACCACTATTGCCATTAAGAATAATGGGATCACTTATATTTTTTATTAATTGTCCTTTTAAATCAATTGTATCTCTAACGCCATTAGGAAGACTTTTTAAAATATAATTACAATAAAAAGTATCCTGAACATATGGAATAAACTGAGTAGGTATTGTGTCTCCTTCAATTAGAAACGGATTTTCAAATGTAAACGTACCATCGGCATTTTCTGTTTGTAAATATATTTTTAAATAATATGTATCAGGAGTCGTTGAAAATGTAATTTTACCATTAGGATTATCATTACTATATCCATCATTATTAGAAATAATATTTTTATTTTTATCCATGCATATATAATTCACTTTTGTATTACCTGACGGAGCACTAATGGTTGCTTTCATACTATATACTGTGGATGGTTTGACAGGAATTATAATATAACTATCACTGTTAGATTTTGAATTTGTCTGAACGGTATTATCATTTAATAGTCTGTAATCTTGTCCCAATTTCCACGCGCTAAATGGTGGCAGAAGATTCTGTCCAACACTCTTTATCCTAAAATTATTTGCTGATTTTATTCCTTCAATATATTCAAATTTTTTCAAGAGTTGTTCTGTAGTCAGCGCATAATCTTGTTCTGATAATTCAACCATCATAATGCCGTTAATTAAAACAGAAGTATTTGCTCCTGTGCTTATTCCGTAATATCCATCAGTAGCAGCATCATATTTCATACCAATTCTTGTCCAAGTAGGCGCTGATATGACAGTGCTACCAGCCTCATTAGCACCATACGGTGTATCTCTTCGATAAAGTCGAATGGTTCCACTAATGGTTTTGACATATGCAGATAAGAAAAACTTTTTCCCTTTAGTTTTAACGAACACACCTTTAGCATTTCCTACTGTTGGATGAGTAGTGACAATCTTAATACTTGGAGTATTAAATAGCATTTCAGATTCATCCAATGAATAACTAACACCTGTTGAGTTACCTCCGATATTGGTAGAATAATTATAGAATGCTGTTGTACTGCCAAATAAGTTATGAATAGTTCTTCCTTTAATAATAGCTTCTAACTGTCCGTTTACAGCTTCTGAAGGAACAGGAATCACTGAAGATGTTCCGCCGCCATTATCAGTAGTAACAGCCTGTACTTGCATTGTTCCAGATTGATAAACATCATCTGTTACAGTTGGTTTAGGGGTAGGCTGCTGATATACCGCTTCGTCTACTGTTGGGTCAGTAGTAACTATATCTTTTTCAATGTCTACGGCTTTTGCGCAATTAATCTTATTACCATTCAAAACCTTTCCTATCAACGAAGGAAGCGGGTCACAAGTAGATATAATTTTATTCTTAATTTGCTCTGCATTCATATTACTATACTTGCTTAAAATCAAGCTGGCTTCACCAGTTACAAAAGGAACTGCCATAGATGTACCGCTTTTTTCACCATATGTGTTGCCAGGAAGGGTGCTGAGTATTCTATCGCCAGGTGCTGCTACGTGTACTGTCGTCGATCCGTAATTAGCGTAACTTGGTAGATTACCATTCTTATCGATTGCGGTTACAGAAATTATGTTCGGTAAGTTATAGGATGCAGGGAAGTAAGGTGTTATATCATTATTAGTTCCGTAATTTCCTGCAGCACATACAAATAATAGGGAAGACTCCTGCATTGCTTCTTTTAGTGCTAAGCTTTCTACTGAACTTGTCCAACTGCAATTTACTATTTTGGCTCCCATTGATTCAGCATAATCGAAAGCTTCTATTATGTCACTAACAAAGCCAGTACCATTATTAAATGCTTTTAAAACCATAAGTTGTGACTTTGGGGCTATTCCTGAAATACCTTCATTATTGTTTTTTATTGCTGAAATGACGCCACCAACTGCTGTTCCATGACCTAAAGTATCCTCAACATTTCCATTATCATCAATCAGATTGGCTCCAAAATAATCATCTGTAATTCCATTGTGATCATCATCTATCCCGTTATCAGGTATTTCATTAGTGTTTATCCAGATATTATCTTTAAGATCGATGTGATTAACATCAACTCCTGAATCAATGATAGCAACAATTGTTCCTTCACCTTGTGATTCTGACCATGCAGTTACTACATCAGCACTTACATTTTCAACACTTGCTGAATTAGAAGTATTACCAAGACCCCATTGTTCAGATAAAAGAGAATCATTAGGTATTAAAAAAACCTCTCTGTCAGGTTCAATATATGCAATATTGGAGTCAATTCCTTCAGCCTTTAAATTATCTAACAATTCTTCCTTGGTTATTTTTGTTTTAGTGGTGATTACATCAAGGCCATTTTTAAAATGCTTGTTTTTAATCTGTTTACTGCCTTTAATCTTATTTTTTATCTTATCTTTTACAGTTTTACTTGCAGATTTGGTCTTGTACTTAATAATAAACTTATCTGTGACTGGACCATCATATGATTTCTCTACGATAGGTATTGGTGATAGTGTTTCTTGCATACTTTGTTCTTGATGATTTCCTGCTTGCTGTATCGCTTCTATTGATGTTGTGTCATTTTTTTTGTTTTGTTGTTTCGCATCAGTAAAGCCTGGCATTAGTAACAATGTTAATATCATTGTTACTAAAATCATAATTGATGTTAATTTCTTACTAATTTTACGTATGTTCATAATATTACCTCCTAAATACATATTTGTATATTAAATGCTTGTCAATAATTATATCGTAATAGTGTCGGAATAAGCAATATAAAGTCATCGCAAGTTTCGACATGCAATGATGATATTTGTCGGCTGATGTCGAATATGCTTTGGACATTATTTGATGGATATTTTATTGTCACCCGTCACCAATTGGCTGTATTCATTATGGATCATTGCTTTTAGAGGTAATAATATAGGGTGGTGGTAATAAGGTATCGTCATCACTAATATTGGCTTAAAGACGGAGGGCGGCATTATGATGACGACATGACGATAGAATAAATACTAAGCTGCCTTCTACATGATTGGCAGTTTTTTTGTGTAATATTTTTCTTGTTAGAATTTGTATCATAATGTATAATTATGGTATGGCTTGCAAAAGAGAGTGGACAACATGGTGTTAAGGAATACATAAGAGATGGATATGCTGCGAGGATAATATTCAAGTTAGTTGAAATGGCTAGTAGTACGTATTATTACTAGAGGAGTTTAAAAGACAAGAGAAAAGATTCAAAGGATAGCAGGCAAGGGAAAAAGCCTCCGGGATATTCCCTGGATGAGAGAGGGAAAAGAATAAGAGATGGAGATACTATTTCAAAGATAAGGGAAGTAATTAGCGGAGAGTGTAGTTTTATGGATATAAGAAGGTAACAGTTTCATCTGAGGACGGAGTGCAAGATAAAAAAATCAATAAGAAGAAAATATACCGTGCCATAGCTTAACCACATCACTAGGATTTATATATAATGGTGGACTGTTTTTAGGATGTAAATAAGTTAATTTTATTCAATATCTATGATACTTGGAGCGGAGAAGAAAATATGACAGATATCCATAGAAAAAAGAATAGCTTATTGCGTATTGCAGCAACGGTTTTATTATTTATATATCTTTGCTTTTTATTTTGGCGATTGTTTTTTTATGCTTATGATAATATTCATAGGAGTCAATTTAGTGAAATGAAATATAATATCGTTCCATTTAAAAGTTTGGTTGAGATGGTAACTTCTTTAAAGAAATATGGCTTTATAGCATGGGGATATAACTTATTTGGAAATATCGTTGTATTTATCCCATTGGGATTTCTTCTTTTATATGTTATTGATAATAAGTTTCAAAAGATAATGCTGATTTCATTTTGCATCATATTATTTGCAGAACTAATGCAGTTGGTATCCCGTCTTGGAATATTTGATGTTGATGATATCATCCTTAATCTTCTGGGGTGTCTAGTCGGATATTTTATCAATGGTTCTATTGGGCGGAAAAGATTTAATGGCAGAGTGAGATGATAAATAAAAGATAAGCTTTATCATATTGACCATAATTCTTTGTACAGTTATAGCGTCAGCAACATATTTTATTATCACCATTTCTTGAGGAAGATAGACAAATAAAAAATATTCCATTAAGATTTATTGCAGAAACTTTTGGTGCTTCAATCACATGAGATGAAAAGACAAGCTCAGTTGAGATCAAAAACAATGATGTAGAGGTCAATATAACTATTGGACAAAAGACTTTCATTGTAAACGGTAAAAATAAGGAGACTGATGTTGCACCGCAAATCATTAATGGGAGAACATTTTTGCTGTTAAGTGCGTTGACAGAAGCGATGAATAAGCAGGTAGAATGGGATGAAGAAACAAAGATGATTATTATTGGAGATAGTAAAGCTGCTATAAATGAGATTAAAGATAATACGTTACTTTATAGTGTTTTTCCAAATATTATGGTACTAGAGATGAATGACTGATCAACTTTATTTTTATTATTGTATTAAATTGTCAAGAGTGACAAGGAGTTTTTATGGAAACATTAGTTATAAGCTTTGTACCAACAATTATGAAGAATGATAGAATTATGGTTCCATATATCTTTAACAGTTTCACTATTTTTAATTTATAGGTGATAATTTATATAATATAAAGAAAGGGTGTTTATTAATGAAATATCAGATTAAACAGAAAATATTCTCATTAGGAGACAAGTTTATTATTAAAGATGAGTTTGGTAATGAAAAGTATTATGT
>ENA-UPAD01002451-UPAD01002451.1-bioreactor-metagenome-genome-assembly--contig:-NODE-2451-length-13502-cov-58.898267_pt1 | contig 13502 bp, 15 predicted proteins | sample MGYA00238179_ERZ772710 | MGnify/ENA primary metagenome ERZ772710 (study PRJEB29004, sample SAMN07631245) | bioreactor metagenome | isolation source: Switchgrass digestor | place: USA: Dartmouth...
TCGAGATTAAACCGGCTCCTGGTAACGTTTTCCTTACCTTTCTACCTACTCTTTTATATACCAGGAGCCTCGAAAAAAAGATATCTCTTATTAATTAATTAATTAATTATACGAATACGTATTCGTATAAAGTAATAGAGAGATAATAAGAGATATCTTTTTTCAGGCTTCCCGTTATTTAAGTCTTTTCCTTTTTGTCCTAGTTTTCGCTATCGGTAAACTGGTTGGTATTCCTGGACATTTTACCGACTACTCTGTAAACAAGCAGATTTTACCTACTACTTTTAACTTATCCACCTATAAACCTATGTTTAATTTTATAGAGGCTTATCAACCTGTTAAATAAAAAAACAATGCATAACAATTTTTATCGTGGTCATTTTATAGATATATTTTTATCTGTTAACGTTGATACTGTCTTAAATGAGCGTTTTTATCGAGGGTACCGCTTTCCCACTCGGGAAAATTAACGCGAATGGATGGGGCGTGCCGTTCACGGAAGTAGATAACGCTATCGCTACCCTGAAAAGCTCTGTGGTCCGGGTATGCTCTCGTATTGATCCCCACGGCTGCGACGTTATGGGCGACCCTTTTAGCGAAATCGGCCACGTAGTCGACGCATGGCGAGAAGGAGACGACATAAAAGTCAAAGCCGAGATAACCGACTCAATCGCAGCCCAAAAGATCGAGGACTCGACCTGGAAAAACAACTGGAGCGTTTTTGTAGGGTTTAACGATATCGATGCCGGGGGATGGGTCCACGGGATCGCAGTCGAAAGCATTACAATCGTAAATGATCCCGCTTGGCCGACCTCAACCTGGAAAGTAGTATCAGCGTCGGACGGCACCAAAAAGGGTATCAGAATAACGTCTGAATTTTTTATTAGAAAAGCAGCAGCAAAAACAGAAGGTGAAACCACGTCAGAAGAGACAGTCGAGGAGCTTAAAAAGAAACTCGCCGACGCTGAAAAGGAGCTCGCCGAGTTAAAAGCGAAGGCACTCCAAGGCGAAACCGGAGACGGTGGAAACGGTGGAGAAGGTGGAGACGTCGCAGCTCTTGAAAAAGAAGTCGAAGAGCTTAAAGCGTCTAATGCAAAGCTCGAAAAACAGATCGAGGAAGATAAAAAACTTATCGCCTCGCTGCAAGTCGAAAAAGCGAAAATGGTACCTATTTCGGAACTTGAAAACAGGATCGCGGCAGCTCTTGAAAAACACGACAAGGAGATCGCCGCAAAGCTCGAAAGGGATAACGCTTTCGCTGCCTTCGCTGCAGCTCGCGAGAGGTTAGGACTCGAAACAAAGCCAGAAGACTTTAAGAGCCTTTCAGCAGCCGACCTTAACAAGCTCGCCGAAGACCTTGGCGGGATTAAAAAAGCCGCAGCCTCCGGCTCTGGTTTCTCCTATCCCACCAGCAACAACAACCCCACAGGGTTCACGGTTGGGAGATGGGACTCAAAAAAGAAGGAGTGGGTTAACTAATGGCATACTCAGGATTTCAGCCTCCAAATAATCAGATAGTTGTAGCAGGCGACCCCACGGTCCAGGAGCTCAAAATCGAGACCGCTACAAATTGTAAGCCCGGCCGCTTAGTAATGAGAGGAACCAACGACGATGATATAGTCGTATGTGATGGGCTTAAGCCTCCTATCGGTATTCTTGGATATGAACAGGCTCACCCGTCCTTTAAACCAGATACAAGAGCCGGGCTTTATGCAGCCGGAGCTATGGCCCCAGTTCTTAGCGGAGACTTTACGGCAATAAGTCCGGGAGGTCTCGCAGCCGGGACAATAGGGAAAAAGGGCGAGATACTCCTTTCCTGGTCCGATGGGATGGTAATACCCGGCGTAATACTCGGAGGGAAAACAGGAATTAGAATTCCCTTCGGAAAGAGTACCACCGAAAAGAGGACCGGCGTAGTTCTTCCGGCTGGGGTAGTGGTTCGAGACTGTATTATAAAAGTGGATACAGCCGTCGCCAATGCTACAATAGACGTCGGTACATACTCGACAGCAAATGGAGACGCCGACGGTTTCCTCGATGGGGAAAGCTGCTCGGTCGCTGGACTTGTGGAGCATAACAACGTAGACGCTACAGCAGCTAACAACACTTTAGGCGCTCTGCTTGTCGAAACCGACATAAAAAGCGCAGATTCACCCGCGTTATATGCTTCAATTCCTACCGGCTACCTAGTGCCTGATGGTGGTAAAGAGGTAACATATACAACCACGAACCACGACGTCGCAGGTGAGATTTTTCTAATTATCGACAGTCCGGGAGTTATCCAAGTCGGAAAGATCGAGACAACAGCAAACGCATCAAGCGCAGCCGCTGACGTCGTATACAAGTGTCTGATTTAAGGGGGCTAAAAAAACATGACTAACGCAATAGCCGAATTTTCTAAGAAGATCGACGAAAAACTCGTAGACCCTCTGCGCCAGGTCTTGAAAGGCAGAACTCTCGTATATGTGACCCCCCCGCAGGGTTTCGAGATCTCAAACGTAGAATGGGGCAAAATTATCGAAATGTCCGAGGGTATGGTCTCCTATTCCTTCACATCCGGGAATAAGGACCAGATCGACGCGACCCTCACAAATTCCAAAATTCCAGTTTACTGGAAGGAATACGAGATCGACCGCAGGATCTATGAGAGCTGGAACGCTCGCGGTACTGACATTGACGCAGCTAACGCGATCGCTGCAGGCTACGCAGCCGCAAAGGTCGAAGACGCCGCAATCATCGACGGCGTTACAAGGGATGGGACAAACTACGATATACCCGGCCTTTATCAGGGTGCCGGGGTGGACTATAACACAGCTACCAACCTGGAAACTTTCGGAATGGCAACAAAAGCCGTTTCAGGGTGTCTAAACCTCATGGACGATGCAGGCGTCCCGGTGGACCGCATAAAGTGGAACTGGGCCGTTCCTTCGGCTGCTTATCACAAAATAAGGAGCATAAGAAACAAAAATGGAGTAAAAGAGCTGCCCGACGTCCTAGACATGCTTAACGGCGGTGAGCTAGTCTCCGTTGGTACAATCCTCGCGCCTAACCAGTCCGTGCTTGTACCCGATCCCTCAGTCGGAGAGCCTTTTGTCGATTTCTACCTTACAGCAGACTTCCAGACAGACCCCAAAACCCCGGAGTATCAGAAAACCGGAAACATTGGAGGCCGTGTATTCTCTGCCGGTGTCCTGAGAATTAAGCAGGAAGCTGCACTCGGGAAGATTTCAAACCTAACTTACGCAACCGGAGAATAACACAACCTAATAAAAAAGGTGATTTGTTGAAGGTAGAAGTAAAAGTCCTTTTGTTAGAAGTCGAGATTAACGGGGAGGTAAAAAAGTTTAAGAGAGGCGATATAATCGACCTCCCGAAAGCGAAAGTTAGACAGCTCGGGCTATCTGTCGCGAAATATGTACCCCAAGTAGTCGACTACGAAGAGGTAGAGGACGACACCCCAGCCCCCGGAGGTTCTGCGAGGATCGCCGATTCAGGAGCAGGTGCCGAGCCTCCCAAAAAACGCAGGTGATATAATGGTCTTCGCTACCGTGGGAGAGGTCCGGGCTGTAGTTCACACGTCCACCCTCAAAGACGAGGACATCCTGGGAATTATAAACGAGATCTCTAAGGAGATCCTCGTAAGGGCTGGGACTACAGACGAGAGTAACCCTCTGCTAATTTCTGCAGGAAAAAACGCGATTTACGCGGCTGTCCTTCGCAGGATGAAACTCACTGGGGAGCTTGCAGCAAGAGTAAAACACGGCAGTGGAGAGCAACAAAACGACATTAACCAGGAAATCCGGTATTACGAAGACAATTCAAACCGGTACCTGCGAAAATATCTCTATTCAGCTAATACCAGATTATACGGAAGGGTTGGCTTAGGAAGTGTAAACCATAAGATATAAAATCGGCGTTGGTCTTTGAATGAACTCGTTAGATTTTGGGATGGTACACACCTGCAAAATAATACAATCTGTTCAAGACCAGAGGCTTAATTTTGTCTCTGGAAGCAATCCGTTCTATGAAGGACACCCAGTTTCAGGCTCGATTTCTAAAGCCAACGGCACTATAAAAACGGTAGTTGTTGAGTCTGGCAATTGGGTTTCTGGAGATGCAGCCGGATACCTGATTCTATCTTTTGTCTCTGGTCTTTTTCTAGACGGGGAAACTCTCAAAGAAGGCGACACAGAGCATGCGAAAGTCTCAGGCAGTCAGATCCCACATACTAACGGCGTTGGTACTCCTATTACCTCTACAAAACAGACCCCTGTTAAATGTCTATTTTCTGAGGTTCATAGATCAGGGGAAGGAATACAAAACTTTGAGAGTGGTGATTACATCGTAAAAGGTCCACTCATCTTCCTTCCTGGAACTACAAACATAGAAGAGGGCGATTATATTCTTGGTGATGTACCCGGATTTAATAAAACATACAAAGTGTTGAAAGTTACCGCACATTATCGGTTATTTTCCTCGATAATAGACCATATTGAAGCAGAATTGCAGGCGGTAGAAAAACGCAATGGCTGAGATGTTTAAAATCAAAGTCGAGGGCGTTAAAGAGCTCCAGGCAAAATTTGACGGCATAGAAAGAGAGCTTGAAAAAGCACTAGCCGACGCTGTTTCACAGGCGGCTATCGTAGTGGAAAGAGAAGCGAAAGCAAACTCAGAACGCGGCGGTAATTCCTTCCCTCACAGGATAACCGGGAACCTGATGAACTCTATAAAAGAACTTCGGCAAATTTCCCAGCCTGGTAGAGTGGAAAGCCAAATCGGTACCGCTGTGGAATACGGGCCCAGGCTCGAATATGGGTTCATGGATACCGATAGACTAGGGCGAAGGTTCAACCAGCGCCCCCGGCCCTTTCTCCGTCCTGCTCTCGACGAAAACGAGGCAGAGATCCAGGCAGCTTTCGAGAAGTCGATTAATGCAGTAACAAGAAAGTACCGATAAAAAGCAGGATGTTAAAAATGATCGAGGCAGCAGTACGGGACATTTTGTTATCTGATCCTAATATCGTACAATATGCCGGAAATCGGATATTTCCCTTAGAATTGCCCTTAAACTGTAAACTTCCAGCGATATCTTACTTCAAAGTTTCAGACCCATATAAACAGGTTTCAGGTTTCCCCCGCTTTCAAGTGTCATGTTGGGCAGAGGATTACGAGGAATGTTTAAACTTAAAAAAAGTCGTAACGGATGCCTTAGAGGGGTTCTCGGGTACCGTTAACAACGTAACAATAATACGAATTATTCCGATAGATGCCCCTGATTTCTACGATTCAAACGTGGGCGTCTATCACATTCCAATTGATTTTAAAGTGATATACAGGAAGTGAAAAAAATGGTTAACTATCAAACGACAACCCAGAAAGTAAACAGTATCAGATTTGGATCTGCAAAAATAGAAGTAGGCGAAGACGTGGCGAGTCTTGTAAACCTTGGGACAGCTCAAAATATCGAGTTTACCGAAGAGTTTACCCCTATCGTTTTGAAGCCCGATAACGCCCCAGAGATAACAGTCGGGGTCCGTGAACACTACGCAACCGCTAGATTTGATTTGTGGGAAGTAGACCTCAGTAATCTTAATTTGATAAGGGGAGGTATCGACACTTATACACCCATCGCAGGCGATCCGGTTACAGTTACCGACGAGCCCGTAAAACTGACAGGTACCAAAATGGTAAGACTCGCAAACAAGAACGGCGACGGGTCCGAGCCTACTTCTATAGTCGTTAAGGGGTCCGACGGCGGCGAAACGGTCAGAAATACCGATTATGTTTTAGGGGTTGACGCTGCAGGATGGCCCGTTATTGGCAGAGTCGCAACATCCTCAAATATAGCAGATGGGGATACTGTCAAAGTTACCTATACCTACACTCCTAACGCTTCCGCAAAACTCAGCACCGGAGGCAAAAATATAATTAATCCCCGCGTGGTCCGGTTGACTAATACGAACGCAGCCGGTAAAAAATTCCAGATCACAATCTATGCAGCCAAAAACCAGAAAGGGATCGAGCTTAAACTTCCTGGTGATGACTCAGAAGACCCGGTCGCGGTACCAATCGAGCTTAAAGGTATTATCGATCCAACCAGGACCGCAGGCGACCAGCTTTTCGAGATCCTGGACGAGCAGGGGGTTTGAGTATGTCTGACGATCTACTGAAAGATTTCGATATTCTTTCTCCTCCAAAAAGAATTGCCCGGATCGGAGGGGAGGAAATTGATGTCACAATCGTTCCTGCGCGAGCTGCCCTGAAGTTCATCAATTTCTCAAAAAAATACAGTGCTAAATCGCTTGAATCTATGGATCAGGACAGCTTTGACCCTTGTATAATTGATGATATCCTCGAAGTTGTTGAGCTTGTATGCAAGCGGTCAAGCACGAAAATTACCCGCGACTGGCTTCTTGATAATGTAGACATCAAGGTCCTCGTGGAGTTCGTGCAGTATGTCTTTGCAGGCATGAAAAATGTAAGCTCTGAAGAATCCTCCTCAAGAGAAGAAGGAAAAAACTCACCATCTGGGACATAATCTCCCAACTCGGACAGATGTACGCCTGGGCGACTCCGGAGAAGCTTCTCGATGAAATGAGCTTGGAACAAATTATCTTGTTCTATCGGTATGGATGGGAAGCAAGGAAAACGAATGCTCAGGTATATTGGGGTGTCCTCGGTCAAGCTCTCCAGGGCACGGAAGCAGGGGAAAAGGTACAGGGCCTTGAGAAGTTCAAAGAAGCGCATCCGGACGCAAAGATAGAAAACGGTGCTTGGAAAGTGAGCAGGTGATTTTGTGGCAGTAGGTGAGCTTGTTGTATCAATTATAGGGGATATTAAAGAACTTTCCAAGACTTTCGCCCAGGCCAAGACTGAAATAGGTGGTATCGGAAAAAAGTTTCAGAGTGTGGGAACTGCCCTTAAAGACACTGGAAAAACGATGTCTACCTACGTCACGGCTCCTCTCGTAGGCATAGGCGCAGTTTCACTTCATACTGCAGCTAATTTTGACGACTCAATGCGGAAAGTTCAGGCTGTTTCGGGTGCAACTGGATCGGATTTTGAAAAACTTACAAAACAGGCTAGAGAGCTTGGAGCGACCACGGCATTCTCGGCATCCGATGCAGCGGACGCAATGTATTACCTTGCACTCGCAGGCTGGGACGTCAACGAAATCATGGACGCCACGCCTGGTCTTCTGTCTCTCGCGAGTGCGGCAGGTATGGATCTCGGCGAAGCGGCAGATATCGTAAGTGACACAATGTCAGGTTTCACGATGACCGCTGACCAAGCTGGGAGAGCGGCTGACGTTTTTGCAACCATCACCTCAAGCGCAAACACTGATGTACACCAGCTAGGCGAGGCTATGAAATATGCTAGCTCGACGGCAAACGCTGCAGGTATGGACCTTGAGCAGACTGCAGCAGTGCTTGGAGTTCTCGCCGATTCTGGTATCAAGGGATCCATGGCTGGAACTACATTTAACGCAATGCTTAGGGATATGAGAAAAAATGCCGTCGACGGCACAATTGCGATCGGGAGACACACGATAGCCCTCTACAATCAAGACGGGACTATGCGTGACCTTGGAAGTATCATGGCAGAAGTAGAAAAAGCTACCGAGGGGATGACTGACAAACAAAGAGATGCTGCTCTAAGTGCGATTTTCCAGGAAGAGTCCATTAGGGGAGTAAACATCATGCTTGCCACGGGCTCAGAGCGGTATCAAGAACTTGAAGCGAAGTTACGAAGCTCGGAAGGCGCAGCAAAAAGCATGGCTGACACTATGGAAGGAGGTGTTGGCGGGGCAATTCGAGAGATGGAGTCCGCTCTTGAAGAACTCATGATAGTTCTGGGGAATATAATAGTTGTGGGAGTTACACCGCTTATAAAAATTATCACTGAACTGGCAAACTGGTTCTCGAAACTCCCTGCTCCAATTCAACAAGCCGTCGTAGCTTTAGGAGCTATACTTGCGGCAACTGGAGCGCTCCTCATAGTTATCGGCTCGGTTGCCTCTGCGATAGGTTCTCTAGTTGCACTATTCGGCTCAGAAGGTGCTCTCGTTACAGCAATGACGTTTATTTCGAAAACAGTGATCCCCGCGCTTGGGTCCGCTTTAGGAACTTTACTTTCACCTGTCGGTTTAATTGCTATCGCAGTCGCAGCCCTTGCTCTTGCATGGAAAAATAATTGGTTCGGAATAAGAGATACTGCTAACGCTGTTTGGTCATGGCTGAAAACTTCCTTGAGCAATTTAGCAAACGATTTCAAAACGGCTTATACTAATATCATCAATCAGGGAAACACTTTAAAAACACAGTTTGGCAATGCCTGGAATTCAATTATAACCCTCTACAATTCATTAAAAACTCAACTGATTAATGCAGTAAATACACTTGCGACCAGCTTAGCAGCTTCATATAATAAGATAGTTGCAGGAGCTTCAAGCCTGCTTGCTTCATGGAGAACCCACTGGACGAATTTCCAGACAACTATCAGCGCAGCTGCAGGGACGATATCAAACTATCTCAGTACACTGTACTCAAACATTCAGGCCCGGTTTGAAAGCATCAAAACTGCAGCCTCTTCCATTCTCTCAGCCTGGAAGACACACTGGTCGAGTTTCCAGTCAGCGACCTCGGCAGCAGCTTCAGCTTTGAATAGTGCCCTTTCTTCCATGCACTCTTACGTTCAGAGCCGGTTCAACCAGATCAAGAGCGCAGCCTCTTCCATTCTCTCAGCCTGGACGAGTCACTGGAACAATTTCAAGAGCGCAACGAGTTCGGCAGCTTCAGCTTTGAATAGTGTCCTTTCTTCCATGCACTCTTACGTTCAGAGCCGGTTCAACCAGATCAAGAGTGCAGCCTCTTCCATTCTCTCAGCCTGGAAAACTCACTGGAACAATTTCAAGAGCGCAACAAGTTCAGCCGCGAGTTCAATTAACAGCGCGTTAGGCTCAATGCTGTCTTATGTTCAGAGCAGATTCAACTCCATAAAATCTGCAGCCTCTTCCATTCTCTCAGCCTGGAAGACACACTGGTCAAATTTTGTAAGTGCAACATCTTCAGCAGCGAGCAGTATAAGCAGCGCACTGTCATCCATGCTCTCAAATATGCAGAGTAGGTTCAACTCGATAAAATCAGCCGTGTTAAGCTTACTGAACGATTGGAAAACGCGCTGGAATAACATTGTAAGTGCGACGAACAGCGCGGGTTCTCAGGTAGTAAATGCAGTGAAAGGTATAGCCTCGGATGTAAAAGCCCTGGTATCAAATTTCTCAGCTGCAGGACGGGCTATCATGGACGCTCTGTATGATTCTATATCGTCTGGATTCAGTAAGGCAATTAAAAAGGCAAAGGACTCACTTAAGGAACTGAAATCCTACCTGCCTTCTTCACCGGCTGAAAAGGGTCCTTTCCGTGTTCTACCAAACTGGGATGCCGTTTTTTCTGATCCTATCGAGGCTTCCATCAAAAAAGTCAGGTCCATGTCTGGAGATCTGAGAAGCGCACTATCAGGACTCAGAAGCCCTATAGACTCCAGCCTGTTAGCCGGGTTCAACCGTATTACAAATGTTACAAACTCGACTTATATCGGTGATTCGATCACAATAGGACCAAATACCCTGAATAGCGGGTTAGATCTCGAAGCTATTTTTGAAGTGGTCAGTCGAATGACAGCCGAAAAAAGGAGAGCCAGGGGGTTGTATAGATGAGCTTTATCTCGGTAACTTTTGCGGGCCTTCCTGTATCTGCGTATCAAGAATCAGAATTAAATTACCAGATCACCGCGAAGGAAGTGCAGCTTTATAACGGCGATTTTTTCGCCGTTCTTAGTCCTGTTAAAAGGAATTTCCCCCGAGCTTTCGACTGCTATACCGAGGATTACTCCGAAATTGACGACCTAGCGGACGCTATCGGCACTTTCGGCACCCTGGTAATAGAAGGCGAAAGTTTTCCAGACTGTTATATTTCGGGGTTTGGCAACATAAAGGAGCTCTGGCGGGGCTCTGGACAGTGGACATATAATATAAAATTTTCAAAGGTGGATCAACATTGAGCGAAGCAGCAGCCGCAGCTTTTGCGGTTCCTCTTATCGTTATTGATATGGTTTCGAGGGACCGGGAAGGCAACATCACAGAACATATAAGAATTCACCCGGACGGGTGCGAGGAGGTGTTAATATCGCGACGCTAACCGATAAGGCACTTGAAGGAACTGCCAGGATGATTATAGGGGTCTCTCCCCCAAATCCCTTTATCTACATGGCAACAGGGACGGGGGCAAGGGCCGAAAGTACCGCCGACACTGCATTAGAAAACGAAAACACGCAATACGGAGCACAGAGGGCGCAGGCGACCGTATCTTATGTCAGTCTTGGGATTTCACAGTGGTCTATTCTGTATGCCTTTACTGGACCAGTGACGATTAGGGAACTGGGGATATTCAACGCTCCCGTAGGCGGCGATATGTTCCTCCGGCACGTTCTCAGCGAAAATAAAACGTATGCGGACGGGGAGAGCGTCGAAATAACCATAACTAACACTATGGTAAGGGTAGACGCAGCGTAAACAATTAAACTTTAGTTCTCAGCAGCTCCAGGAAACACCATGGAGAAAGCAAACAGATAACGATTATCAAAACAACGCAAAAATTTTACTAAGGAGGTTGAAAAATGGCACTTTCAAAAACGCCGACACTTATACTCGATAACGTAACGATAGCAGCAAACAGCGCAAGCGCAGCCAGCACAGGGGTAGACCTTAACGACGCGGTCGACTTCGGTATTGGCTACCAGATGACGTTTCACGCAAGCGCAACAAAAGGGGCTCGTATTGACCTGTATGCCGATCCTGCAGGAGCTTCACAAAATTTCACCATCGGGACTTATGCCGATCCCTGCGACTCAGGGGACGTCCAGGTCGACGCAGGGCACCAGGTACAGGGATTTATACAGATGCAGAGAGCCGCCCGTTATGTGAGGGCCAGAGTGGTAAACCTTGACACAGGGCAGGCAATAACCGGGTGCTCTCTCTGGGCAATTGTGCAGAAACCTTAAAACCTTCTCCAGGGTGGAAGCGTGAGTATAAACCCTTATCCCGCTTGGAAGTATAAGCTAGAAGTCCATGTCACAGGATTTTCGACGACTAAGGATTTCCTGGCTAATATGATCCTGCTTTATCGTCCAGGGATGCGGGCAGATTTCAGGGATATAAGAGCCTCTACCAAAACAGGGGCGAAAATCCCTCTGTTTATCGAGTCGATAGTGGAGTTCAACCAGGCGTTCATATGGTTTAAACTTCCTAAAAATTGCGATTTCTTTTATCTGCACTACGGAAACGGCGGGGCAACTTCCGAAAGCGACGGTAAGAAGGTTTTCACATTCTTTGACCATTTTGAAAATTTGGATACTACAGTCTGGCGTCTAATAGCCGGCTCAGCGACTGTTTCAAAGTCGATACTCACGCTTCAAAACACGTCACAGAGTAGCGTTTTAGAAAGCTACTCGACATTTCCCCCTAACACAGTGGTGGAAATCAAGGCACAGTACAACGCAGGCAACCGGACAATTTTTGGATACCGGAGTTACAGCTCACAAAAAGCAGCAGCCTGGCAGAGTTCGGCAGCAGGAGACGCGAATAATCAGAGGTTCGCTCACAACGGCACGACCGGCAACTGGGACAGCGACGGAGTAAACAGAGCAGGGGGTTCCTATTATGTTTATGGAGTCGCTCACCTGGTATCCGGGCCGCTTTACTACGTCAATTATACCTATCGCGGGACCATTACAGATTACATCCCCGGAAACGTCTCCCTGCCTGTTCAGTTCTATTGCTACTCAAATACAGGACCATTCAGGGTCGATTGGGTTAGGGTTAGGGATTTTGATGCGACCCTACCAACTCTCACGATAGGGCGGAAGTTCACAACCCAGCCTAAAGGATTTCCCTGGGATAATGCAATTACAGAGGCAAATACCAGGATGGGAATGTATCCATCCGTAAATATAAAGTCATTTTTAAAAAATATTAATACTAAATTAGGGATGAAAGCCAGCGTCATGTTCAGACGGCCGCTTTTCTATAGCCACCAGCTCAGAAGTCCTTATCCTCGCTGGAAATACAAAGGAGAAATAGAACTTGGAGAACAGGAGAGCCCGGCACGGGTCCGGCTCCCTATCCTCCCAGGCATGGCTCTCGACGGGCGAGATCTGAGATTCACGGACAGAGCAGGGAACGACCTTAATTTTAATATTTTTGATATCGGGTCTGACTATCTCGACTGCTGGGTCGAGATCCCTGCAGGAACTCGTATAATAGATTTTTATTACGGTAACGGAATCGCTAAAACAAAGAGCGACCCCTCTATAGTCGGAGTCCCACAGACAGAAACAATCGTAACCGTAACCCCCCATATAGGCGGAGGGGGCGACGTCTGGCAGTTTCCAGGCTGGAAATATCAGCAGGAAATAAACCTCTCGGCTACGTCCTCGGCTACCGGAGGCGAGCAGATCCTCCTCTCTATTCCATACCGTCCAGGCATGACAGCAGACGGCAGAGATTTAAGATTTTATGACCTGGCAGGGAATAAGTTATCTTACTATCTTGAGACCACAACATCGACCGAGTTTTCGGTATGGGTTAAGCTCCCTGCAGATCATGATAAAATTATAATGGTTTTCGGCAACGGTCTTGCTACCTCTGAAAGTTCTGCATCGGATGTTTTCGACCTGTGGGATGATTTCGAAGGGTCTACTCTTGGGTCTGAGTGGACTCTAGAAGCAGGGACGGTCTCAGTTACCAACTCAACTCTGGTATTAGGAAGTACGGAACGTAATAGTTTAATCCGGGGATCCTCTACTTTCGGACCAGGGCATATGGTAGAAATGAGGATGTACCACCCGAACCAAAACCAGACCATTTGCGGCTTCTGGTCGGCAACTAATCAGAGGGCCTGCTGGTTAGGAGCTTCGGGGACAAATTACAATGATCATACACATACTCATAACGGTTCTAACTCTACAATTACAGACGATGGAATAAATAGAGGCGGTACAACATTCCACAAATACGGAATATCTTACGAGGCTGGTAGTATTGGTTTTTTCGTGGATGACAATTTCCGTCGAACCATGACCGAAACAACCCCTTCTGGATCTATCCCGATTTCGTTTTACAGTACCGTAAATAAAGGTGATCTAGTCGTTGATTGGGTCAGGGTCCGGAAAATTACCAATATAACCGGGACTCTCGGAAAGCTGACAAGGAAAACAGGGGCGATATATTACGAGACCACGACCGAAACAAGTATCGAAATTATTCCTACTCTCCAGATCTCCCACCGCCCACAGTGGAAGACTCCACAGATTTATTATGAATACATTAAGACACCCTCGTCTTTTATGGGGATGGCCCCAGGAGAGCCGACATTTAAGGAGCGTCGAGAGCTTGGCGATTATGCTATTGTATCCTGCGAGGTTAACAGGTCCATTAATGACGC
>ENA-UPAD01002489-UPAD01002489.1-bioreactor-metagenome-genome-assembly--contig:-NODE-2489-length-13200-cov-486.157931_pt1 | contig 13200 bp, 21 predicted proteins | sample MGYA00238179_ERZ772710 | MGnify/ENA primary metagenome ERZ772710 (study PRJEB29004, sample SAMN07631245) | bioreactor metagenome | isolation source: Switchgrass digestor | place: USA: Dartmouth...
TGTCGCTGACCATGTGGCCTCCGCCGAACTCGTTCTGATAGATCAGCTTGACCATATCCTGTATCTGCATACAGGGATATCTTTTAAAGTGCTCTGTAAGGATTTTTTCCAATCCGCCGTTGTCATTCATTTCTCAGCAGATTACCTCGTTTCAGCGCGATAATGATAGGCGGGATAATGACTACCTGGAGTATTATCCCGGGGATGGCGTTCACTACGGCGCCTGCGGCAAACATCTGCCATGTGAATGCCTTATCGGACAAGCCGTAGATCACCAGGCTCACTATGCCCCAGATGATCCTGCCGAATATCATTGAAATGATCAGAGCCACATAAACGAACACATTCTTTTTCGGCAGAAGTTTGTAAAACAGCCCGGTGCAAAAACCGTAAACCGCCAGTTCAAAGGCCATTGCCAGCGCATTCGGCATGGGCGGCATCCCGAAAAGCATGTACCGGAACAGCGGCGTTATGAACCCGACCGCAAGGCCGTAAGGCCAGCCGCATACAAAGCCGCACAGCAAAACCGGTATATGCATAGGCAGCAGCATAGAACCAACAGTGGGTATCTGCCCCGTCAGGAACGGCAACAACAGCCCCAATGCAAGAAACATCCCGGACAATACGAGTCTTACTGCAGATGGTAACCTCATACTCATTTCCTCCCTTTACCAATATAAAACAGGATCAGCGGAAGCACAAAAACTGCACAAAAAAACCACGCAGCTGCGTTCCATAAAGAAGCCTTCTTCATGAAAGCAAATACCTTCGTGGTACTTTCTGCACGTATTAACAGTTCATATGACTTCGGGGATTCATCCCGCTGTAACGGATAACGTCCGCTGGCAAGCTGCTTACCGGCTTTGGAGGTCCTTTCCCGGTTTTCGGACGTTGCCGCCGTTGTGACGCACCGGCTTCAGCCGGTTCTTTGCTAATTATATCATATGATATCATATGGTCCGTATGTTCATCAATATGGATTCCATGAACATACTACTCAAGTATATATTCTTCAATAAATCTGGCAACGCCGTCCTCGTCGTTACTGAATACGGTCACCGCGTCTGCAGCCTGCCGGACCTCATCAATGGCATTGGACATGGCAACACCGAGGCCGAAATACTTTATCATTTCCAGGTCGTTGTAATCATCGCCGAATACTGCAACTTCTGATACCGATAACCCTATTTGCTCCACCAGGCGCTTAACCGCATTCAGCTTAGACGCATGCCTGTTCATGACCAGGCATAATGCTCCCCTGTCTGACAGCAGTCCATAGAGTTCATCCGGAAGCAGCGACATTATTTCCTTATATTCATCCTCGCCATTCAATTCGATTATGATCTTGTCGGCGTCGATTCCGGGCAGATCGGTGAAATCCGACTGCACTGCAGCCGCCTTGAGTATCTCCGTGTCCAGGGGATTGCTGCCCCATATGGATAACACATCGAAGTTGGCATATAACCTTTCATTGATCTCAACGGACAGTTTCTTGCCCGGATACCTGCTTTGGAGCATCTTAAGCAGATTCACCGCCGTCTTGTTCGGAATGCAAAAGCTGAAGCCGGATACCTTGCCGTCTGTCGCAACTCTTGCACCATTATGGTAAACTGCATGGCGGCATTTGATTTGGTCCATGTAATGCTTTATCGATCTGTAAGGCCGTGCTGTAGCAATCACTATCTTTATTCCGGCATCCTGAGCCTTTTTCACTACCTGCTCCGTATAACCGGAAATCGTCTTGTCGGACCTCAGCAGCGTATCGTCAAGATCCAGCACGAGCATCTTAATCATATTGACCCCCCAGTCCCGGACAGTCTCCGCTAATCGCCGCTCCTTCCCGGCACCCGATCCCCAAGCTCATCATATACTAACCCGATCTCAATATTCATACTGCACCTCTGCCAATACATATACAGCGAAGGATCTATATATGTATCAGGATTTTGCTGTATTTCGCACAATTATACCATAAATGATTAAAAAATGATCAAAGAATGGAAAGAAACTTCTATGCCGGCATCAGTATCTCAACCGCCCTTTTGCCGGCTTTGAAGCGTTCGAGCCTTTTATAGCCGCTGTTGCGGATTTTCTGGGACTTGTCGCATATAACGGCGACGGCGGAAACTTCATGGATGGCACATTTGACAGAATCCAAAAGCAAATTGACAGCATCAGCTTTTTCATCGGACCAGGCTGAGAGGTTTCCATATGGAACGTCGGCAATAACGATATCAGCCCTGAAATCCTCACCGCAGAATGCTGTTTTATCCAGCGCATCTGAGACAAAGCATTTTATTTCAGGCACGAACGGGCGGTCCCGTACGATTTTGATGAACCTGTCCACACTTACCAGCGCATCCCTGTGCGACTGTTTATTGAATGCTCCTATCATTTCGATGATTTGTTCCCTTCGCCGGATCAGGCCGTCCATCGTCAACAGTGACAGGTTGCTCCCTGCAAGACCGACAGCCTCCTCATCGATATCAGAGCAAACAAATTTCTTAATGGCAGACGGATTGAGCAGTCCGAGCACAGTGACCAAATACCCTCCGCCGCAGCATGGATCGAATAACACGATATCATTTTGCCTCTCCAGGTGCTCCATACACCTTTTAAATATCTCATCCGCCAGCCTCACAGGAAAACTGGGCATGCCCGACCGGTGGTACAGCACCCTGCCGCATGCGAAATCTTCGAAATTATCGTCTTTGCTGTATTTGTATTCCATCTTCCAACTCCATGTCCTGCCAGTGATACCATTTGCCATTGACTGCATTGTACCGGTTCGTTCATGATATCATGTCAGCCTTTATAGTAAACTCTGCTGCCAGAAAATATGTGTCATTTCCCCCGGGGCCTTTGGAGTCCAGGATGTCTTTCACTATCCGGTATTCGCCTTCATCAAGGCTTAGGTACATCGACCGAAGATTGCTCTGTGCAGCCCGCTGCCAGCAGTAAACTGAATATCAGGCAAACCGCAAAACACGTTTTTCTCACACGATCACCCCATATTTCTGACCTGTTTCACATGGGATAAGTTCACTTGCTGCCAATTGACCGTACAGCTTTCTCAAGGAAACATACCTCGAACGGCAGATGACTGAATGCACGTATACCCGTTTCAACGAATCCGTAATCGATATACCATTTTTTCAGTACCCGGTTTTCATTGATGATGCCGATGGAGACCTTTTTCCCGCCCCGCTGCCTGACAGTCTCGAAAACGAAATCCATCAGCGTCCTGCCGATACCCTTGTGCCTGTACTCAGGCAGCACAGCAAGCCTTTCCATGTACCAGCGATCGTCATCTGCTCTTTCTACCGCGACAAACCCGACCCGCTGCCCGTCCAGATATGCGCCGTACATACTGGCTCCCTTCCCTTTCATTTTTTCAAGGGAATCAGCTTCTGCAAATGCAGGATTGGTCGGGGCATTCTCCCTGGTTATCTTGAACTCTTCCGTCACTGTTGCGAAAGAGTTTCTGATAACGGACGCCCATTCCTCAAACTCATCATTTACTTCTCTGATTTCAATATCCATGCCACACCCCTGTACCTGCACATCAACTTCAGAATATAGTTACACAGTTGCCGGACTAAATATGTTATTCAATTACTACATCAAACATCAGCTTATGTCAATACTCATTATTTCTTCCAAATGATCGAGCAGATAGCGCTTTCCGATATCGTTCATGACTACCATTTCATATTCGTTGCCGTTGAAGGATCTCCTGACCATCTCGAAACCATAGTCTTTTGATTTTGAGTTGGTCACTGTCCTTGCCTTGCCCGTGGCCGGGTTTACCTCTTCCCCGAGGATGCCCATTTTTTTGAGCCTCTTGTTTAACTCCACGGCAGTGAGCTTTTTGCTCCTTGTCTGATCTGTACACATATTCACCTGCTTTGAAAACTCGGTCACACCAATCAAACCATCCGGCAGGACGACCATGCTCTTTTGCTCCGGCGTAATAACGAACTGCGCGGGCCTGTTGCTCTTGCTGTAAACTCCGTTCATGACATTGTCCAGCACTTCGGCGATGTAGTAAAAGCATCTTATTATCCTGGGATCATTCAGAAAGTTTTCATCTTTTATCTGCTCCCCGGTTACCGGGTTTATACCTTCGGCCATTTTTACCATAACTGACCTGGCTTTATCCATTTTTTCAAAATCACTTGCCATAGCCAACCTCCTGATCATCATGAACTTTACCCTGAACAGTCATGGTACCCTGACCGACAGGCAGATCCAATTTTCTCTTACATTTTATACCATATCTTAAAACAAGACAATATATTTCCGAACATTCGTTCTGACTATGTGTATATTTCCCGAAAAAAACCGGATAATCCGCAGTTTTTCGCGCTTTTCGATATGCGCCCCGAACACGGCCGCCTTAATGCAATTGTAACCGGATCGCCGGAAGATCAATGACAGAAAGTAATCATAGAAGGGTAATCATATTGATTTGCCTTTCAGGGAGCGATCATATCTCCCGCCTTGTTGAATGCGCAAAGGTAGAAAAATTTCCTGCAATAGGAAATTCGCTTTGAATGATGCGTTATAAAATCAATCATGCAGATACCCTGGATACATATCCATAATGTTCATGGTTCCGGACCGGTTATGGTATTACCATATGCTGCCTGGCAGTGAAATCTGCAGATCACATCTGCTTCCTTGCAGTTCCGTATTCATCGTCCAGTTTGAAATACGGGCAGTTGTCATATGACCTTTGCAAGTATCTCGCATATTCATCTTCATCGAGATCCACGGTGCACACATAACTGCCATATTCATCGTCATACACATAATTAACGCAATGTTCGCAGTTCGATACTTTCTTCATGGCAACCCACCTCCATGGCGAGGGTTTCAGGCCGAAAGACGTCTATTTCCTGTTTATCAGGATCAGGCCGGCGATGCAGAAGACAGAACCAATAACCTTGGTCAGTTCAAACTTCTCATGATACAGCATTATCCCTATCGGGATCAGTACAAGGGCAAGCAAAATGTTGGCTACAAGCGATCCGACGCTTATGTTCCAGCCTGCCCTGTATGCCAGCAGATAGCCGAGTTCCAGCCCGACGATGGAGATACCCAGCACGATGCTGGTCCAGTTCAGCTGTTTTATCGATTCGATAAGGCCTTTTTCAGGTTTGTAAAAGATAAGTGTCACTGCTGTCATTATAATCGCGGTGGCATATGTTACCAGAAGGGCCGCAAACGGATTGACCTGCTCCGGGGTCGACTTCTGGCAAATATGATACATGGTGTTCGACGCAACGATCAAAACTATTGAGAATACATATAAAAACATATGATCAAATGCCTCGCTTTAATGTCATCTTTGTCAGCATTAGCTTTTACTTCTGATGATTTTATCCGGTATTGCCCCTTACTGTATTTAATTATAACAGAATACCCGGAATAACAGAATACGCCGGCTCAGTACAATTTGTCCCCTGAACCGGCTTTCCGTGCTTTTTTATACCTCTCGCCGTCCTTTTTAGTCAGTGTCATATCTGCGATGCCGTCTTCCGTACAGACTCTAAGCATAATATGGCCGCCGCGCACCTGGGGATGCCGCAGGATCCTCATGCCGGCGTTGCCGCACGCCTCACGTGCAAATGCCATATAAGCGAATTTTTCATCTTCAAACGGCGCTTCTCCGCCCTTCGACATGCGATGCAGCCGGCTTCTTGCCACACGGCATGCGAAGTGGCACCAGTCATCCGCTTCCATCGGGCAGTCGGCCGAATGAGGGCACGGAGCAGCTATAAACGCACCCTGCCCGGCCAGCATACTGCGCACTTCTTTCAGATGTGAAAACCCTGCGGGCGTCCCCGGTTCGACCAGGAGCAGTATCATTCCGGCCGACTCCCATAATTTTTGGACTGCCCGCTTCCTTGCATCCGCGGTCATTTCGTTGAGAACATATGAGGCGATGACCAGGTCCGCCTTTCCGGGGATATCGTCTGTTTCAAGATCATGCCCGATCCATTTCGCTTCGCGCAGAACACGCATCCCGTCCCCGGATGCCTGTGCCCCGTCTTCCATCAGCCTGGCGCCCAATGTACGCAATGCCTTCTCACGTTCAAGACACACGATGCTGTCAAGGTCCAGCGAACCGGCAGCCGCCCATGAAGCGGCGCCTGTCCCCGCCCCGGCATCAAGCAGCGTGCGGGGCCGGCAGTCAACGCATGCAAGTGTCTTTTCCAGTGCCGTGCGGACCGCTCCGTATGTTGCCGGCATCCTTGATATGGCATATGACAAAGCCTCGCTGTCATTCGTAAGCAGACGTTCCCCGGTACCGCCCCGGGTCCTGTACCTGAAGCTTATATTCCGGGAATCGCGGACAAGCTGTCCGTGGTTTATGCCCTGCAGCTGCCGTTCCAGCGCCGTCCGCAGTTCAAAAGGTATATCCATATGACCGTATCACCTGTTGCGAAAAATCTGAATTATTACGTAAATCCTGTTCTCATTCATCAGAGTCGTAATCCTATTCTCCGTCATAATAACCGACCTGGTCGCCGATCCTGTACACCTGGTTTATATTCTTCCCCCAAACGCCGATTTTACCGGAATCAGGATAGAAGGCCACATCGATTTCATTACTGGTATCAAAATCCAGGTATATGAGCTTATCGGTCTGTGAAATGTTGGTCAGCCTGTGTGCCCCTTTTTCACCCGCAGGGAAGAAAATAAAGTCGCCGGCAGTCACTTTCATTTCGCCATACGGGGTTTTGAGCGACCCGGTCCCGCTCAGTATGTAAAAAGCTTCTTCATTGCTTGTGTGGTAATGGTACGGATATGCAGACTTTCCCGGCGGTATCTCATATACGGATATTATACACTGGTGATGTTCTCCTGCGGGAACCAGTTCGCGTTTATAATACTCATACCCCTCATGTTCGCATTTATGCTTCGCAGGTATGTCCTGCAATCTCACTTTCATAATACCTTTCATGCCTGCCTCCCACAGATCCATGTTTTTTATATCGTGTGTCAAATTGCTATACATCCGTATGATATATTTCAACTGATCCAGGTTTCTGCTGCCCTGCTTTGTTTCTCTGCATCCGGTTTATTGCCGCTCTGTATCCGTTCCCATAGTTTTGGTCGCTTCCGCCCGCGGTATGACCCAGGCATCGTGGTCTTCCGACCATGCCGTGTATTTCAGCGGCGCCGTCATTGCCCCTATAATTTTACATCCGTCATCTTCCACGCTCTTTTGGAATTTCTCGAACCGGGCCTTGAATTCATCAGTGGAGATATCGACAACCTCCTCTCCATATGAAAGGTGGAAGCCGTCGGGCCTGTCAAAATACGGGTTCCCCCATGTCGGGTCGGCAAAATGCCATTTCCCGCCGGCATAAAACTCGACCCATGCATGGGAAGACGCGGGATGCGTCCAGTCCGCCGCCTCGGTCAGCCTGTTGAAGGCCAGCCCGGATACGCGTCTTGCGGGAATGCCTGCCGCCCTGAGCATTGCCGTCATCAGGTTTGCACAGTCCGTGCACACGCCTGTTTTTTCCTCCAGTATTTTGGATGCAGGCTGAGTAGTATGGTTTATTCTCTGTTTTGTATCAGTTTTGACTGTTTTCGAGACAAAAGCCGAAATGTTCTTTGCCGTCCGGTAGTCGTCATTTTCAACGACAGGGGGACGGACAGCTTCGATGATGCTTTCATTGTCGGAGTCGATGTTTTCCGACGGCTGCAGGTATTCATCCCTGGTTTCCATGTCCCAGGTACGCTCTCCTGCATGCAGGGTGACCGTATATTCTATCTCCACAGTCTTACCGGTGCTTTCCCCGGTCACTGAGGCATGGAGGACCTGGTAGCCGCCCATTTCTTCAAAGTAGTATTCGTCGGCATTTCTGACTTTTATCTCTCCGATTTCCTGGTATCCGTAACTGACCGGCAGGTCCACCGTCAGGAACGATTTTGCGCCATCGGCACTTATGAACAGGTACGTCTCAGTCACCTTATATGACCTGATCCTGAATAAGAAACTGCATGCAGCCAGGGCAAACGATATGCACAGTGCAGGCAGCAATACGGCAAAGATAATTTTACGGTTCGGACGCTTTTGGAAACTTCCCCGCAGCACTGTTATCTCCCCCTCCAGGTTATTTGCCGAATAAATTCATTACTCCATGCAAAATGATGGTCGACAGGCAATTTTTACTTTTGCGCCTGACAGCGCCCAGCACGATCCCGAAAATAAGCCCTGTAACCACTTTCATAAGCATAATATGCGCCAGGTCCGCGGAAGGCGCTTTCAGTGACACCCTGAAAACAACGATGTCAATACTGCCCAGGTGCCAGGCTGCAAATAACAGGGTCGTTATGATATATGCGGCAAGCCTGCCGCCATATTTATTTTCGATCAAGTTTCATGCGTATCCGCGGAAAATCAGCTCTTCGAATACCGGTGTCAGGATAACCGAATATACCAGCGAGGTAACTGAAAGCAGCGATATCTCACCCGTAATGAACGGGTATGAAACCGTAAGAGCCACAGTAACAGCAGAAGCAGCAATATAAACCGGACGGTGCCTTGATGGGAATACGGAAAGCGAAACGCCTTTCTTTACGGCAACTATTATGCCGATCGCCAGCATTACTGACATTATCGCTGCTGAAACAACAGTGTCGGACAGCAATGTCCTGTCGATAAAGAGGAACACAGCTTTCCTGGCGGCTAATCCGGCGGCCTGTATAAATACCAACCCAATGACTATTTTTGCCAGAAGTTTTAACCTGTCGCTCATCACAACCCCCCCGCGGCACGACGCTATCCAAATTGGATAAAGTTTCAGTATAATACAGTTTATGATTCAGTAAAGACTCCACTTCATCAGTTTTTCTTTTGATGCGTAACCGACCATTACTTTCAGCTTATCTTTGACGCAACCAGGCTCGAGCATATATACTGTCAGCCTGAAGTGGCCTTCCAGTACGATGGTTTCCTCGCTGTCGGACACGAGTATCATCGGCGGGAATGCCGCCCCATCCAGCAAAGCCTTTGCCCCGGCAAAGAAACCGTCATTGCTTACGCCAAATATCTCAACGCCATTTCTGATGTTAACAGCAGCATCCTTTGCCAGCCTCGAACCTCCTGACAACTCCACCCAATAATCATAATTGATATATTTGACTTTCTCCAGTTCGCTTGCCGTCACGTATGCCCAGATCCAGCGGACATCTTCCGGGAAACCTTCGAATATCTCCCTGTCTTCCCCGTATCCCCTGAACCTGGCCAGTGTCTTCTTCCTTAAGGTATTTTCATCATCCGATGACAGGTCAGGGTCGAGTATTACAGATTCCTTTGCCCCCAGGTCGGCCAGGACTTGCAGTATCTTATCGCGATACCTGTCAGACCGGATCTCGGTCTGCAGGAACAGCGCGATCATCTCGTTTTCGGAGGATCCACACAGGTATTCCATCGAAGCTGCCCCCAATATCTCATGCTTTCCTGCTGTATTGCCGTATTTCTCTCTTTCACTCCACATTTCCGTATATCTCTTACACGCCGCATAACAGTATCGGCCGGTTTCAACCGTCGTACCGGCCGGCAGTATTGCCGCATCACGATTCAGGCTTCTGGCATTTCGGACAATAATAGATGTTGCCTCCAAGGTAAGCCTCGCGAACGATTATACTGCCGCATACAGGACAGGGTCTGCCGGCGCTTTTCGCTGAAAGAATCGTTTTATACCCTCCGCAGCAGCCGAACAGATCCCTTTCAGTGTCCCGGCCGCCTTTTACGGTCATTTCAAACAGCGTGTCCTTTACTGAATTGAAAAGCGCGTCCAGTTCTGAGTCGCTCAGCGTGTTCATTTTCCGTTTCGGATGCACCCGCGCGTTGAACAGTATGTCCTGCAGGACGCCGTTGCCAAGCCCCGGTATCCTCTGCTTTGTCGCAAGGAATGCCTTGGCGGACAGTTTCATGTCCCTGTCGCCAAGCAGCGACCGGAAATACTCCTGGCTGAACTCGCCCGAAAGAGGATCCGGTTTGCTCCTTGCGATTTCATTATAGGTTTCGGTCTGTCCCTCGCCCAGCGCGAGCAATCCTCCATACATCTGCACACTGCATACGAGAGATGAAGAATCCTCGAACTCTAAATGAAGCTGATGCTTTTGCGGCAATTCTTCATCCGCGGAGTAGTAACGTACGTTGGTCCCGTCAAAGAAGGCAAGGCGCACGTCCTCCGCCTGTATTTCCACCATGCCCCCGTACGCTGCCGCAAAAAGCACGCTCTTGCCTGAAAGCAGGCTGTGGTAGTTTTCCGGATCGCCTGTAAACCATGCGAATTTGTGAGGCGACTTGTTTGCGGTTACATTCCGGATCGTCTTTCCCTTTACAGTGTCATTGATTTGAATGGTCAATGTCTTGCTTTCAGGCAGCTCGATCATATAAGCCCGTCCTTTCTGTACTTAGATGAGTTGATAAGCACCCCCTGAGACTGCCAGGTTTCAGGCAGCATTTTCAACAGGGATGCCATATGATCATTTCTTTCTTTTTTTGTATACTATAAAACCGACAACCGCTATAAGCAAAATGATCACTGCAAGAGCAATGTAAAAAAAGCCGCCTGACGATACATATATTGCCGTCGGCCCGTCCGCTCCCCCAATGATGCCTATATCCACCTTTTTATCCCTCCAGTCCATCCTGTTTCGATCCATTTATCTCGCTGAGCCTGTTCCCGAACTGGTCTATGTGCCATTTCAGGTGACGGTAGTAATCCTTGACCAGGAAACCGAGCGTGGACTCTCTCTCACCGGCCTTCCACACGTTATCTGCTGCTTTGTCGTCCATGCAGCCGATGACGTTCAGCAGTATACGGTTGTAATTGTACCAAAGCGCTATGAGCTCCTTCCAGTCCATCTCATTGTATTTCTGCACTCTTACCCATGATTCTGCTTCATATGGCGGGAAATTGACCAGATCCCCAAACTGGAGCCTGACAAAACGCTGATGGTTGTTTGACGCTGAATCGATCAGATGGCCTATGATCTCCTTCAGCGACCATTTGTCTTCGGACAGCTTGATGCCTGTTATTTCGCCGGGAATCCCGGCAAGCTTGTCGTTGAACGACTCGACGACGCTCCTGAATTCTTCTGTAATCATAATACCGACCTCCAAATCACATTTAAAATTATAAAGTGTTAAAGACGAACGTTTTGTCTGATCTCTACTCGCGCTCGAAGTCCCTGTACAGCAGGCTGGGCTGAATGCCCTTGTTGTCCTGCCATGTTTTCCTTCTTCATGTCAAGGGCCCCGTCCTTATACACGAGCAATACATCACTTTCGGTAATATACCGCTGCCTGTCAGTTCTCCTGGGCAAACAGACAGTTTGCAATATTGACGTACTCCTCATTGACAAATTCCTTCATCTGATCCATATTGACATACCTGAAAGCATAACCCTGGTCTATCGGGCGGTTGCTGTACTGCTCATGCAGAATACTGCTGCCACATTTTGTATTTTACATACCCGCATGTACTTCACAAACCTGCATACATATCCTGAAGTTCCACAGCCCGAGCATCTGAGCGGCCAATCATTATAATTATATACTCTTGTTAATCTTTTCTCCAGTTCTTTCCTGAATTCGGTCCGAAAGATACCTGGCCGCATGAAACGGATGATCTCTTCAGTGACATTAGCATTTCGGTTTTCTCACTCAAAAACACTACTCCCAACTTTCAAATAAATTCTGTAGAAGATAATGCATGTAGGAAGCACATATGGAAACATTGAAGATATCAGTAGAACTGATAATTTTCATCCGGGTCTTCGTCAAGGGGACGGTATTTTGAATAGACCTCGATATCATTCCCTTCCGGGTCTCTGAATTCAAGGACCCAGTTGTCCCCTATACGGGTAAGCGGAAATACTATCTGTGCCTGCAATTCATCGAGTTTTTTCATCAAGGCCCTGATATCATTCACTTCAAAACTCGGCAGGCAATTATGCCCGAACACAACACGGCTGTCATTTGCAGCCTGGTAGTCAAACAGCCAGAACCTTATGCCATTGATGACAAACAACGAACCATTGTCCTCGACCTTCTGATTCAAAAACTGCTCATAGAAGCTGACTGCCCGTTTCAAATCCCTGACGCACAAATAGAACGAGTTGAGTTTTATACTGTATGCCATCAGCAAGCCCTCTTTTACCGCATGCCCATGTGTGCCAGATTATCCATTATCGCCAACGCAAATGTCCCAACTATGTTTCCGTCGAGTTCTGCGACATAAACACTGTAGTCGGGGTACCGCCCCATTTTGTCGAATATCCTTTCCGCTTCTTCAATGTCCAGGACCTCTCCGTTGTCCATATCCGGCTGGCTGTACAAAGCCAGGATATACTCAAGGTCCTTCTTTTCAGCTTTACGGATGTTAACATCCATTCAAACCGACCTCACCCATTAAATTTGCTTACTGATTGCACCAAGCTGCATTCCTTTCGTTTTGAAATACTCATAGCCTAAAACACATATTGGTAAGAAGTAAGCGCACCATATCTCCAGCAATACAATCCCAACGGTATCGCTTGTTCCCGCCGAAAATACAGATAACATGGGTATGAAGAAACACGGCACAAAGAAAATACCATGGATCCAAAGCATCCACCTGAATATCCTGTCTTTTCTGCAAACCGGTTCAACGAGAAATGCCATTAAGAACGTGGACAAGGCCATAAATGAATATCCGAGCAGATCATAATTGAAAAACAGGCTTCCGGTGTGTCCAAAACTTATGATAGACAAAGCTTCATTGCTCAATGAAGGATCCAGCCTCACTGTGGTACATTCAGCATAGTACACCAAAAATATAATTGCGGCATATATGACGCAGAACGCTATTCCAGTATATCCGACAGCTTTATTTTCGGTTTTTTTGTTAATTGCTGCTATTGAACACATAAAAGGTATAAAACCTATTGCTATAAAAATACTGGACAGGCAGCTTGCAAACACCCCCTCTGTCACAAGCATCGATACTGCAAATGACAAAACGGCTGCGCCTGTCAATACAGAACCGATTTTACCGGTCAGGGTATTCATTTTCAACCTCCCTGGTTCACAGCATTTTATAAATTCTATTCGTGTTTTTCAATGATACCGATTTCAAACAACTTCTGTTTCACATCGGCAAAGCCTGATACCTGGATCGCATC